>Ga0116223_10000499_pt1 | contig 47906 bp, 43 predicted proteins | sample Sb_taG_3_FD_90092 | JGI IMG/M metagenome (GOLD analysis project Ga0116223, IMG submission 90092) | Peat soil microbial communities from Weissenstadt, Germany - Sb_50d_a_PC metaG | ecosystem: Environmental > Terrestrial > Soil > Wetlands > Peat | place: Germany: Weissenstadt | collected 2010-09-21 | reverse complement strand
CTCCGAACGCAGGGCCTGCAGGCAGTAGACCAGCAGGTTGTTGACTTAAAGTTCCGCGAGCTGCTCACGGATCTTTCCGGAGACATCGGCCAGGGGAATTTCCCCCGCGCCCGTTTGCTTCAGCTGCGGGACGAACTTCTCCCGGTAATACGCTTCGATGGTCTTGGAATCGATCTGCACCGCAGGCCGCAGATGAGCATCCACCAGCCGCATCAGGTCAATCTGCTGCTGTACGTGCGCGAGCAGATCCTTTTCTCCTAGCCGGAACCGGCCCAGCACCGACTGCCAGCCCTCGGCGGTCGCCGCTTCCGGATACAGCTTGCGCGCGTCGGCAAGGCGAGCGGCGGCTTCCGCCTCGGAAGCATGCTGGAAGAAGGCAGACTTCATCTGCTCCCCAAGCAACTCCTGATCGATCAGACGGTCGAGTACGGCCCGGCGTTCGTCGTCGGTGAACTGGCTGAGCGCGCGCCCGTTGAGCAGGGCTTCGTAGCACAGCGCTTCGTCCCAGTCGCTCCGCAGGATGATGTGCCCGTTGACGGTGGCCACGATGCGGTCGATGACCTCCGCCCGCGCCGCCGGCAAAAATGCAATGAGCGTTGCAAGCGTCGCCATTACCACCGTCGTTTTCGTCCAAACTCTTCTCATTAAAATGGCTGGCCTATGCTGAAAAACACGTTGAAATGCCGCAAGCGCAGCGTCTCATAAGCTATCGGCTGTCCTGTAACCGGATCAAACTTAGTCGCTTGGAAATAGCTGGTCGGGTTCAGATTGTACCCGAAGTCAAAACGTAAGGGTCCGATCGGTGTCTTGTAACGCACCCCGACTCCGGCCGCGTGCGAACTGTAATCATACCCCGAGTTGTTGAACTGAGTGAAGCACTGGGAGTTCGGTGTACCTCCGGTCAATAGACACGGCGCGGGGTTGGGTTGGTGCCAGCGCATCAGACCCTTCAGCATGTCGTGCTGCGCGGTAAAAACGTTGCCCATATCGTGAAAGATGGCAAAACCGAATCCCTCGCCCAGGTAGGGCAGAGTCAACGGAGGTAAGCGCAGTTCGAGGCTGTTGACAAACAGCGCCGTACCGCCCAGCGGGAAACCTGACGATGGATCGCGGGGGCCTGCCTGATTTAACCCGAATCCGCGATGAGAGTTGCCCCCACCGGCAAAAAATTGCTCCGGCAACGGGATCAGCGTGATTCCCTCGCAGATCGATTCGTGTGTATTTGGATTAGTGGGACAGGCTCCGGGCGGCCGGACCGTGGTCCCTCCAAAAGGCTGCTGCAGACCGATGCTGGTGGAACGGGCAAACACGAACTGATGTCCTTGCTTACCCTTGCCCCCGAAGGCTTGGTAGGTCGAGTTCTGCGCCAGCAAGCGGCCGAAATCAGCTTCTGATCCAAAGTAGTTGGAGGCCGCAAAACCGTCCAGCGTGAAATAGTTCCCCTTGGTACTCTCCAGAGGATTGTCGCGTTTGTCGCGGATATAGGTAAATCCGGGACCGCCCACTCGCGCCGGAAGAGACAGCAGCGCAACTTCAGAAAACCCTTTGGTGAAATTGCTGGCCCTCACGCGCCGGAAATCGAAGCGATACGTGATCGAGCTGGGTCCGGGGCGCGTTCCCGGCTCGGTCCCCGCATTCCCGATCTGCTGGCGCAGGTCGATCTTCCCCTCGAGCCTCTGCGAAGTAAAGGTCGATACGTCCAAACTGTTGTCGTAGAAGACGGTATAGATGAGCTTCCACTTGTCGCTGTCGAACAGCTTGGGAATCTCGTAGCTGACCAATCCTCGCTGCTGGAGTCGCCCGACGTGGGACTGGAACGTCAGCGTCTGATTCCTCCCCAGAAGGTTGAGCCGGGTCACATCGAGCCCCACTCTCGGGCTCACTCCCGCACTCGCTCCCGCAGGCTGCCCGGTCTGAAATTCCAATCCCAAACCGTACGTAAAGGTGTAGCGCTTCGCCTCCTCCACCTGCACCAAAACATTTTTCTGTGGATCGGCGCCGTCCGGGTTCTGTACTGCCGTATCCACCTGGCTGAAGATGCCCAGATCGTAGAGCCGGGTCTGGGTGTCGAGCATTCCCTGCTGGCTGAGCGCCTGCCCCTCATGCACTTGGACTTCGCGTTGTACGACGTAATCGCGCGTGTGCTCGGTCCCGGCCAACATCACCCGGTCCACCGTAAAACGCTCGCCTTCCTGGATCGTGTAGGTTACGTCCTCGCGATTGGGTTCGCTTGACGGTTTGGTGGTGATCTCGAGCGTGGCGTTGGGATAGCCATGATTGAAGTAATAGTTGAGGATTCTCTCCCGATCACCAGACAGTTCTTGCTCGGAATAAGGCTGGCCCGCCTGCGTACTCAGTTCGGGGAATTCGCTGGTCGCGATCTTCTGGTTCCCCAGCACAAACAGTTGGCCGACCCGCGTTTGCGGCCCTTCTTCAATGTGAACGTGGACAGCGAGTTGATTCTCCGCTCCATGGTAGTTGTCGTCCACCTTGGTTTCGATTTGCACTTGACGAAAACCGTTGGCGTGGTAGAGCGCTTGCAGCGTGGCCACATCGCTTTTCAGCAGGATTCCGCTGTAACGCCCATGCGCCAGGAAACGGGCGGCGGGCTGGATCTCCATGCGCGACAGCAGAGACTTCGTGTCCATGAACTCCTTGTTGCCCGTGATCTCCACCAGTACCAGCTTGTGTACGGGCCCCGGATCGATCTGGTAGATAACCCGCAGGGTGTTGGCGTCGCCCTCCTTTTGAATCTCCACTTTGGCGTCGAAGTGGCCGCGCATTTGCAGGTAGTCGAGCAGGTTGCGCTTGCCTTCGTTCAGCAGGTCGTCATCGACCGCGTTTTCTTCGTAGACCGGAATCTCTTTTTTCAATACTCCGCGGCTGACGTGGTAACCCCGCGCATAAATCACCACCACCGGGCCGGGATCGATCTGGTAGTTGAAATCGACAGCGTTATTTTCCGGGTGATATGTCTGGACGGCAATGGAAACTTGCGCCAGCGCGCGGTTCTGCTTCTGAAATCTCTTGCGCAACCGTTGCAGCGAACCACTTACCCGCGCGGCCGTCACGCGATCGCCGCGAGTCATGTGCGCGATGCTCTGTACCTCGCCGGACGAGAGTCCGGAGGCCCCCGACGCTTTCACCTCGCCCACATGCGCCTGGACTCCCGCGGTGATGTGGAAGAGGATGTCCACCTGCTGCGTGGCTGCGTTTGAGGCGCTCTCGGCGGTTACGCGCGCCCGGTAGTAGCCGCCCTCCTGCATGAGTTGCCGAATGTTCTCGAGCGCGCGGTCCAGCTTGTCGTGCGTGTAGAGTTCTCCCAGCTGAAACTTCGATGCGTTGATGATCTGGTTCCGGGTGGGACGCGTGGGGGCACCCTCCACGTCGACTGCACCCACGAAGTAATTGGCGGAACTGGTGAAGGTCAGCGTAACGCCTTCACCCGCAGGCACAACATCTGCCTGGATGTCGGCAAAGCGTCCCGTGGCATAAAGGGCGCGAATGCTATCGCGGACGTGGCCACGATCTAAGGGCTCTCCGGTCTTCTGCGGCAACAACAGCAGCAAGTGCTCACGGTCGCGGTCGGGCACACCCGGAAGCTGGATCGACTGCACGACCTTACCCTCATACCCGGAAATCGCACCGGAAGAAAGCGGCTGCTGCTGGGACGTAGAATTTTTCGGGGTGGTGTCAGGGGTCGCGGGCGCCTGTCGCTGCTCCTGGACCTGACCGGCCGCGGCACCACTCACTTGAGATCCCGAGGATCCAGGAGCCTGTGCTCCCGACGGCAGAGCCGCAGACCACAGCACGATCATCGCGGTCAGGATTGGCGAGTACCGTCTCAGCAAACAGTGTCCTTGGGCCCGGGCGCTATCGGTTTTGATGGAGATGCGCCCGGCTGCTGTTGCACGTGCTCTACGGCTCCAAACTCTGGTTAATTGCCGGGGATGGGAATCATTCGGGGGACAGGTGCGCGTTGAGAGGAAATTCGTATCAGGGCATGCCTTCAGGCGTGCCAAACCTGCAAGCAACGCAGTGTCGGCTTTAGCCGCTGCGGCCGCTGCGAGGCAAACCCCAGCGGCTAACGCCGTTGGCGTTTTACGCCCTTTTGCGGCATCGCTGAAGCGAAGCCCTGATACGAATCGTTCTTCTCAAACTGCACCTCTACCATCGTCCTCCGACAATCATCTCCGGAAAAGCCAGCCCCTTATAATAAAGGTTTTGCAGCGTGGGACTGGTGACCTCTTTGGCACGGGAAAGACAAACCGGCGAATCCCCCGAAGACGAGTCGCGAGGAAGCGGCTCCCAGGACAGCGAGTCTCTGGACAACGAACGCTATTCGCGGCAAGTCCTGTTCCGCGGGATCGGGGTGGAGGGCCAGCGGAAGCTGGCGGCGGCCCAGGTGGCGATCGTCGGCTGCGGCGCCACCGGCTGCGCGCTGGCCGGTCTGCTAGCGCGGGCGGGCGTGGGTAGCCTGCGCATCATTGACCGGGACTATGTCGAACCGAGCAACCTGCAACGGCAGTCGCTGTTCGATGAAAAGGACGCGGCGGAGTCCCTTCCCAAGGCGATCGCCGCAGCGCGCAAGATAGCCGCCTTCAATTCCCAGATTGTAGTTGAACCGAAGGTCGACGATCTGATCCCCGCCAACATTGAAGCACTACTTGAAGGAATGGGCCTCATCCTCGATGGCACTGACAATTTCGAGACCCGCTACCTGATCAACGACTATGCCGTCGACCGCTCACTCCCGTGGATTTATTCCGCCGCAGTTGGAAGCTACTGCGTAACCCTGAACGTGGTTCCGGGTCAGACCGCCTGCCTGACTTGCATCTTCCCAGATTCGCCGCGTGGAATGGTCGAAACGTGCGAGACCTCCGGCATTCTCAATTCGGCGGTGAACCTGGTCGCATCGATCGCCGCGACCGAAGCGTTGAAGCTGCTGGTCGGTGGCTCGGGTGCTCTCCAACTGCGCCGGACGCTGCTTTCGTTCGACGTCTGGACGAACGAGCACGCGGAAATCAGCGCTGCAAAACCGCGCCTCGGCTGCCGTGCCTGCGGCGAACGGGATTTCATTCATCTCGCGGGCGAAGGCCGTCCGCACATCACCCTCTGCGGCAGGAACTCCGTGCAAATCCATGAGCGCCAACGCCCGATCGACTTCGCAGAAATGGACCGCCGCCTCCAACCCCACGGCACTGTCCGCCACAACGACTTCGTCCTGAAGTTCTGGCACGAACCCTACGAGATGACTTTATTCCCTGACGGCCGCGCCATCATCAAAGGCACCACTGATACGGCGGTGGCGCGCAGTTTCTACGCGCGGTATGTGGGAAGCTGAAGTTCGGGTCGCGGTTGTCATGCCGAGCGGAGCGTTAGGATCGCGAAGCGTTGCTGGGGATTAGATGGTCGCAGAAGATCAACCGTATCTTCTCAGGCTCGCGAACACAAACCAACCGTAAATCAGCTAGGTTCGCTTCGTCAGTCTCTTTCCAATTCGAGTTGGCGGATGACCTCCTCTGAGACCGGCAAGACTGTAATCTTCGCGGCTCTGGTCCGTGTCTTAGCATCCCATTTGGCAGTCTTCTTTTGCATGGTTTCGGTAATCATCCCCTCTTTTGGGAAATTGACTACGAAGCCCTTCGAAATTTTCAGTGATGTCATGTAGTTCCAGCATTGACGTTGTTCGGGTGGCCCCACTTTTTGGAGATTTTTCAGTTCGAGTATGACTTCTTCGTTACCGCTGCGCACAACGATGTCTGCATAGCCGATGCCGACGTAGTGATTTCGATACATAACGACCGCAGCCCTTTGGCATTCGTAAGAAAAGTCGCTCAACCTAAGCTCGACCAAGAAGGCCTCTTGGTAGATGGCTTCAGAATGTCCTGAGCCTAGAGCTTGATAAATCGATGCAGCCATCTTGCGGATTATTGCTTCGTCTAGCAATGGGCTCTCGTCACGTCGTCGGGCGATAGTGTGGAGATGCCGTACTCGAGTTGCTGCGTGTCGAGCCAGTACATCCTGTAACAGTTCGCACCATCAAGATGGGGGAACAAGAAAACCGCACAGCCCCCTAGACCACTGACCATTTTGGATTGGTGGAGAACGAAAATGCACTCGGGATCGTCACATTTTCGGCGTGCTGTTCCCGTGGTGGGAATCGAGGTTGAGTAGGGGATGCTTCGACTCCGCGGCGGATCGCTTCGCGCTCCTCCCGCTCCGCTCAGCATGAAACTGGTCGGGCTTGCAGCTAGGAGCTAGCCGCTGAATTCTGCTAATCTTCTCCGTTCGTCAATCCTTCGGAGTGCACTCTGCTCGGAAAAGAGCGCTGATGCCGGAAAATCTGCGGCCACAGCCGTCGGCGTTTTACCGCTGGTCGGTCCTCATCTTCATCAGCTTGGCCATGGGGGGGAACTACTACATCTATGACAGCATCAACCCTCTGGAGCGAATCTTCATTGACCACCTGGGATTCTCCGCCACCCAGTTTGGCTGGCTGAACGCCAGCTACAGCGTGGCCGCGGTGGCAACGCTGTTGATTGGCGGCATCATCATCGACCGCATCGGAACCAAAAAAGCGATCACGGCTTTTGCCGCGCTTTGCTTGCTGGGAGCGCTGCTCACCGCGGCTAAGGGCAAGGCTCCGATCATGATCGCCGGGCGCACGGTACTGGGACTGGGCGCGGAGTCAATGATCGTAGCCGTCACGACCGCCCTGGCAAAGTGGTTCAAGGGCAAGGAGCTCAGCTTCGCCTTCGGAATCAATCTCACCATCGCGCGTCTGGCTTCGGTGGCGGCCGACAACTCCCCCACTTGGGCGAACCGCGTGTTCTACCCGCAGGGGCCCGGTGGTCCGGCGAGTTGGCAGGGGCCGCTGCTGATCGCAGTCGGCGCGGGAGTCATGGCCGTTGTCACCGCTGTGATTTATTGGTTCCTCGAAAGTCAGGCCGAGGCGAAGTATGAACTGGGGAAGGCGGGCGACATCGACAAGCTGGAGTTTCGCGGGATCTTCCGCTTCAATGGTTCCTACTGGCTGGTGGTCGGTCTTTGCTTCACTTTCTATTCGGCCATTTTCCCATTCCGCACATTCGCCATCGACTTCTTCACTAATAAGATTCTTGCCGCCCACGGTGGGATCTCGGCTTCGGAAGCGATGCGCGTGCTCTCGCATGAGCAGGCCGGGTTCTTCAACAGCCTGCTTCCCTTCTCCGCCATGATCGCCACTCCCTTGTTCGGCCTGCTGGTTGACCGCGTGGGCAAGCGCGCCTGGTTCATGATGTTCGGGTCGCTTCTGCTGATGCCCGTGTACCTGATGATGGCCTACACTCACATCTCGCTGTTCGTACCCGTGTCCCTGATGGGGATCGCGTTTTCGCTGATTCCGGCGGTCATGTGGCCGGCGGTCGCCTACATTGTCGACCAATCCCGCTTGGGCACGGCGTATGCTCTGATGACCCTGATTCAGCAGATTGGATTCTTCCTGTTGAATCTTCTGATCGGGAATGCCAATGACTACGCCCACGCTGGCCTCGAGAATCCCGGAGGATATGCGTTGGGTATGTGGATTTTCTCGATCCTCGGATTCGTCGGGATGGCTCTAGCGATTCTTCTTCGCATCCGCGAAACCGGCCCGCATGGACACGGGTTGGAAACAATTACCACGGCCAAGAGCGGTGCTTAGAGGATCGCAGATTTACCGATTTCCGAAGATTGCGACTCTAAATTCGGGATGCGGTTCGAGCATGTAACACTAGGGGCGTTCAACCCTGAGCAGGTAAAGGATTTCCGGCGGCAAAGTGGCGGAACGGGGAATCCCAAGATCGGTAGAATGGCTCTGATATTCTGAATATGGATATTACTTTCGTGCGATCACAACCGCCCGCAAGCCATACAACGCAAAGATAGTTAGCCGCATCTGACATGGTGCGGCCGGAAAAGGCAACTTGACCGACCGAGAATCACAGGAACGACAGCGACAGGGCAACGAGCTTAACGAAGCCGAGGCCATCGAGAGAGCCAAGCAAGGGGACGCCCAGGCGTTTCAGGCTCTTTACGATAAGCACAAACGGCGTGTTTACTCGCTCTGTTTACGCATGACGGCGAATACTGCCGAGGCCGAAGATTTGACGCAGGAAGCTTTCCTGCAGCTTTACCGCAAGATTGCGACGTTCCGCGGCGAATCGGCGTTCTCGACCTGGCTGCATCGGCTGTCTGTGAACGTGGTGCTGATGCACTTGAGAAAGAAGAGCCTTCCGGTGGTTTCGCTGGAAGAGACCACGCAAGGCGAAGAAGATACTCCGAAGAAAGATTTCGGGGCGGACGATTTGGCGTTGGCCGGATCCATTGACCGGCTGCAGTTGCAGAAGGCAGTGGACGATCTCCCTCCCGGCTACCGCACGATTTTTGTTCTTCACGATGTCGAAGGTTACGAACATAATGAAATCGCAACCATCGTGGGATGCTCGATCGGCAACAGCAAGTCGCAGTTGCACAAGGCGCGCATGAAACTGCGCGATCTGCTCAAGCTCAACCGAGCCGAAAAGGCCGGGAAGTCCTGAGCGGTGTTTTGAAAGTGCGGGATCGCATTCGGCTTTGAAAGGGCGCGGCTTCTAGCCGCGCCGCAGGTGGTGCAAAGATCATCGGCGGCTTTAGCCGCCTGTGAGCAGGAAAGTGAGCCAGCGAAGACTGGACACGGCAGTAACCCTGGCAGAGGCGCAACGGCTGCAAGCTGACGGAGAACAGCAGTAAACTGCTTCAGCAGAGGCTTGGGGAGAGAGCAGTATGAATTGCGTTGAGCTGCAAAAGAGCCTGGCAGAGATCGAAGACGGCAGCAGTGCCGCACAGCAGGCTCATCTGAAGACTTGCCCAGAGTGCTCGGCTCTGGTTGCGGAACTGAACCTGATCGCCTCCTCGGCAATCGATCTACGCGAGGCGGAAGAACCCAGTCCCCGTGTTTGGAATTCCATCGAAACTGAATTGCGGCAACTGGAGGCAGAACTGAACTTGATTGCCTCCTCCGCAATTGAACTGCGCGAGGCGGAGGAACCCAGTCCTCGCGTGTGGAATTCTATCGAGATTGCATTGCGGCAGGAGGGACTGATTCGGGCTCCACGTCCCAGCCGTTCCCTTCTGCCTTCACTGTCCAGTCGCTGGGCGTGGGCGCGCTGGATGGCCCCTGCGGCCGCCGTTTTGCTGATCGCGGTCGGCGTTTACGTACGCCAGCATTCCCTGTCCCAGGAACTCGCCAAAGATCTGGCCAAGGCTCCCGTTCCGGTGGCCGTCTCTGACGTAGCGGTTGCCGGCTTGAACGACGACGACTTGTTGCAGGAAGTTTCCGAACAAACTCCGGCGATGCAAGCGCAGTACGCCGACAATCTCCGGCACGTCAACGAGTACATCCAGGACGCGAAAAACGGTGTTGCCGCTGACCCCAACGACGAGGAAGCTCGACGCTCGCTGATGGAGGCTTATCAGGAAAAGGCCATGCTTTTCGAGCTGGCCATGGATCGTTCTCAGCCATGATCGTTCTCTGCCATAATGTAGGGAATTCTTGGACCCGCCGGCCTTGCTTTGGCGGAGAGACAGGACTTGGGGAATTGCGATGAGTGGGCGCACAATCAAACTAGTAGCAGTCGGCGCGATGGTCGGGGCCATGACGGCGGGAACTCTGGTCGCCGAGACGCACAAAGAACTTCACTTCAATGTGGGGCCCAAGGCCGGTATTTCCGTTAACAATCCCTACGGATCGATCTCGGTCAAACCTTCCCCCGGCAACACCATCGTGATCAATGCCGTGCTGTCTTCCGACTAGGTTGAGATCGACAGCAACCAAGTCGGCAACCGAGTGGAAATCCAGTCACACTTGCTGCCGGGAGCGAATGAGGAATCGGGACACGTGGACTACGAAATCCTGGTGCCAGCCGACGCCAGCGTCTCCCTGCATTCGACGACGGGCCCGCTCCGTGCGGAACGACTGCACGGTGACATGACTCTCGAAGGGTCGGCAGCCATTGTCGATGTGCGCGACATTACCAACGCCCACGTTCACGTGAAGACGCTGAACGGCCCTGTAACTCTCACCAATGTGATCGAGGGGCATGTCGAAGTGGACTCGCTGAGCGGCGCGATCACACTCAACCGGGTGACTGGACCGTTGGTGCAGGTGATTTCGACCAGTGGCGGGATCAGCTATACCGGCGACTTTGGCGATAGTGGCGAATATCGACTGACCAGCCACAGCGGCGACATTGAAGCGACTGTGCCCGATACAACCTCAGCCGATGTAACTGCGAGTTCCGTGCGCGGTGAAGTACATGATGACGTTCCTCTCCAACCCAAACAGCACACGTCCTTCATCGTGCGCCAGGGAAGTGCCTTCGTGGGTACCATGGGCCGGGCTGCGGTGTCTTCGACCGTAGTGCTGCGCAGCTTCAGTGGTAAAATCCACCTCAGAAAACGCACCGCAAAATAGCAACGAATCTAGTTTCTAGCTCCTGGGCGCTGGCTTCTCGCCGAGCCTCTGGGTGGCTAGGAGCTAGCAGCTAGAAGCTAACTTTTGAAGAAGCGTTCTGGCAAGCAGGTTGACGCTCGGAAACGCACCCGTGTGCGGCGAAAACAGTCGCCCGCAAAGGTCGCGGTTTCTACGCGCAATGCTGTTTTCCTAGTCGGCTTCATGGGCGCCGGAAAGACCAGCGTCGGCCGCGCCTTGGCACAGCTGCTAAACTGGGTTTTTGAAGACCTCGACGACCGTATCGAGCAGCGCGAAGGGCGGACTGTGGCCCAGATTTTTCGGGACTCGGGAGAATCCGCATTCCGGCAGGCGGAGCACTCGGCTCTGCGGCACGCCCTCGAGGAACTTCGCGGCGGAGGAGCCAAGGTCGTGGCCGTGGGCGGTGGCGCTTTCGTGCAACCGGGCAACGCGGCGCTGCTGAAGTCGGACGGCGTGCCAACGGTTTTTTTGGACGCTCCGGTCGAGGAGTTGTGGCAGCGCTGCTGCCAGCAGGCGAGCGACGCAGGCGCGGAACGCCCGTTGCTGAAAAGTATCGAGGAGTTTCGCAAGCTCTACGAGAATCGGCGCAAGAACTACTTGCAGGCATCGCTGAAAATTGGAACCGGCGGCCGCACCGTGGACGCAATCGCCTGCGAAATCACAGAAACGCTGGGCCTGAAGAGAATCGCGATACGAACCGAACAAGGAGAAGTCGAGTGAAGCTGCGAAGCGCAACGCGCCGAGCCATGATCTGTACTCCGGCCTGGGCCATGGGAATCGTGCTGGTTTCCTCCCTGGCGGCTCTGGCCGCGGGCCATGCCCCGGAAAAAAAGGCCAAGGCCGAAGGCGCGCAATCGGTCGACTCCGGCTCGTTCGGAGTGTTCATCAAGAACCAACGGGTCGCGACTGAGACTTTCCATATTGAGCAGCAGAATGGCATCAGCATGATCAAATCGCAGCTCAAGGTAGAGACCGGGGGCGATCCCACCAGTCAGAAATCCGACCTGGAGATTACCTCCAACGGCGAGTTGCTCCGCTATGAATGGAGCCAGGCCTCCGGCGGCTCGTTGACCGTGGCTCCGAACAACGATTTCCTGCTGGAAAAGATCACCACGCCGTCTTCCACCAAAGCCGCGGAGCAGTCGTTTCTAATGCCCAGTACATCCGCAATTCTCGATAACAATTTCTTCGTGCACCGCGAGGTGCTGGCCTGGCGCTACCTGTCCTCCGCCTGCAAAACGGAAGACGGAAATTTGAAATGCCAGAAGGATCCCACGGAGTTTGGCGCGCTCGTCCCTCAGGATCGAACTTCGATGCCCGTGCGCATGGAAGTCGTAGGAAAAGAAAAGGTAACCATCCATGGCGCCGAGCGCGATCTGTTGCACCTGAAGCTGACCGGCGAGAGCTTTGAGTGGGGCCTTTGGTTGGACGACCAAGATCACTTCAAACTAATACGGGTAGCGATTCCTGCCGATAACACGGAAGTAGTCCGGGACTAAGCTGTGCCTGCCCGGCGGCAGAATCGAGATTGCCCTGGAAAACTTATTGCTACTGGCTGACTCACGCACGGCGCGGGTTTTGATCACGGTGCTGCTGTTTGCGCTGGGGCTGGGCTTTCTCTACGTGGCGCGCGCCACGCTCATTTCGTTTCTGTTCGCCATCTTCTTTGCCTACCTGATGAGCCCGCTGGTCAACCACCTGGAAAAGCTGTTGCGGGGGCGCGTCCGGGCCATCGCGGTGATCTACGTACTGCTACTTGCCCTGGTCGTGTTGTTTTTTGTGGTGGTCGGTCCGAAGGTAACGCGCGAAGGCGCGCGGCTGGGACACTCGATCCCCGACCTGTTGACCAAGGTCAGCTCGGGCGAGATCGCCGACCAACTGAAGCAGCACGGCTGGAGCAAAACGAGCACGGATGTCGTTCAATCGTTCCTGGTCAGCCACAGCGACGAGATCACGCAACTGGCGCAGCGGATCGGCCTCCGCATCGCGGACGTCGCGAAACAGGCCTGGCTGTTCTTTGTCGTGCCGCTGTTGTCGATCTTCTTCCTGAAAGATGGCCGCGCCTTCAGCGACTTCCTGCTGTCCACCATCAATTCGCGGCCACAGCGTGAATTTTTGGAAAACGTGCTGAACGATCTCAACCACATGCTGGCCCACTTCATCCGCGCCCAACTCACTCTGGCTGCCCTGACGCTGGTGATGTATTCCGCGTTCCTGGGCGTGATGGGAGTTCAGTACGCGCTGGTGCTCGGTTTCGTGGGCGGAGTGCTGGAGTTCGTTCCCGTTGTCGGCCCGCTGGCGGGGGCATTGACGATTGTGAGCGTGGCCCTGCTGATGGGCTACCCGCACTGGCTGGTCCTCGTGATCTTTCTTGGCGTCTGGCGCCTGATTCAGGACTACGTTTCTTCTCCGCGCATCATGGGCGAGAGCATGGAATTGCATCCGTTGGCTGCCATCTTTGGCGTCATGGCCGGAGCCGAGGTCGCCGGCATCCTGGGCATCTACCTTTCCATCCCCGTCATGGCCAGCCTGCGTATCGTGTTCCGCCGATGGCGGCTCTATACCGAGAAAAAGAAGTTCGGTCCCCTGACCGATTATGCCTTCGGAGCTCATCAGCCGCATCGGAAGTAAGAGCAGTTCTCAGTTCTCAGTTCTCAGGTCCTGATCGCAGTTGGTTGCGGATCACTTCGTATCGGCGAACGATATCCGCAAAAATCCAGCCGCGGATCGGCGAAAGAATGCAGCCCACAGCCTGACCTGAGCTTGTCGAAGGGGCGTAAGCCGTGGGTAAAGACGAGAAAGGAGCGAGCCCCGGAGGGGCGGAAGACAAGCTATGACACGGGTGGAATGACGGCTCGGTTCTCGCGCACACTCTTCAAACGCTGCTATGGGTGTCTTGTTGTCGCGGGCTTCGGCTCCTGTGGTTACACCGCCAGATCGCAACACCGCAGGTCTCTGATCTTCCCTACTGCCCCGCTCCAGCTCCGGCCACTTTGTCCACCGCGACTTTGCGCAAAAATTCCGCGGCCGCTTCCGGCAGCACCGTGTTGATGAACATGCCCGACCCCAGCTCAAAGCCGGCCACGCGCGTCAGCCGTGGGATCACGCTCACATACCAGTGGAAGTGCCGCGCGCCGGCATACTCGGCCGGACCGCTGCGTACGGTGAAGTTCAGATCAGGATTCTCCAGCCCAACATAGATCTTCGCCAGCAGCGTCCGCAGAACACGAGCCAGGTCGGCCAGTTCCATTTCGGAGATGTCGCCGAAGCTGGCCATGTGGCGTAGCGGGAAGATATGCGTGGCAAACGGCGTGGGAGAGGCAAACACCTCCATCGCCACGAAACGGTCGCTCTTCAAGACAATGCGCGTCTGATCTTCGACCTCGCGTTCCACCATGTGGCAGAACATGCACTCGCCAGCATCGTCGTAATGCCGCAGCGCCTCGTGCAGTCGGTGCCGCACCTGGCTTGGGATTACGGGCGTCGCAATGATCTGCGAATGCGGATGCTGCAGGCTCGCACCTGCATCTGCTCCGTGGTTCTTGAAAATGGTGACGTGGTTGACGCGGTGGTCCATGCTCAACGCGTTGTAGCGCTCTTTGTAGACTCGCAAGATGCTGGCCACATGCGTATCCGGCAACATGGCCATGCACCGGGAGTGATCCGGGGAATCGATGATGACTTCATGAAAACCGAAACCGTCGATGCGCCGCCGCAAGTGCTGCAGGTTTCGCGTAGGCTGCACCTCGCTCGACAACGCGGCGAACTTGTTGGGAATCACCCGCACCGCCCAGGGCTCTCCCACGGTCGACGGAGACCGCATCACCTCCGGCGGCGTTTTGTTTTCGTTGCCCGGACAGAATGGGCAGGATTCCAGAAACGCCGGCACCGGCTGCGCGGCTCGATGCGTCGCCAGCTCTTCCGGCCGCTTAGCCCGTTCCGTGGCGATAATGACCCATTCCTTGGTGAAAAAGTTCTGGCGAAGTTCCGGCATAAGAGTCCCTCCAACTTCCTTCTTCCTTCTATCGGCAGTTGGAGCAATTCCTGTAGTGAGTCAGAGCAGGACTGCGCAGAAAATCCTGGCGGAAGTTGTCCTCCTTTCGCTACTTGCGACTTCCGCTCCCACGGTGGAAGCTGGTGTTGCCGTTTCGCCCCGCGAGCAAATGCGAGGGGCGGAGAAATCTGCATACCCCGGCTGTTATAGAATTCCAAGTATCCTTATGAACCGTAAAATTCCTATTGGCATTCTGGGCGCTACCGGCGTTGTCGGACAAAGATTCATACAAATGCTGGAGCACCATCCCTGGTTCGAAGTGGCCTGGCTGGCCGCTTCTGACCGTTCCGAGGGCAAGGTGTACTCCGAAGCTGCACGCTGGCGCCTCAAGACGCCGATTCCCACCGCGGTGGCTGGGATGCAAGTCTCTCCCGCCACACCGGACGGCGCGCCCAAGGTCATCTTCGCCGCTCTCGACGCCTCCATTGCCGCCGAGCTTGAGCCCCGCTTCGCCGACACCGGCTGTGCCGTGGTTTCGAACTCCAGCGCATTGCGCATGAAAGAAGATGTCCCGCTGGTCATTCCCGAAGTCAACAGCGGACACATCAAGCTCATCGACGTGCAGGGATGGCGCAAGAAGTCCGGCGGCTACGTCGTCACCAATCCCAACTGCTCAGCCATTGGCTTGGTCCTCGCTCTCGCGCCTCTGCACCAGAAGTTTGGTCTCGAGACCGTCATGGCCGTCACCATGCAGGCCATCAGCGGCGCGGGATATCCGGGCGTCGCCTCGCTCGATATCCTGGGCAACGTGATTCCCTTCATCCGCAATGAAGAAGAGAAGATGGAGGAAGAAACGAAGAAACTGCTTGGCCAACTTAACGGCTCTAGAATCATTCCCGGCGCATTCGCCATGAGCGCACAATGCAACCGCGTCGCCGTCGAAGACGGACACACCGAGTCGGTTTCCATCCGTCTGAAGACCAAAGCCAAGCCCGAGGAAATCATCGCTGCCTGGAACAGCTATCGCGCCGAGCCTCAAGAACTGAAACTCCCCAGCGCTCCCGAACTCCCGGTCGTCTATTTGACCGCGAGCGACCGTCCGCAGCCTCGTTTCGACGTTGACATGGGCGCCGGCATGACCACTGCAGTCGGTCGTCTGCGGCCCTGTGGCGTGCTCGACTGGAAATTCACCGTGCTCTCGCACAACACAATCCGCGGAGCCGCCGGAGCCGCCGTGCTCAACGCCGAACTGCTGAAGGCTAGGGGATACCTGGGATGAAGCCGTACCTGCACGCGCCTACTCCCACCTCAAGGAAACCACGCCGATGATCGTCATGAAGTACGGCGGCACGTCGGTCGAAGACGCGAACGCCATCGACCGCGTCGCGTCGATCGTGCAGGGACGCCTGGCCCAGAAGCCTGTCGTCGTAGTCAGCGCCATGGCCAAGGTCACCGACACCTTGTTGACCATGGCGAAGGCTGCGGGCGCCGGAGAGCGCAAGACCGCCCTCAAACTCTGCCGGTCATTACAGGAACGTCATTACAACACCGCCAGCGAACTGCTCGGAACGGCGCTGTTCACGGAATTCCACTCGGAACTTGGCGCAGACTTCGAAGCGCTCGACGAACTGCTCCGAGGAATTTCGGCGGTTGGTGAAATTACGCCCCGCACCACCGATCACGTCGCCGCCTTCGGCGAGATGCTTTCCAGCAGAATCGTGGCCGCCGCCTTCACCGCGCGAGGCCTGAACGGCGTTCACGTCGATTCCCGCGACGTTCTGGTCACCGACAGCAATTACATGCAGGCCGTCCCGCAGTTCGAGGAAACCAACGCACGCCTGCAGGAAAAAGTTAAGCCTCTACTCGACGCCGGACAAGTACCGGTCATGGGCGGCTTCATCGGTGCAAATCGTGCCGGCATCACCACCACCATCGGGCGAGGCGGCTCCGATTTTTCAGCGGCCATCTTCGGCGCCGGCCTGGGCGCAGACCGCATCGAGATCTGGACCGACGTCGACGGCATTCTCACCACCGACCCCCGCATCTGTCCGGAAGCGCGTCGGATCAAAGTCATCAGCTTCGACGAAGCCGCCGAACTCGCCTACTTCGGCGCGAAAGTTCTGCACCCGGCGACGGTTCTTCCCGCCATCCAGAAGAACATTCCTGTCTACGTGTTGAACTCGCGGAATCCTTCCTGTGAAGGCACGCGCATCACCACGCGCGCGCCTCAGGGGAAAAACATCTTCAAAGCCATCGCCGCCAAGAAGCGCATCACCATCGTCGACGTGGCCGCGCCCCGCATGCTGCTGGCTCACGGATTCCTGCGTTCGATCTTCGAAGCCTTCGACCGCCACAAGGTCGCCGTCGACGTGGTCTCAACTTCCGAGGTCAGCGTCTCCCTAACAGTCGACTCGAATCAGGCGATTCCCGCGCTGGCCGCCGATCTCGCCAAACTCGCCGACGTAAAGTACGAAGGCCGAAAAGCAATTGTCTGCCTGGTCGGCGAAAACCTCCGCGACACACCCGGCATCGCCGCGCTGGTATTCCGTGAACTCGCCGACAAGAAAATTCGCATGATCTCGCAAGGCGCCTCGGAAATTAACCTGACCTTCGTAATCGAAGAAGACGAAGTCCCCGCGGTAATCCAGCGCCTGCACAAGACGTTTTTCTCAGAACTCGACCCAGAAGTTTTTGCGTAAAATTGAGCCGCACGAGATGGAACCGCCGAGCACGCCGAGACCGCAAAGAATTTCTCTTCTCGGCGTTTCTCTGCGGCCTCGGCGGTAAATGATTTCTATGCGTTTCCTGATTCTCGGTCGCGGCAAAACCGGATCGCTGGTAGCGGAAGTCGCCGCCGAGCGCAAGCACCATCTCCGAATTGCCGGCGCAAAAGAGAATCCCGCTTGCGCTGCGCTCACGAAAGAAAAGCTCCACGACATCGATGCCGTCATCGACTTCACCACCCCGCACTGCGTCGTCGCGAACATTGAAGCCTGTGTGAAAGCCGGCAAGAACATGGTCGTCGGCACCACGGGCTGGTACAACGAACTCGACCGCATCCGCGGCCTCGTCGAGCAGCACAAGACCGGATTCGTCTATGCCGCAAACTTCTCGGTAGGGGTAAATCTTTTCTTCGACGTCGCCCGCGCCGCCGCCGCCGCCCTGCGCCACGACTACGCCGGTCATATCTTCGAGCGCCACCACGTCCACAAGAAGGACGCCCCCTCCGGCACTGCGATTGCCCTCCAGCAAGTAATCCGCGAGGTGAGTGGTGAGAACGAAGGTCTCGAAATCACATCCTTCCGCGAGGGAGAAGTCGTCGGCCTGCACGAAGTCGTGCTCGAATCCGCCAACGACCGCATCTATCTTTGCCACGACGCCAAATCCCGCCGCGGCTTCGCCGAAGGCGCCGTCCGCGCTGCCGAGTGGCTCGCCGCCAAGAAAGGCTTCTACGATTTCAAAGACGTCTGGCGCGAGTTGTAGGAATGCTTCGTGTGGGGACAGCCGCCCTCGGCTGTCCGTCGAGCGAAGCTCGACGTTTTGACAACCCAACCCTCCGCTGGGTTTTCCCCGGCCCGCGATTCGCGCTATCTTATTCCTATGCAACTCCGTGGCTGCGGCACTGCCCTGGTAACTCCCTTCCGTCAGGATGGCTCGATCGACGACACTGCCCTACGCAACCTGGTCGCGTGGCAGGTCGAGTCCGGCATTGATTTTCTCGTTCCCTGCGGCACGACCGGCGAGACTCCCACCCTCACCCACGACGAATGGTTGCACGTCATCGATACAACGATCGAAGTCGTCGCCGGACGTGTGCCGATCGTGGCGGGTGCGACTTCCAACTCGACGCACGACGCAGTCGAAAAGGCGAAAGAAATCGCTCCGCGTCCCGGAGTCAACGCCATCCTCACCGCCTCGCCGTACTACAACAAGCCCACGCAGGAGGGCCAGTATCGCCACTTCAAGGCGATTGCCGAAGCCGTCGGCGACAAGCCCATCATTCTCTACAACGTGCCCAGCCGCACCGGGTCAAACCTCGAACCTGGCACGCTGGCGCGACTCGCCGAGATTCCCAACATCGTGGGCGTGAAAGAAGCCAGCGGCAACATGACCCAGATCGCCGAAGCGATCAGCCTCGTGCCCGAAACCTTTCTCGTCTTCTCCGGAGATGACGCGGTCACTCTGCCAGTCATCGCGCTCGGCGGCGTTGGCATCGTTTCTGTCGCCTCCAACGAAATTCCGCACGAGATGGCCTCGCTCGCCCGCGCCGCGCTGAATAACGATTGGACCTCCGCCCGCGCCCTGCATCGCAAATACCTGCCGCTGATGCAGGCCAACTTCATCGAGTCGAGCCCCCTGCCGGTGAAGGCAGTCCTCGCGATGATGGGCAGAATCGAAGAGGTCTACCGCCTGCCGTTGCTGCCCATGCGCCGCGACACCCGCTCGCGCCTGCAAAGAGTCGCCACCGAAGTCGGACTGATCAGCAAGCCCGCGGGCCCCGCCGCCGAAGCAGCGGACTTTTTCATTTACGAGAACTGGGCTGCCGGCCCGCACAAGATCGTTCTGCACCGCGGCTCCTGCGGCCAATGCAGCCACGGCAAAGGACGCCCCGCCGGCCACGACGTCAACCACGCTCGCTGGCACGGCCCCTACGCCACGTTGACCGAAGCCCGCGAAACGGCCCACGCCATGACCGGCGTCCTGATCCGCAGCGAGTGCAAATGCGTGTAACGTCGAGGTCGCGACCAGTAAAGTGAGCCTGTCATCCTGAGCGAAGCGAAGGACCCCTTGCAAGTCAGTATGATCGTCGGCCCGTAAGGGAGTTCCTACGTCGACGGTCGGCCTATGATCGGCAAGTCCTCGCCGTCAGCATTTCCCGTATACTTTCCTCCGAATGTCCTCCCTCAAATCCTCCATCGAGCGCCTCGCGTCGCAAGGCGAAGTCGAACACGATCCCGACGCGCGGAAGGTCTTCCTAGAATTCCGTGACCAACTCACACAAGGCAAAATCCGCGCCGCCGAAAAAATCGTTACTCCAGGAAGTCCGGGCCGCTGGACCGTTAACGCCTGGGTCAAACAAGGCATCCTCCTCGGATTCCGTCTCGGCGAGCTCGCCGACATGAGCGCCGGCCTCTCGTTCGTCGACAAAGACACCTTCCCTGCCCGCCAGTTCGCCGTCGCCGATCGCGTCCGCGTCGTCCCCGGCGGATCGTCCGTCCGCACCGGAGCCTACGTCGCCCCGTCCGTCATCTGCATGCCGCCCATGTTCATCAACGTCGGAGCCTACGTCGACGAAGGCACCATGGTCGACTCCCACGCCCTGGTCGGCTCCTGTGCGCAAATCGGCAAGCGCGTCCACCTGAGCGCCGCCGCGCAAGTGGGAGGCGTTCTCGAACCCATCAACGCCGCCCCGGTGATCATTGAGGATGACGTCCTGGTCGGAGGAAACTGCGGAATCTATGAAGGCACGCTGGTGCGTGCGCGCGCAGTCCTGGGCGCGGGAACAATCCTCACGCGCTCCACTCCGCTCTACGATCTGGTGAAAGGCGAAGTCTACCGTGCCACCCCCGACGCCCCGCTGGAAGTTCCCGAGAATGCAGTGGTAGTCCCGGGCTCCCGCGCCGTAAAAAAAGGCGCAGCCGCAGAATGGAATTTGTCGCTCTACACGCCAGTAATCGTAAAGTACCGCGACGAAAAGACCGACCGTGGTATCGAGTTGGAAGACTGGCTGCGGTAGTCGGATGAGGCGCGACAGCTTTCCATCGTTTTGAACCACAACTAGAACTGGCGCATGGGGAGCAAGTATCGGAACAAACCATGTGGTTATTGCGGTAGGAATACCGGCCCCGACGGGGAAGGAGAACACGTTCTCCCCAGGTGCCTTTACCCCAAATCTACCGACCCCAGGGTACAGCGGCTTAAGATCCCGTCGTGCCCGAACTGTAACAATTCATGGGAAAAGGATGAGGCTCACTTCAGAAACGTCATCGTGGCTTGTGGCCCAGACGTCACAGACGAACGAAAGCAGCTATGGGAAGTATCCGTGCGCAGCTTCTACCAGCCGTTAAGCGGCAGGGGGGATTTCTGGGCGTTCGCATCCCAGCTTGTGTCGTCCCCAGTGCTGAACGAGCATGGGCACCCTTATCGGAGACTGATCCCATGCAGCGAGCATCGAATCGTTCGCGTCCTCCAGAAGATTATTCGTGGCCTTGCACACCATCACAATTGCGTTGAGGTCATATCAGAGGATCGCGTCATTTTGCGTCCGGCTGAGTTTCCTTTGCCGAAAGCCTTCTTTGATGACCTGACAACAATCTTCACTGTACCGCATGTTTTCGCGGCTAGGGCATCCTTTACCTGCGCCAAAGAAGACAAGATGCATTCTTTGTGGGTGCTAGAGTTCCTCGACAGCATTTCGTTTTATGGTTTTATCGAGCCCCTCGGCAAAAACCACAGGAAATGATCCCAACGGAGTTGCATTCTAGCGGAAGGGATTGCGAGTTTCTGTACATAATCGGTACGGACCCGAATCTAGTTGACGAGCGATTTTATTCACGACGCTAGGCCTATCACCCTACGTCAACCACCAACCTTCCCGCCCCGTCCGACGTGACTTGAATCTGCCCCAGCTTCCCGATTACAGCATCTGCATGCTCTAAGGCGTTCGCCGCATATGTGCTCGTAATGCCCACCACCTTCATCCCGCCCGCACGCGCCGACTGAATCCCCGCCGGAGCATCTTCAATCACCAGGCACTCCGCAGGCAAGAAGCCCAACAACTCCGCCCCCTTCAAATACGGTTCCGGATGCGGCTTTCCGTGCGTGACATCATCCGAGGTGACCAGTACCTCAGGAACGGGCAGTCCGCAATAACGCAAGCGATTTGTGGCCAGCAGCCTCGACCCTGAAGTCACGACGCCCCACCGACCTTCAGGAATCGATTTCACCAGATCGACGGCCCCCGGCATGACCGTAACTCCCCGCTGATCGCCCGCTTCGTGATTCTCGATCGCGCTGGCCTCGGCCTCGGCGTCCAGATGCGGCGCCACGCGCCGGATCACCTCCAGCGTGCGCACTCCATGGGCAATCGCCATGACGGCATCTCCGTCGACGCCCTTCCGCCGCGCCCACTCCCGCCACTCGCGATCCACCGCGCGCGTCGAGTCGACCAGAACTCCATCCAGATCAAAAAGAATGGCTGCGCAAGAAAAGGTAGGCATCTTTAATTGTTTTTATCACAACGACGGGAGCACGAGTGTGCGGCACAAGAGTGGAGTCGAGTTTTCCCTGTCAATTCACTCTGTTCATCCTGAGCGCAGCGAAGGACCTATGCAATTTGCGGGCGGCACCTCAGTGCCGGCAACTACATGGGTCCGTCGCTTCGCTCAGGACGACAATCCATACATTCAACGCGAGGGAGGTAAACGTTCGGCGCGTACAAGACTAGCTCCCAGTCGTCGGAAGACTCGAGTGACTCGGCGCAGTCAACACCGCATCCTGCGCCCGCTGCCGCAACGCCAGATGCCGCTGCCGGAAATGTGCCCTGGCTCGCTCGCCCCACGCCCGCACGAACCAGTAGTTCAATCCCGCGCCAATCGCGGCGCTAGCCAGCGGAATCACGCGTCCCGCCCACTTCTCCACGACTTCTGCGCTAGCCTTCGCCGCAATCCGTTGGATGACGCGCGGCACAAATTTGTTCACGACTTCCTTTTCCAGCAACTCGCGGCTGATATCGACTCCCGCCGCGCTGGCCGCTGCAACCCAGAGTTCGGCAATCTCGTCGTCAGTATTGAATTCAAATCCGTAGAGCAGGCTCAATTTCTGAATCGTCCGCATCGTAATCGCGGAAAGAATTCCGAGATCAGGCACGATCGTGATCACGCCGCCCAACCCGAATCCCGCTCCTTCGACAGCCGCCAATTTCATCCCGCTGCGAATGATCGAGTCCGCCACAACGTCGAGTTCTCCCACTTCCAGCGAAAATACGCCGTGATATCCGCTGATGGGCACGCGATACGCCGCGCGCAGTTGCAGCAAGAACTTGTCCGGATCGACCCGCACCGTCGCATAGGCGCGCGTCAACCCCTTCACCAGCGCCGTCTCCACCCGCCGCCGGAACCACGATTTGCGCTCGTCCGCCATCGCCTCCACCTTACCGCAGGCTAGGGGTCAGGGGCTAGGGGTCAGGGCTTCTGATTGGCGGTCAGACATAGTTTTCAATCATCGGGTTCGTTCCTGGCGCTGACTGCCCACCGACCCTTTGTCCCTGATCTCTTGCCCTAACTCCTGTCCCCTGAACTACTGTGCTAGCATCATCTTTACTCAATGCCCACTGGAAAACTGCAAATTATCCCCTTGGGCGGCCTGGGCGAGTTCGGTATGAACTGCATGGCCGTTCGCTGGGGAGACGACATCATCGTCATCGACGCTGGACTCATGTTCCCCGAAGCCGAACTCCTCGGCGTCGATATCGTAGTCCCCGACATTTCTTATCTCATCGAGAACCGCCAGCGCGTCCGCGGCATCATCCTCACCCACGGCCACGAAGACCACATCGGCGCGCTGCCCTGGGTGCTCTCCGAACTCAACGTCCCGGTCTGGGGCACCGAGTTCACGCTCGCCTACGTCGAAGACAAACTCGACGAGCACGGCCTGCTCGACGACGCCGACCTGCGCGAGATGCGCGCCAACGAGCGGTTCAAGGCCGGAGCGTTCACCATTCATCCCATCCAGGTGACGCACAGCCTGGTCGATTGCGTCGCGCTGGCCATCCATACGCCGCTCGGCGTCGTCATCCACACCGGCGATTTCAAAGTCGATCCCACGCCCACCGACAACAAGCTTTTCGACCTGCACACTTTCGCCGAGTACGGCAAGACCGGAGTCCTCGCGCTGTTTCAGGATTCCACCAACGTCGAGCGCAAGGGATACACGCCGAGCGAACGCGCCGTCCGCCGCAAGTTCGACGAAGTTTTCGCCCACACCAAGCGCCGGCTATTCATCTCGTGTTTCTCGTCGTCCATTCACCGCATCAATCTCGCGGTGCAACTCGCCCACGAGCACGGACGCAAGGTCGCCTTCCTCGGCCGCTCCATGAACAACTCCGCCGAGATTGCCGAAGACCTCGGCTACATCGAAGTCCCCGACGGACTCGTCATCAACCCCGGCGAGATGAAGAACTTCCCGCCGGAAAAAGTTTGCGTGCTGATCAGCGGCACCCAGGGCGAGCCCATGTCCGCGCTCTCCCGCGCCGCCGTCGACAACCACAAGCACGCCAAAATCGAAAAGGGAGACACCGTCGTCCTCTCGAGCCGCATCATCCCCGGCAACGAAAAAACCATTTACCGGATGATCGATCACCTCTTCCGCCGCGAAGCTCACGTCATCTACGAAGACGGAACCTCGCCGCCCGTCCACGTTAGCGGACACGCCAGCCAGGAAGAACTGAAGCTCATCATCAACCTGGTCAAGCCGCGCTACTTCATTCCCATCCACGGCGAGTACCGCCAACTGAAGCTGCATGCCGAAATGGCCGGAGCCATGCACGGTTCCGTCGGCAAAGTCATGCTCATCGAAAGCGGAGACGTTCTCGAATTCGACGAACTCGGCGCGCGAAAGACCGCCCGCATCAAAGTCGGCCGCGTCTGCATCGACTCAGGCAACCGCACCGACGTTGTCGAAGACCTCATCATCAAAGACCGCCTTCACCTCAGCGAAGACGGCATCGTGCTGCCCATCATCGCCATCAATAAATTGTCAGGCGAGGCCGAGTCCGCTCCGGAGATCGTCACCCGCGGCTTCAATCCCGGCGACGACGGCCTGATGGAAGGCTGCAAGCGCATCGTCGAAGACACGCTGGCCCATTCCAGCGAAGAAGAAAAAGCCGACTACGGCGTGATCAAAGAAAAAATCCGCGCCGACCTGAAGCGCTACATCTCCAAGCAAACCCAAAAACGACCGCTAATCATGCCCGTGATTTTGGAGATTTGAATTCTCGTTGTGGTCGAACCCATGGAGGTAACCTCATGGACGCGCTAAAGACCGTACCGCAATTGTTCTTCGACGCGATTGCAAGAGTTGTACCGGGGTTAACAGCCCTTCTCCTGTACTTCGGGTTCTTCGACCAGGGCTGGAGTCACTGGAGAAGGTTCGCGGAAGGTGTGCTTGCGAAGAAGGATGATTACCCCCAAGGTTTCGTAATACTGTCATTGCTTGTGGGCGCTTACGTCTGTGGGCAATTTGTTTCACCGTTCGCGAAACAACTGGAAATCGTCACCGACGGGCTGCGCAAGAGAAAAGGCATCGCTGTTCAATACGACTGGCTCCGATTGCATTGCCCTGACGCTGGTGCACTTTGCGCGAAAATACGCGCAGAATATGTAATGTTTAATAGTCTAGCAGTCATCCTTGTGGGCTTTGCCGGGGCTCTGATGCTGCGCCAAGGTCAGGTATCTACCGGCTGGCTTGTCACTCTCCCGGCCACCGGCCTCATCATGGGATATCGCGGGTTCGACACCAAGACAACCTTCGCAAGGAGTGTTGAACAGTTCCGTGCGGCGGCGCAAACTTGAGACGACACGGGTTGCTTCGCGGCTATTCCGGTTGACCGAAGCCCAGCCTGGGGGTAGGGTTGAGTGAGAATAGCTCTAAGAGAGTCGGCTTATGACCATCCAAATCAACCGTCCCGAAATTGAAGCGCTCATTCAGCAACGCCTTCACAGCGGTGCGTTCGAGAGCGTGGAAGACGTGCTCTTCGACGCCCTGGAGATACAAGGCGAACGCGAGGCATGGCTTCAGGAAAATAAAGAAGCTATCAACGCCAAGATCGAGCGTGGTCTAGCCCAACTCGACCGCGGAGAAGGTATACCGGGAGATGAGCTACGAAAGCGTCTTGAGGCCGACAAGGCGGCTTGGCTCGCGGATCGCTCTGGATCGTGAAACCCTATCTCGTCGCTCCAGACGCCGAAGGCGATCTCCAGCAGATTTGGCGTTACCTGCTCGGCGAGGCGAGGCGGGGCTGGCCGGCGCCAACCGGATTCAGGGCGAACTGGTGGATGTCTTCGAGGACTTGGCCGATGCTCCCGGCAAAGGTCATAGACGTTCCGACCTAACTAAGTTGGATGTCCTCTTCTTCAGCGTGTATCAATACATGATCGTGTACCGGCGAACGAAGATAGTCGAGATCGTCGCCGTCCTGCATGGTAAACGCGATATGAAGCGACTCCTGAAGAGCCGAGCCTCGCGATGACCACACACAGACAGGAACAGCGAACTACGTAGCATGGTGAGCCTGACAGAGATCAATGACGCCCGAGCCCGCCTCCACGGCATCACCGTCCGCACGCGCTTGATCGAATTCAATCACGCTGGCCCAACCCGCCGCCTCTTCCTCAAGCCCGAAAATCACCAGCCCATCGGCGCCTTCAAACTCCGCGGAGCCTACAACAAAATCGCCTCCCTCTCGGACGAAGAGCGCAAACGCGGCGTAATCTCCTACTCCAGCGGCAATCACGCGCAAGGTGTCGCCTACGCCGCCCGCGCCTTAGGCGTGAAGGCTGTCATCGTCATGCCCAACAATGCTCCCGCCATCAAGCGCGAGGCAACTGCCGCTCTGGGTGCCGACATCGTACTCGTAGGCCCCGGCAGCACAGAACGCCAACTCAAAGCCGAAGAACTCGCCGCGCAGCATGGATACGTCATCGTGCCTCCCTACAACGACGAACAGATCATCGCCGGCCAGGGCACAATCGGATTGGAAATCCTCGAAGACATGCCCGAAGTGGAAGCCGTTTTCGCACCAGTCGGCGGCGGAGGCTTGATCAGCGGAGTCGGCGCGGCCATCAAGCTGACCAAGCCGGCGGTCAAAGTGATCGGAGTCGAGCCCGAACTCGCCGCCGACGCCCAGGCTAGCCTGCGCGCCGGAAGAATCGTCCAGTTCCCCGCCGAACAAGTCACACGCACCATCGCCGACGGACTGCGCACCCAAAGTATTGGCGCGATCAACTTCGAGCACATGCGGAAATACGTCGACGACATCGTGACCGTAAGCGAAGACGAGATTCACCAGGCCATGAAACTGCTGGCAGCAAATCTCGAAACCGTAGCCGAGCCGAGCGGCGCCGTTGCGACCGCCGGATTCCTCTTCCGCTCCGATCAGTTGCCGAAAACAAAGCTGAACGTAGCGATCATTTCTGGTGGAAACATAGAGCCCCAGATGCTAGAGGACCTTCGCTGGGGCTGAGACCCCGCCGCGCGTGCGGTTTCTGGGCGGTTTCGTTCGCCGCATAGTAAAGTAGTAGTAGCCCACCAATCAGGAAGGATTCTTTTTGAGCTTAGGTATTCGCAATATCGCCATCATCGCGCACGTCGACCACGGCAAGACCACGCTGGTTGATGCCATGCTGCAACAAAGCGGCACGTTTCGCGCCAACGAGCATCACGTCGAGCGGGTGATGGATTCGAACGAACTGGAGCGGGAACGCGGCATCACGATTCTCGCCAAGAACACCGCCATTTTCTATCACGACGTCAAGATCAACATCGTCGACACGCCCGGCCACAGCGATTTTGGCGGCGAGGTCGAGCGCGCGTTGAAAATGGTCGACGGCGTCATGCTTCTGGTGGATGCCAGCGAAGGCCCGCTACCCCAGACACGCTACGTCCTGAGCAAGGCCCTGGAGGCCAAGCTGCCGCCGATCGTCGTTATCAACAAGATTGATCGCTCCGATGCGCGCCCGCAGGAAGTGCTCAACGAAATCTACGATCTGTTTATCGATCTCGACGCCAAGGAAGATCAGATTGATTTCCCGATCCTCTACACCAACGCCAAGACCGGCACGGCTTCGACCGATATTAGAGGTGGCGGCGAAGACTTGCGTCCGCTGTTCGACGCGATCATCAAGACGATTCCTGTTCCCAAGGGTGATCCTTCGGGTCCGCTGCAGATTCTGGTGGCGAACCTTGATTACAGCGACTACCTGGGACGGCTGGCCATTGCGCGCGTGTTTAACGGCAAGATGCATACCGGCGAAGACGTGGCCATCGCCAAGCTCGACGGAACGCTGCACAAGACAAAGATCACAAAGTTGTTTTCCTTCTCGGGCCTGAAGCGAACCGATATCACGGAAACGGAGTTGGGAGACATCGTCGCGGTCGCGGGCGTTGAAGGAATCACGATTGGCGAGACGATTACTGATGTCGACAATCCTGCTCCCCTGCCGCACATTGCCATCGATGAGCCCACGATTGCCATGCTGTTCACGGTCAACACTTCGCCGTTCGCGGGAAAGGACGGCCAGTACGTCACGTCCCGCAACTTGCGCGAGCGGCTGGAGAAAGAATTGCTGACCAATGTTTCGTTGCGCGTGGAGGATACCGGCACGACCGATTCATTCAAGGTGCTGGGCCGCGGCGAACTGCAGCTCTCGATCCTGATTGAGATGATGCGGCGCGAGGGCTACGAACTTATGGTGGGCAAGCCGGAGATCGTTACCAAGCGCATCGACGGCAAGCTCATGGAGCCAGTCGAACATCTCACGGTCGACGTTCCCGAAGACTTCGTCGGCGTGGTCATGGAGCAACTGGGTTCGCGCAAAGGCGAAGTCACCAACATGCACAATCACGGCTACGGACGCGTGCGGATCGAGTTCCGCGTGCCCAGCCGGGGGCTGATCGGACTGCGCAGCCAGCTGCTCACCGACACGCGTGGAACTATCGTCATGAACGCGCTGTTCGATGGCTACACGGAATGGCAGGGCGACATTCCGCACCGGCTCACGGGCGCGCTGATCGCCGACCGCGGTGGAGTCTCGACGGCCTACGCCTTGTGGGGCCTGCAGGAGCGCGGAGAACTCTTCGTGGGCCCGGGCATTGAGCTGTATGAAGGAATGATCATCGGGGAGAACGCCAAGGACACCGATCTCGACGTGAACGCAGTGCGAGAAAAAAAGCTCACGAACATGCGTGCGTCGACGGCGGATGAAGCGATCCGCCTGGTGCCGTTCCGGCCGCTAAATCTGGAGCAGGCCATTGAATTCATCGCCGACGATGAGTTCGTGGAGATCACTCCGAAGTCGCTGCGGCTGCGAAAAAAGACGCTGCAGTCGAATCGGCGCAAGAAGAGTTCATACGCCACTGTAGAAGAGTTGTGAAGCCCCGCCGCAAGCCCGAAAAAAGTACTGGAAGTAAAGCGCCCTTGCGCATGTTCCTGGTCCCGTGCAGTTGCGGCACAACATTTGCCGTGGCGGAGAACTACGATCATCAGGGAACGGCGTGGGGCCGGTATCTCAAGTGTCCCGGTTGCGGCAAGAGGCACGATCCCAAGAACCGCTTGCTACAGATGGGATTCCATCCGGAAGGCTACTGGAAAGTCGACGAGTGCTAAGACTACTTACGGCGCGGCTTGAAGCCGCGCCCTTTCAAAACCATTCAAGGAACGGAGTTTTCCGCAACCTCTGCTAACTCGTCCGCGCGGACCGGCAGGGGCGCCTCTCCACGTGGTGAAACCCAATTTGACAAGTTGGCTTCGGAAAACCTGCTATACTTCTGCCCGCAATTGACTGTTCGCCAGCTCCGGTTTCGATTTTCAGGAAAGGCCCGCCCGACCTGCCAAGTCCGCCGAACTAGCTTGCACTTCCGACAGCTCAATGCAGAGGCAGACGCTTGAAGAATATTTTCGTAGGGAATCTGAGCTTCAACACCAACGAAGACGAACTGCGGCAGCTTTTTGAGCCTTACGGACAAGTGGACCGCGTAAGCATCATGACCGACCGCGACACCGGACGCTCGCGCGGGTTCGGTTTCGTAGAGATGGCGAGCAACGAGGATGGAGAGAAGGCCATTACGGCTCTGAACGGTTCGCAAGTCGGCGGACGCACCATCAACGTCAACGAAGCGCGCCCCAAGACCGAACGCAGTGGGGGGGGCGGCGGCGGCGGTGGTGGCCGCGATCGTGGGGATCGCGGCGGCGGCGGCCGCGGCGGCGGCGGCGGACGGCGCGACCGATACTAAGAACCCGCGAAACATTTGATCGACCCGCGTCCGGTCCCGGTAATCCGGACGCGGGTTGCCTTCCTTGCCAGCAGTATCGAGGTCAACGCTGGCATTGTGCCATCCTGTGAAATCGGTGGGAATCGCCGAGGCGGCGTTCGCTGCGACTCGCGACGTTGACATTGATGCTCTTTCCCCTGCCCATGTAGACTGTAGATATCGGTGCGCGCCCGTAGCTCAGCTGGATAGAGCGGTTGCCTCCGGAGCAACAGGTCGGGAGTTCGAATCTCTCCGGGCGCACCATACTCCCATCAACTTGGCGGAGACTTACCGTTTCGAGTCGGTGGCTCACCCTCAACATCCGGTTTCCGCAGATTCGAGCCTTTGCCTCAGAATAACGAAGCTCGGCAATCCGGTGAGAGTCGGTGTCGCCGAACCAGACTTCGCAAATTGAATGTTGGGGATTCGCAGCGGGCGGAAAATAGCACCGATCGAATGAACTACGACGCAATCCTGGTGGTTTCGTTTGGCGGTCCCGAATCGCGGGACGAAGTGATTCCCTTCCTCGAAAACGTGCTGCGCGGAAGAAATGTGCCGCGCGAACGTATGCTGGCGGTCGCTGAACACTACTACCATTTCGGCGGCAAAAGCCCGATCAATCAGCAGACTCGCGAATTGATCGCGGCGCTCGAGAACGAACTCGCGCAGCATGGGCCGAAGATGCCTGTCTACTGGGGAAATCGCAACTGGCATCCGCTGCTGCCTGAAACTTTGCGGAAGATGAAGCAGGACGGAATTCGGCGAGCACTCGCGCTGGTCACTTCGGCGTACAGCTCTTATTCCGGATGCCGTCAATATCGCGAAGACATTGCCCGCGCACGGAACGAAGTCGGGGAGGGTGCACCTGAGATTGATAAGCTGCGCGCATTCTTCAATCATCCGGGATTCATTGACGCGACCGAGGACAGACTGCGCGACGCCCTGCGACAAGTTCTAGAGAATGCGCGGCAGAATATTCAGATCGTCTACACGGCGCACAGCATTCCGATCTCGATGGCCAATACTTGCGACTACGTTCGCCAACTGGAAGAAGTAAGGAAGCTAGTCTCAGCTCGGCTGGGCGTTACAAACGACGTTCTTGTTTACCAGAGCCGCAGTGGAGCGCCGGGGCAACCTTGGCTGGAGCCGGACATCCTCGACTACTTGCGCGACGTGAAGGCGCGCAATCTGGCAAGTGCGGTCGTGCTGGCGCCGATCAGTTTTATTTCCGATCACATGGAAGTGCTGTATGACCTCGACATTGAGGCGCAGCAGCTTTGTGCTTCTCTGCCGCTGCCGATGGTGCGAGCGAAGACGGTGGGCGTGCATCCCAAGTTCATTGGAATGATTCGAGAGTTGATCGTGGAGCGGATGACGCCGGGAACGGAGCGGCGCTCGCTAGGATCGCTCGGGCCGCGAGAGAATCGGTGCGCCGAAGATTGTTGTCCCGCTCCGCAGCGGCAGGGGCGGCCCGATACACCTGGGCCGCGGGACGGACGAGAGCGTCCGCCCCTCCATGAGCATTAGCGGGATTCGACCGGAACCTTTGGATGCTCGAAATCCGTGGCTTTGGGGCGGCCCTCGACAAGATGCATCGTGCTCAGGATGGTCTGGATCACCGGTTCGTTGCCCACGGCGGTGTTGAGCATCACATGGTAGAGAGAGCGCGTCGGCCAGTCCGCGTTGAAATAGTGTTTGATGTAGGCAACGCGCTCGCGGTCGACGGAATCGACCAAGTCTTCCGCTTCTTCCTCGGTGTTTCCATCCGCAATCGTGCGCCGGATTTTTTCTGCGCGCGGGGCGTAGAGAAAAACATGGAACGCATCCGGATTCTCGCGTAGGAAATACGGCGTTCCGCGGCCCACAACGACCGCGTTGCCTTCCCGCGCAATCTTGTTCACGATCTCCTGCATCATCGACATCATCCGGTCGGTGTCGAAGACCTGACTGCCTAGAGCTGCGGAATTGCGTTCGTAGCTGCCGCGCCAGAAAGCCTTCGCGAGACGGTGAAGGCGGCTGTCCATGCGCTCGTCGCAACGCATCACAGCGGAAGCATCAACGTTGGCGAGACGGGCAATTTCCTCGGTGAGGAGGTGGTCCCAGAGCTTCCAACCCAGGTGGTCGGCCAACTGTACGGCGATGGCCCCGGCGCCGCAGCCGTACTCGCGCTCTATGGTAATGAGGCGAAACATGGCGGTTTCTAGTGTACTGCCATTCCACCACCGGGTTTCGACTTTTTGATCAGGAACACCATGGGGAGCATCGCCAGGATGGCAACCCCCAGAAACCAGAAGCAATCCAGATAAGCGACCATGGTCGCTTGCCGTTGTACCGTGCCCTGGATCAGCGCATACGCCTGTTGAGTTGCTCCGGATGAACTGGCACCGTGCGCGACCATGGCGCGAGAGGCGCCCTGAATCGCGGATTGCAGCGCGGCGCTGCCAGAACTGAGGTGACTGGCAAGATTGTTCAGGTGCATCTGGGTCCGGCGGTCGAGCATTGTCGTTACCACGGAAATCCCTACGCTTCCGCCAATGTTGCGCGCCAGGTTCATCAGACCGGAAGCGGCATTGTTCTTGTCTCGCGGAAGGAATGCGTAGGCGGCGGTATTGATCGGCACAAACAGGAATGCCATCCCAGCGGCCTGGATTACGCGGGCCGTAGCCACAGTCCGAAAATCTACTTGAAGATCAAAACCCGTCATGTGAAACAGCGAGAACGACAACATGATGAGGCCGAACAAAAGAAGCCACCGCGGGGTATACCGGGAAAGCAGAAAGCCCACCAGGGGCAACAGGAGAATGATGGTGAAGCCACCGGGCATCAGCGCCAGCCCGGCCTGCTCCGCCGTGTAGCCGAGCAGCGTTTGCGAAAACAGGGGTAGCAACAGGGTGCTGCCCAACAGAGCGAATCCCAACATGAACATCAGCAAATTCGAGACGCCGAACGTGCGATCACGGAACAGGTGCAGATCGATGATGGGATCTTTGTGTCTCCACTCCCAGATAATCACGAAGATTAGAGCCGACGCACTGATCAGCGCCAGAGTGACAATGAAGTTCGATTCAAACCAGTCGTCGCGCTGACCCTTGTCGAGAACAATCTGCAAAGCGCCCAGGCCCAAAGCCACAAATCCAAGTCCTACATAGTCGATGTGAGTTTCACTGAGTTTGCGGCGCTTGAAGTACGGAGGATCCTGAATCAGGCGCGAGGTGAGCAGGATAGAAAGAATGCCGACGGGAATATTGATGAAGAAAATCCAGCGCCAGGTGAAGTTGTCTGTGATCCAACCGCCGAGGGTTGGCCCAATCGCCGGGGCGGTCACGACCGCCATGCCATAGACTGCAAACGCCATGCCGCGCTTTGCTGGCGGGAAAGTATCCGCCAGAATGGCCTGCTCGCTGGGCTGCAATCCGCCGCCGCCCGCGCCCTGCAGAACTCGGCAGATGATCAGCGTCGCCAGATTAGGGGCAAGTCCGCACAGGAATGAACTGATCGTGAACAGGGCTACGCAGCCCATGTAGAAATTCTTGCGGCCAATGATGGATGAGAGCCAGCCGCTTAGCGGAAGCACGATGGCGTTGGAGACGAGGTAGGAAGTGAGCACCCACGTGCTCTCGTCCTGTCCAGCGGAGAGACTGCCTGCGATGTGCGGCAGGGCAACGTTGGCAATGGAGGTGTCGAGCACCTCCATGAACGTCGCCAGCGTAACCGCAAGCGCGATGATCCACGGATTGACCGCGGGCCGCCAGGCGTCGGCCTGATCCATTGTAGTGGTCGCCGCACTCATTCACGAATCCAGACTTTGGGATCTACCGACATGCCGGGCCGCAAGTCGTGATCTTTGTTCGAGCCTGGATCAAGCACGATCTTCACTGGGATTCGCTGCACGACTTTGACGTAATTTCCCGTGGCGTTCTCGGGCGGCAGCAAGCTGAAACGCGCACCACTCGCGCCGGCAATGCTGTCCACTTTGCCCTTGTATTCTTTTCCGTTGGCATCGACTTTGATCGTGACCCGCTGGTTCACTTTCATCTCGCGCAGCTGGGTCTCTTTGAAGTTGGCGGTGATCCAGACGTCATCGAGATTGATCACCTTCATCAGTTCCTGGCCGGGGGCGACGTTTTGTCCGACTTCGACGGTGCGATTGCTGACGATGCCATTTACGGGCGCGACGATCTTGGTGTACTGCAAGTTCAGTGTGGCCTGATCCAGATCCGCCTTCTTGCGCTGTGCTTCGGCGAGGGCCGATGTCGCCTTGGCACGCGTGATCTGCATCTGCTTGGGTGCGGTATTGGCGTAACTCCAGCTCGCCTGCGCCTGAACGAGTCTGCCCTGAGCCTGCGTAACTTGCTGCTGCGCGGCGTCGGCGCTGGCGCGAGCGGCTTCAACTCCGGCAGCGCTGGCCTTGGCGGCGGCGATGGCCTGGTCGTACTGCTGCTGCGAGATTTCCTGCTTGTCGACCAACTGCTTGTAGCGAGCGAGATCGTTTTGCGCCTTCACATTGTTGGCCTCGGCCTCTTGCAGTTGGGCCTTGGCCGCTTCGAATTGTTGCTGAGCAACCTTGATCCCGGCGCGAGCACTGTTGACGTCGGCTTCGGTCGCGGACACCTGACTGGTGGTGTTGACTGAGGTAATGGGAACGTTCACTCCGGCGGCGACTGCGGCCGCTTGCGCATCGTCAAAATCCGCCTTGGCGCGTTCGTACGCGACTTGATAGTCGGCCGGATCGATCTCGACCAGCACCGTCCCCGCCTGCACGTATTGATTGTCTTCGACGTTGAGCCTGGTGACGTGGCCGGAGATTCGGGCGCTGACGGAATTGACGTGGCCGTCAACCTGGGCGTCGTCGGTCGATTCGTAGCTGGCCAAGTAGCGGTAAACGAAAACGCCCACGACGATCAAGACGAGAACCGCGATTGATATGCCGATTCGGAAACCGGCGGTACCGGTCCGAGGAGAACGGCTGAGAAAATCCTTCTCCGTGGCCGGCAACGGTTTGGAGCTGGTTTCGGGCCGGCTGCCTTCGGCCGGCGGGCTTTGCGTTGTTTGTGCCATACGCTATTAATTGCCTTTCAAGTATCGCTTGACGCCCTGTTCCGCGTCGCCGATGGCATACGCGAGTTCCACCTTCGACAGATTATGGGCGTAAAGGCTCTGGATGTAACTCTCATGGGCGCCGGCCAAGGCTTCCTGGGCCTGCACAACTTCAAGGTTGTCGGCGACGCCAGCCGTGAAGCGATCTTGCGATTGGGCCAGAGCTTGTTCCGCCAAATCCACCGAACTGCGCGCCACCTCCACCTGCTCGGCAGCAGCGGTCAAATCGAGCAGAGAGCTGCGCACTTCGTAATCGATGCGCCCGCGGAGATCTCCGAGCTGAGAACGCGCCTGCTTCAGGCGGGCATCCGCCTCCAGTACATCGCTGTGCACGCGGTTGCCGGCAAAGATCGGAATATTGAGACCACCGTTGACCTGCCACGTCCCATTCGATTGAGAGGGCGTCACACCGATGTCGCCGAGATTCGCGTTGAGGTCGAGCGTGGGATACCGACCCGCCGCGGCGGCCCGTCGCGATAGTTCAGCCGCGCGAACTTGCGCCAGTGAAGCCTGATAGTCAGCGCGGGAAGAGTAGGCGCGTTGCAGATACGTCTCCAAGGGCAAAGCTGTTAACGCCTGGTATGGCGCTTTTTCGGTGAGGACGAATTCCTGTCCCGGCGGCAGCCCGATAACCCGCGCCACACTCAGCTTCAGCTTAGCGAGTTCGTTGCGGGCGACGATGAGTTGCTGTTGGCGGGTTTGCAGCTCGACCTGCGAGCGCAGCGCATCGATGGCCGGACTCAGTCCGGCCTTCTGCTGATCGGAGGCCTTGTCAAAGAGAGCCTGAGCGTTTTTGACTTGCGCTTCTGCAGTTTCCACGCGAGCCGTGGCGGCAATGGCCTCCAGGTAAGAGTTGCCAACCGCGAGCACGACGACTTCCCGCGCGTCCTTGTAGCTGAACTGCGCGGCTTTCAGGCCTTCCGACGCAGCTCGTTCTCTTTCGATGTTCCTGAAGTTGAATACCGACTGGCTGAGAGAAGCACGCGCGTCGAAATAGTTGAAAGCTGGCGTCACCCGCGGAAAGGCGCTGAGGTTAGTCCCTGGGGGGCTGAGCAGCGGAAGGAGTTTGTTGAACCCAAGCGCAGCCAAGCTCTGGGTCTGTGCGTTCTCCTGCACCCGCGCGCTGACGTTGGGCAAGAGCTCACTCAGTTCTTTCCACCTCTCGCCGCGAGATATCTGAGTCTGGTCGCTGGCTAGCAGCAGGCCGAGATTGTTGCGCAAGCCGCGATCGATCGCGTCCTTGAAATCGATCTGCAGAACTTCCGCGGTGACCTTGCCCTCTGGCTCGCTACCCAGAAAGGGGTTCTGACTGCCGGGGAGCGAAACGCTGGGGGTAGTGGACGCCGCCCCCTGAGCCGTGAGCCTTGGGACAGCCAGCAACAGCAACGCCAGGAATGAAAACACTCTTCGGGAGACCTTCAATAGGCACCGCATCCTTGATTCAGGAAACGCCCCCGATACACTCGAATGAAGATCCGGGACGCTCTTCCTGTAGATAGCCTAAATTGTGAGTTTTGATTCGTTTGCAGCCGTTCGCGATGCAAGATTTTGCGATCAGCCCTGCACAGCGACCTTGCATCTTATTCCCCTACTCCATCGTTGAGCAAGCTGACAGGCACTGCTCAACTCCAAAACTTCGGAACGAGAACCCCTGGCATCTAAAGTTCAATAACCTACGTACTTTGCCCCATTTCGGGAAGCCCGCTAAGCTGGGACTGAAAGGGTACCTCGTGCGGAAACTCAATACATTCATCGTTATTGTTATCCTCTCATTCAGCCAACTGCAGGCGCAGAGCACCTCGGCGCCGTTCACCTCAGAGCGAAAGGTGACTGAGCGCGTCGCGCCCACCTACCCAGAGCTCGCGAAACGAATGCGCATTCAAGGAACAGTCAAAATTGAAGCAATCGTACGGGCGAACGGTACCGTCAAGTCGACTCGAGTGCTTGGGGGAAGCCCCGTCTTGGTAGATGCGGCCACCGATGCCGTCAAGAAATGGAAGTTTCAGCCGGAACAAGCCGAAACCACGGAGGTGGTTCAACTTAGTTTCCAGACTCAGTGAAATCGCTCAAACCTCCGTTCCGAGATCCGGCCGAAGGTTGGGAATTCGCAACATCCAGCCTAGAAACCGGCTGGGGATATCACCGTGGCTTTGAAGAATCCTTGCGGACGAAACGCGGGAAGCCGATCCATGTGACTAAGGTCATCTTGAACGGCGGTAACCTTCGGTCCAACCTAGACGAGAGTCTTAATACCACGAAACGGAAGAAGTGCATTCCATGAGCGCGGCAACAGGAACCGACTGGACCAAAATACTGTCTGACCCGGACCTTGTCCGGCATGTAGGGAAGCTTCTGCAGGCCTATCGAGAGGCTCCGCCCGAGAAGCGGGAATCGGCTCTGCTCGATGCGATGCGTGAAATCAAAGCCGGGATGTCGGTGACGGGCAAGCCCGCAGCCGGTAGGTCCACCTCGGCAGAAGACGCCCCTCAGCCGCATCCGGTTCCGACGCCAGCTTCGGCAACGCCTCCCTTTGAGCCCGACTTGTTCAGCCCGAACTGGGGCAGCGACCGCCGGCGCCATCCGCGGATCAAGTGCTTCGTCGCGGTCGAACTGCGCGTCGACGACGCCCCAACACCGATCTGGGGAAACCTCTCCAACACCAGCGTTGGTGGATGCTTGGTCGAAACTGCCAGCCCGGTCAAGCCCGGCGCCAAGGTGGAGATCGGTCTCTGGTTAGCTAATGGAAAGATCTGGGTAAAAGGGTTTGCACTGAGCGGAGTCGTAACCCGCAGCGGCCCGGCCACTGGAGTGCGAGTCCGTTTCGACGGCATGATCCCGGTCGAGCGCGACAGTCTTCGCCAGTTCTTGAAGTTCGTACAGGAAACAACCCGGGATTCCCACAGCGAGAGCAGCTACCTCCAACTTTTGAAATAAGGCAACTGCCCTAACTTTTGCCAGTTTTTCACCGCAGGTCAATCCACGTCCTCGCGGAAATTGATACACTTTCTGCGTATTGAACCCTTTCTGTAATTCGGAAACTCTAATTGATTTTGGGCTAATGGCCGCGCCGGGAGAGTTGCCCGGCGAGAGGAGCGGAGTCGCATGGTAGCCAGTGAACAGGTATTGGCCACGGGACAGCAACTGGAGACGCTGTGCATCAACACGATTCGAACTCTGGCAATTGATGCGGTGCAACAGGCGAACTCTGGCCATCCAGGCGCGCCGATGGGATTGGCGGCGGTGACGTATTGTCTGTGGCAGGAATTCCTGCGCTACGATCCCGCCGATCCTACCTGGCTCAATCGCGACCGCTTCGTACTCTCCAATGGCCACGCTTCCATGTTGCTCTACGCCATGCTGCATCTGGCGGAGGTGCGGCAGGTTGACAAGCACGGCCAGGTTTCGAAGGAACTCGCGGTTCCGATGGAGGAGATCAAGCGCTTCCGTCAGCTGGGGAGCCGCACTCCAGGGCATCCGGAGTCGCATCTGACTTCTGGAATCGAAACTACGACCGGGCCACTGGGCCAGGGCGTCGGCAACAGCGTGGGAATGGCCATCGCCGGCAAGTGGCAGGCAGCGAACTTCAACCGTCCCGGGTTCGAGATCTTCGATTACAACGTGTACGCGCTGTGCAGCGACGGCGATTTGATGGAGGGCATTGGGGGCGAAGCCGCTTCTCTGGCTGGACATCTGAAACTTTCGAATCTTTGTTGGATGTACGACCACAATCACATCACGCTCGATGGTCCGGCGAGTTGGTCGTTCACTGAAGATGTTGCGACGCGCTTTGTGGGATACGGATGGAACGTGACGCGCGTGGCCGACGCCAACGATTTGGAGATGCTGGCCCGGGCGTTCGAGACTTTCCGCAAGACGAGCGACCGGCCGACTCTGATTATTGTCGACAGCCACATCGGCTACGGTTCACCCCACAAACAGGACAGCAACGCCGCGCACGGCGAGCCTCTGGGCGAAGAGGAAGTGCGACTGGTCAAGAAATTCTACGGCTGGCCGGAGGATACCAAGTTTCTGGTGCCCGATGGCGTGCGCGAACATTTCCGCGAAGGCATCGGGAAGCGCGGGCGCGATTTGCATGCGAAGTGGTCGGGGCTCTTCGCCGAATACTCGCAGAAGTATCCCGAGCTAGCGGAGCGTCTGCGTTGCATGCAGCGTCGTGAACTGCCTGCGGGATGGGACAAGAATCTGCCGACGTTTCCTACCGATGCCAAGGGCGTCGCGACCCGCGAGAGTTCCGGCAAAGTACTCAATGCTCTGGCGCAGAACATTCCGTGGCTCATCGGCGGCTCCGCCGATCTGGCGACCTCCAACAAGACCACGCTGAAGTTTGAAGGCGCGGGAGAATTTCAGGCGGGCACTCCGGGCGGCCGGAACCTGCACTTCGGCGTGCGCGAACACGTGATGGGCGCGAGCGTGAATGGACTGATCGTGTCCGGTGTCCGGGCATTCGGCGCGACTTTCTTTAACTTCAGCGATTACATGCGGGCCAGCATCCGGTTGTCTGCGCTGATGGAGATTCCCTCGATCTTTGTCTTCACCCACGATTCTATCGGCGTTGGAGAAGACGGGCCTACGCATCAGCCGATCGAGCAACTGGCGTCGCTGCGGGCGATGCCGAATCTGATCGTGCTACGTCCCGGCGACGCGAATGAAGTCATCGAGGCGTGGAAGGTCATTGCGCAACTGCAGCACTCGCCGGCGGCCCTCGTGTTGACTCGACAGAATCTACCAACTCTGGATCGCTCGAAGTATGCGTCGGCTTCCGGCGTGGCCAAGGGGGCGTATGTGCTTGCCGACGCTCCTGGCGGAAAACCGGACGTGATTTTGCTGGGAACCGGCAGCGAGTTGTCGCTCTGCGTGGATGCCTACGAGAAACTAAAGGCCGACGGCATCAAGGCGCGCGTGGTCAGCATGCCCTCGTGCGAAATCTTTGAACAGCAGGATGCGGCCTATAAAGAGAGCGTTCTGCCGTCCAGCGTCACAGCGCGGGTTTCGGTGGAAATGGCAGCAACGTTCGGTTGGGGGCGCTACACCGGCCTCAAGGGACGCAACGTCGGCATGCATCGCTTCGGAGCGTCGGCGCCTTTGAAAGATCTGTTGAAGTTTTTTGAGTTCACCGTGGACAAAGTTGTGGCGGAAGCTCGTGCGGCGATGTCGGCGAATTAGCTCTCATAGAGACGTAACTTGTTACGTCTTCCGCTTGCTAGCAAAAAAGAGACGTAGCAAGCTACGTCTCTACGAATTGGAATCGAACATCGTAGGAGGTCATCATGCAACCAACTGGAGTTCTGGAAACGTCGAAAGCGACCAAGAATCCGCTCAAGGAATTACTCAACTATGGCCAGTCGATGTGGCTCGACTACATACGGCGCGATCTTTTTACTACCGGCAAACTGAAGCAGTTGATTGCCGACGACGGCCTGCGGGGGATGACTTCGAACCCGGCCATCTTCGAGAAGGCGATCGCCGACAGTTCTCTGTATGACGATTTTCTGAAATCACTGGCCTCGCGCAGCGACCTCGATACCACCGGCCGCTACGAGCAGATTGCCATTCGCGATATTCAGGATGCGGCCGATGCGTTGCGGCCGGTGTACGACGAGTCCAACTTCCGCGATGGATATGTCAGCCTGGAAGTCTCGCCCTACCTGGCCCGCAAAACGCAGGAGACGATCGACGAAGCCCGCCGCCTGTGGAAGGCCGTGAAGCGCGAGAACGTCATGATCAAGGTTCCGGGCACGGCGGAAGGATTGCCGGCGATCCGGCAATTGATCGGCGAAGGCATCAACATCAACGTGACGTTGCTGTTCGCGCAGGATGTTTACGAAAAAGTCGCCGAGGCCTACGTCGCGGGACTCGAAGACCTGGCGGCGCGCGGCGGAAACCGGAAAAAGATGGCGAGCGTCGCCAGCTTCTTTATCAGCCGCATCGACACGCTGACCGACTCGATGTTGAATGACAAGCTCAAGGCGACGACCGACGCGAGCCAGCAAGCACTCCTGAAGAGTCTGCTGGGCAAAGTGGCGATCGCCAATGGCAAGCTCACGTATCAGAGCTACCAGCGCATTTTCAGCGGGCCGCGCTGGCAGGCTCTGGCAGCCAAGGGAGCGCAGACCCAGCGTGTGCTCTGGGCCAGCACGAGCACGAAGAATCCCAATTACCGCGACGTCATCTATGTCGAGGAGTTGATCGGGCCCGATACCGTCAACACCATGCCGCCGGCGACCATCGACGCGTTCCGCGACCACGGACTGCTGCGCAACGCGCTCACCGAAGATGTGGCAGGTGCGGCCAAATTGATGCAGGATCTGGCGCGCGCGGGCATCTCGATGAAAGAAGTCACCGACAAGCTGACAAATGACGGCGTCAAGTTGTTCGCTGATGCGTTTGACAAGTTGCTGGCTGCCGTCGCGAAAAGCACGCAGCAAAAAGGATAGATCGTGAGCGGACTGAAGACTTCCCTGCCGCAAACTCTGGCCTCGGCGGTCAAAGCAACGAGCGCCGACTGGCAAGCGGGCGGCAAGATGCAGCGTCTGTGGCAGCGCGACGCCACGCTCTGGACCGGAGCCGACGAAGCGAACTGGCTGGGATGGCTCGACGTCGTCGAGGAGCAGGTCGCACAGCAGGACAAGCTGCAGAAGGTTGCGAAGGAAGTTCAGGCCCGCGGATTCCAGCACGTACTTCTTCTGGGAATGGGCGGGTCAAGTCTTTGTCCGGAAGTTCTGCGCATGACTTTCGGCAGGATCACGCACTATCCCACATTGCACGTCCTCGATTCCACCGATCCCGCCCAGGTGAAGGCGTTCGAGCACCAGATCGACATCCCGAAGACGCTCTTCATTGTCTCCAGCAAGTCGGGCAGCACGCTCGAGCCCAACATCTTCAAACAATACTTCTTTGAGCGCACCAAGCAAGCGGTGGGCGCGGTCAAAGTGGGCAGTCACTTTATTGCCATCACCGACCCAGGTTCGAAAATGCAGCAAGTCGCCGAGGCGGATCGCTTCCTGCATGTTTTCTTTGGACGTCCCTCGATCGGCGGACGCTATTCTGCTCTGTCAAACTTCGGCATGGTGCCCGCCGCGGTCGTGGGTATGGACACAAAAAGATTCCTTGCCCGGACGGCGGAAATGGTGAGCGCCTGCGGACCAAGCGTTGCCGTCGAAGAAAATCCCGGGGCCGCACTCGGCGTCGTCCTCGGAACGGCTGCGAAAACCGGGCGCGACAAGGTCACCATCATTACTTCCCCGGGCATTTCGGATCTGGGCGCGTGGCTCGAACAACTGCTCGCGGAATCGACCGGAAAGATTGGCAAAGGTATTATCCCCGTTGATCGTGAGAGTCTGGCCGCGCCAGAAGCCTACGGCAACGACCGGGTGTTTGTTTATGTTCGGCTGGAGACGGGCGCAGACGCGGATCAGGATGCGAAAGTAGCCGCGATCGAGCAGGCTGGGCATCCGGTCGTGCGCATCGCGATGGCGAACACGTACGATCTGGGCGCGGAATTTTTCCGCTGGGAGATCGCCACGGCAGTTGCGGGCGCCATCATCGGGATCAACGCCTTCAACCAGCCCGACGTCGAAGCCAGCAAGATCGCGACGAAGAGTTTGACTTCCGAGTACGAGAAGAATGGTTCCCTGCCCGCGGAAAAACCGGTGGTCGAAGATTCCGGAATTAAGCTGTTCACCGACGAAAAGAACGCGGCGGAACTGGCGAAAGCTGCGGGTGGTGACGTGTCGCTGGTCGGATATCTCAAGGCGCATCTGGCTCGCATCAAGGCCGGCGATTACTTCGCAGTGCTGGGCTACCTTCAGATGAACGCTGAGCACGAACAAAGTCTGCAGACTCTACGCCACTCAGTGCGCGATAAGAAGCGCGTGGCGACATGTTTAGGATTCGGCCCACGTTTCCTGCACTCGACTGGACAGGCCTACAAAGGTGGACCGAATTCGGGAGTGTTTCTGCAAGTAACGTGCGACGATTTGGTCGAACTGCCGGTTCCGGGACAGAAATACACGTTCGGAGTCGTGAAGGCGGCGCAGGCACGGGGAGATTTCCAAGTGTTGGCTGAGCGCGGAAGGCGTGCCCTGCGGGTTCATCTGGGGAGCAATGTGAAAGCGGGACTGGCCACTCTGCTGGGTGCGGTTCAGAAAGCGCTGTAGGTTCTCTGGAGTACGAAGAGCTGTGGGCTTTCGAAATCCCCACTTCTCGAGCACAGAACGCGCGAGAAATGGGGCACCCGGATTCTTGCGAGATCTAGGAGCACAACATGCAAATGGGAATGGTAGGTCTGGGCCGCATGGGCGCGAACATGACGCGGCGGCTCATGCGGGGGGGACATCAGCTTGTGGTTTCCGATCTCAGCGCAGATGCAGTCAAGGGATTGGCTGGTGAGGGCGCGACCGGATCGTCGTCGCTCGAAGATCTGATTGCCAAGCTGACGCCTCCACGCGCGGTGTGGATCATGGTTCCGGCTGGCGGTCCCACCGAAGCGACAGTGCAGAAACTCGCCGCGAAAATGCAGGCAGGCGACGCCATCATCGATGGCGGCAACTCTTACTTCAAAGATGACGTGCGGCGAGCGAATGAACTGAAGGGCAAAGGCATTCACTACATCGATGTGGGAACTAGCGGCGGTGTTTGGGGATTGGATCGCGGTTACTGCATGATGATTGGCGGCCCGAACGAAGCCGTGCAGAGGCTGGATCCGATTTTCAAGACGCTGGCGCCGGGCAAAGGTGATATTCCGCGAACGCCAGGCCGGGAGAAGCTGGCTGGCACGGCCGAGGATGGCTACATTCACTGCGGGCCGTCCGGGTCTGGCCATTTCGTGAAGATGGTGCACAACGGCATCGAGTACGGCATCATGCAGGCCTACGCGGAAGGCTTCGACATCTTCAAGAATGCCACCAGCAAGGATCTGCCGGAAGACATGCGCTACGACCTGAACCTGCCGGACATCGCGGAAGTGTGGCGACGCGGCAGCGTGGTCAGTTCCTGGTTGCTCGACTTGACGGCGATGGCGCTGACAGAGAATCCGACGCTTTCGGAATACGAGGGATTTGTGCAGGATTCCGGCGAAGGCCGCTGGACGATTCAGGCTGCGATCGAAGAGGCCGTGCCCGCAGATGTCTTGACCGCGGCGTTGTTCGTGCGTTTCCGCTCGCGCCAGGAGCACACTTTCGCGGAGAAGATGCTCTCCGCCATGCGGCAGAAGTTCGGCGGCCACGTGGAGGTGGGCGCGGCGAAACCGGCGCCAGCCAAGAAATCTGCGCCGGTGGCAATCAAGAAACCTCTGCCGCCGTCGCGGAGTCCACAAAGAGTGCGGAGAAAGAGCTCCAGCGCGAGATGAGGTGGTTTGCGGAGTGGTTAACTCCGGTTAACGATTTTCGAGGACTCATTCATGGCTGAATTAGCGGAACAACCGACAGTGGCGCCGCCGCGCATCGGCAAGCAGGGCGATCCCTGCGTGATGGTGATCTTCGGCGCCGCCGGCGATCTCACGGGACGCATGCTGATTCCCGCGCTCTACAACTTGGCGCGGGCCGGATTGCTTTCCCGCGAATTCGCCGTAGTGGGCGTGGCGCGCACCCAGATGTCGAACGATGAATTCCGAAAGAGAGTCCACGACGACGTCAAAGCATACTGCGGGGAATGCATCGAAGACGATCTCTGGGAGTGGTTCACGCGACGCTTCTACTACTTCGCCGGAGACTTCGGCGACGACAAGCTCTATCCCCAGCTCAAAGATTTTCTGATGAAGGTCGATGAGGAGCACTCGGCGCATCAGAACTTTTTCTATTACCTCGCCACCGCGCCCAGTTTCTTCGGTCCGATCGTCGAGAAACTCTCAGCTACCGGATTGATGGAGCAGAGCAACGGCCACTGGCGGCGCGTGATCATCGAGAAACCCTTCGGGCACGATCTGGAATCGGCCAAAGCTCTGAACCAGCAACTGCTCAAAGAGGTCGAGGAAACCCAGATCTACCGCATCGACCACTATCTCGGCAAAGAAACCGTACAGAACATCATGGCGTTCCGTTTCGCCAACGGAATCTTCGAGCCAGTCTGGAACCGCCGCTACATCGACCACGTGCAGATTTCCGTAGCTGAGACCGTCGGGGTAGAAGGACGCGGCACGTACTTCGATCATGCCGGCTCGCTGCGCGACATGGTGCCGAACCACATTATGCAGCTCATCAGTCTCACCGCGATGGAGCCGCCGATTTCTTTCGACGCCAACGCGGTGCGCGACGAGCAGGCTAAGATTCTGCACGCCATCCAACCGATGAGCGATGAAGACGTCCTGAGCCGCACGGTGCGCGGGCAGTACGGCGACGGAACCGAAGATGGCAAGCGGGTCACGGCGTACCGCTCGGAGCCTGATGTCGCGCCCGATTCCCGCACGGAAACTTTCGTCGCGATGAAGCTGCTGATCGACAACTGGCGCTGGGCCGACGTCCCGTTCTATCTGCGCACGGGCAAGCGGATGCCGGTGCGCAATACCCATATCGTGATACAGTTCCGACGGGCCCCTTTCGTGCTATTCCGCGACACTCCCGTCGAACACCTGATGCCGAACCAGCTGGTGTTGCACATTCAGCCTGAGGAAGGAATTTCGCTGCGCTTCGCCGCCAAGGTTCCTGGACCGGTCATGCGCCTGGGCACGGTGGACATGAACTTCGAATATCAGGAATACTTTGGCAAGCAGCCCAGCACCGGCTACGAGCGGCTGCTGCATGACTGCATGATTGGCGATCAGACGTTGTTTCAGCGCGCGGACATGGTGGAAGCGGGATGGTCCGTGGTGAATCCGATGCTGGATATCTGGAAAGCGCTCCCTCCCCGCAATTTCCCCAACTACGCATCTGGCACCTGGGGACCGAAGGAGGCCGACGAACTGCTCGAACGCGACGGCCGCCGCTGGAGGAATTTCGAGAAATGATTCTGGCCGGCGATATTGGTGGAACCAATGCAAGGCTGGCGTATTTTCAACCTCAGAATGGGCATCTTCGGCTGGTGTCCGAGCGCGTTTTCCCAAGCCGCGAACACAGCGAACTCGGCGAGATCGTTAGCGAGTTCCTCGCTGACTCGGGCACCCGCCCGGAAGCGGCATGCTTCGGGATTGCGGGTCCGGTGCGCAACGGGCGCGTCGAAACATCGAACCTGCCGTGGGTCATCGAACAATCGCGGCTCGCGAATCAGATTCACCTTCCGGCCACGCTGCTGATCAACGACCTGGAAGCCAGCGCCTGGGGCATCGGCGCACTGGACGCGGGAGACCTGGTCCCGTTGAACCGAGTGAGCGGGCCCGTCGTCGGCAACCAGGCAGTGATCGCGCCGGGAACGGGCCTGGGCGAAGCTGGGCTGTTCTGGGATGGAAGCCGGTATCACGTTTTCGCCTGCGAGGGTGGTCACACCGATTTCGCGCCGCAGGGAGAAATGCAAGTTGAACTGCTGCGCTATCTCCGGACTCGCTTTGGGCACGTGAGTTACGAGCGCATTCTTTCCGGGCCGGGACTGGTGAATGTGTATGAATTCCTGCGCGACAGCGGAAGTGAAAAGGAGTCCCCCGAGTTTGCCGCCACGCTGCGGAAGGGCGATCCGGCGGCCGCAATTTCGCGCGCGGCGCTCGCAGGCAGCGATACTCTAGCGCAGAAAGCCCTGGAAATATGGATCTCCGTTTATGGAGCAGAAGCATCTAACCTGGCGCTGAAGGTGATGGCGACAGGCGGACTCTTTCTGGCAGGCGGCATTTCACCGAAAGTCCTCGCAGGCCTGACCGGTCCGTTGTTCATGCAAGCGTTCCTCGATAAAGGCCGTCTGCGTGCGCTGGTGGAGTCAATCCCGGTGCAAGTTGTCACCAACGAAAAGGCGGGGCTCCTCGGAGCGGCGCGCTGTGCCGCCGTTCGCGGTTGCAAGAGCTGATTGCGATTTGAAAGGGCGCGGCTTCAAACCGCGCCGTAAGTACCGCAAAAGCACAACGGCTTCAGCCGCCGACGTACAATTCGGTCCTCGCATGATGTTTGTCAGCGGCCCTGCTAATAGAGATGAGTAAAAGCCCTTGAGTTCCTCCGTAGAAATCCGCACGCTGACTACGCCACAGGAGTTGTTCGGCGCGGCGGCGGAAGAAGTTGTGCGGGCTGCCAAAGAAGCCGTGGAGCAGCGCGGCCGGTTCACCATCGCGCTCTCCGGCGGTTCGACTCCTAAGAACCTGTTCAACTTGCTGGCGACAAACGCCCGCACTTCCCTGCCCTGGGATCGCATGTTCTTCTTCTTTGGAGACGAGCGGCACGTGCCTCCCACCGATCCCGACAGCAACTACCGCATGGCGGACGAGGCCATGTTGTCGAGGATTCCGGTGGCAGCGGGGAATGTGTTTCGGATGGTCGCGGAGGATCCCGATGCGGCAGCCGCAGCCGTGGCCTACGAAAAGACTCTGCAGAAATTTTTCGCGCTTGAGGCGGGACAATTTCCCCGCTTCGACCTCATCCTTCTAGGCATGGGCCCGGATGGACACACCGCGTCGCTGTTCCCCGGAACCGCAGCGTTGCAGGAAAAGTCGCGCCTGGTGGTAGCGAACTGGGTCGACAAACTGAAGACCAGCCGCCTCAGCCTCACCCTTCCAGTGCTGAATGCAGCCGCGTGCGTGGCGTTTCTGGTCAGCGGCACCGACAAAGCTCCTGCTCTGCATGCCGTGCTCGAAAGCTATGCTCCGGGTGAGCAGTACCCCGCAAAACTGATTCGTCCTGTCGATGGACGGCTGATCTGGCTGGTCGATCGGGCCGCCGCGAGCCAACTCACGGGAAGAGTCTAGCAGTAGGCCACTAGTGTCAGGTCGGGCAGTTGCCGTAGACGCTGATAACGTCAACTATCCCAACCCACAAAACCAGTCATCGTCGATGGCAGATTACTTTCTGTTTGCCCGTCATCCAAGAACGTTAGGGGCGGTCGACACGACCAAAGTTGTTGACCACCGCTGTCAGTCAGAACACGACTACCAATGGGCACCCCTGTGCTTCGGATTTAGGACTGACGACTAGCATTCCACCTACCGGGCCGCGCGGGATGCGATCACCGATGGCCGTAGCTCGACGAGTTTATGGGTTGGTTGGATCGTGGGTTGGAAATTTCGGCTCTTGGCCCGTAGGTTCTTTGGGAGGGCACAGTAGGCCTACCTGCTTCAGCACCGAGAGCATGCTCCAGGCGTTCCATTCTTCCGAGATCTTTCCCGCCCTGAAGCGGAACAGGGTCATTCCTGAAACCTTGACCGGTTTGCCG
>Ga0116223_10000494_pt1 | contig 48271 bp, 48 predicted proteins | sample Sb_taG_3_FD_90092 | JGI IMG/M metagenome (GOLD analysis project Ga0116223, IMG submission 90092) | Peat soil microbial communities from Weissenstadt, Germany - Sb_50d_a_PC metaG | ecosystem: Environmental > Terrestrial > Soil > Wetlands > Peat | place: Germany: Weissenstadt | collected 2010-09-21 | reverse complement strand
CTCGCTCGACCCGGAAAGCAACTATCTCTTCGGAGAGGGGGGGGCCGGCACCTTCAGCGACGGCAAGCTCACCTCGCGCAATACCGGGCCCGACGTGCTGCGGATCCTGGAAATTCTGGCCGATTGCCACGGCAAGCCGTCCATCCTCTACGAGCATCGCCCCCACCTCGGGTCAAACCGGCTGCCTCTGGTGGTTCGCACCCTGCGGCGGAAGTTCGAGCAGATGGGCGGGGAGATACGGTTCTCGTGCCGGGTCGAGGATCTCGATCTCGAGGACGGCAGGCTGCGGGGCGTCTTGACCAGCTCAGGGCATTTTCCGGCCCAGGTTGTGATCCTCGCCATCGGCCACAGCGCTCGGGATACCTACGGCATGCTCCTGCGGCGCGGCGTCCCCCTCGAGGCTAAACCATTCCAGTTCGGTGTCCGGATCGAGCAGCCCCAGCAGCAAATCGATTCGGCTTGCTACGGCTCCCGCTCCGGTCATCCCGCGCTCGGCGCAGCCGATTACGGCCTCTCGGTTCGCACCGGAAATTGCGACCTGTTCACGTTTTGTATGTGCGCGGGGGGCTATGTGATGCCCAGCGTCAGCGAACCCGGCTACTTTTGCACCAACGGTCAAAGCGATAGCCGGCACGATTCCCCGTTTGCCAACAGCGGACTGGTACTGACTGTCGACCCCGCGGCAATCGGAAGTTCCCATCCTCTGGCCGGTGTTCACTTTCAGCAGCGCTACGAACGCCTCGCCTATCTCGTCTCAGGCCGATCTTACGCCGCGCCGATCCAGTGGGCCGGCGACTTCCTGCTGGCCCGACCAAGCCGGGGTAAGCTTCCCTCGAGCTATAGCCGGGGCACCGTACCCGCCGACCTGAATGGCCTCTTGCCCGCAAAGGTCACCGAGGCCCTGGTTCACGGTCTGCCAATCATGGACCGGCGGTTTCACGGGCTCTTCCTCAAGCACGCAACACTGACGGGTCCAGAGGCCCGCGGCAGCTCGCCCGTCCGAATCCTGCGCGACCCGCAGGGGCGCCAAAGCCCCGGGATCGAGGGCCTTTACCCCTGTGGCGAAGGGGCCGGCTTTGCTGGCGGAATCATCAGCGCAGCCGTGGATGGTTTGCGCACGGCCCGAGCCATCGTCGCAGCCTCCGCTCCCCCCCACTGAATGGCATCTCAACAAAAGCCGAGGGCCGGGTTGCTCTCCAGCGCAGACCAGGCAGCGATCGGCCAATTCCGATCAAAAAAACAACGCGAATCACAGAGAGCCGCACAATTCGTGTCCGGACGAGCAGTCCATGCATCACGTCACCGTGGATTTGCTGCTTTTAGCGAACATAGCGATTTTGTTATTGGACGAACTTCACTGCACTTCTTAACATGGTGTGCTGCACCCAGGACTCCGGCAAACCAGGGCGATCCTCATGATCATCCAGTGTCCGAACTGTCGGTTTTCGGGCAGGGTCCGCAGCTCTGCCGTGGATGGTCCACACATCGCGAGATGCCCAAAGTGTCGATTTCGCTTTGAGCTGAACGCGCTTCTTGCCGGCATGGACGTCGGGATGCTCGCGGAATCGGAGCTGGACAGTGGACCCGGCTCATCCTCGTATGAGCTCAAGGCGATCACTGAAGACCTTGAGCAGCCGCAACCGGCGGCGGACCGCCGTGATCCTTGGGGACATGATCAAGGAGCAGTTGCGTTCAACGGGAGCGGCGACGATCGGGTCGATCCAGCCCGAAGCTCTATCTCGTCGGCCGCGGCACCCTGGGAAACACCAGCGCCTTCCCTGTCCGTCTCGGAGGCAGCGAGGACAGAGCCCTGGTATTCTCGCGTGCTCCAGGTTTGGGGGATCGTGTTCCTTATCTGGGCGGCGATGATCTTGGCCCGCAGCCTGTTCCTTCAATTCGTCCCCGCAAGCGGACCGACGAGCCGCTCAGACGCCGTCTCCAGCGTGGTGTCGATCTTGCTCCTCGTCCCCGGCGCCGCCGCCCTCTTCTTGCTGGTCGATCTGGGCCGCTGCATCCGTGGACTTCGGCCTCCACCTCCAAGAAAGGCGAGAACAACGTCCTCTTCGGCAAGGACCGTTTCGCAGAGCTTGCCCCCGAGCCGATTCTGGAACCGCCTCTTCCAGGTCCCACCCTCAGCCCGGTCGTGACCTCCAGGCCGCGTAACATCCAGCTCCATCAACAGCCCAACACCACCAAGAAAAGGCGGGCGTGGGTAGATCCACGTCGCCGAGAGGAGTATGCCCGGGGGGATTTGAACCCTCAACCTTCGGCTCCGGAGGCGGTCCACAGTGACAGTCAAAAAGCCGCTCAAACCCTGTCACCAATGCTGATTCTAGCCCATTCCAGCCGCTTTGCAAAGCCTCTCACTCGATTGCGAGAAAACGCGGAGAATTGCGGTAGTGTCAACCGCCAGGCCGGTAGGAATCCGGTAGTTACCGGGAGGCCCCTGGACGGCCCGTAGAACGGCCGGGAGGGAGGCTCGATAGGGATTCTGACCTCGGGACGACTGGCGATCTGTTACAGGTCAAGCCAGGCCGCTCGAGAGCTCGAGAGACATTCCAGGATCAGGACTGCAGGCGGGACGTCGGACTTCGTGACTGGTTCCCTACCGGGCGACCTGGCGATTGGCGAGGACGTCTGGCCCGAGCTGCCCGCGGCGATCAAGGCCGGCATCCTGGCGATGGTCAAGGCTGCGAGGGGCGGCCGGTAAGACCCAGCTCTGCCATCTTCGGTGGTCGACTGTCTCTAATGACCGGAATCGGGACCCCGATCACCGCTGTTAGAGAATGCCTCGATCTCGTTCAGAAGAGCTTCAACTTCGCCGCCCTCTTCCCCTTCGACGATCAGATGATTGACGGTCTCAAGTGAACGTAGCATCCTCGTTGCCCGGTCGAATTCCTGCAAGCGGCTCTTGAGGGCTGGGGCGGCCAAGATACCATTGAACACGAACACCTGACTTCGATGCAGGGTCGTAAGCCGCCCGACCCATGTATTGGCTTTTTCGACAATGCTGGTTGGATCGATCAAGTCGAAGGAGATTGGTTCTAGTACATTCAACGTTCCATTGGTAAAGCTTCCCTTGAATTCATAATGATAATCCTCTGTTTCAATCTTCCGTGGTTGGACTGCTCCCGACAGCGCTCGGGTTTTGAGTCGTTTCTCAAAGTCTGACCAAATCTGGTATTCTTCGCGATTCTCGCGAACGCTTTGCTTCTCGTGACGGACGATGAACTCGTCAAAGAGAGACCGAAAACGATCCTCGACGTTCTCCACAATGCCGCCGTAGATTGCACCCCATTGAAACGTCGTCGAGTCTTCCGGTAGCACAGAGCGAAGTATCGTTCCAAGATCGTTCGGAGCCCCGCGCACGGCACTGAGTCCCTCTTTACGTTGTAATTCGTAGGCCAATTTCTTGAATTCACCCTCCAGGTGTCGAACCATCGATCGGTAGTGCCCACCGTCGAACGCTGCCTGGAAGAATTTGCTGATACGCGAATATCTCTGATTGAATCGGACAAGAAAAAGCATCTCCTCGGGCGCAAGGAGTACAAGTCCCACGTTCACGCACTCTCCGGATGCGGCGTTATGCACGTATTTTATGAGTGAGTATTGGTAGCGAGTCATGAACCGCACACCTCCGCAAGACGGTTTGGCTCGTTCTCCACGAACAGAGGGAGTCGGTTGAGCAAGTATTGAAGAATACTCTCTTTGTCTGCCCTCAATCGATCGCCGCCTCCTTCTCCCTCTCCTCCGGGGGTTGAACCATTCTCAGGCCGTTGCCAACTATCAGGCACCATGCTCAAAATGTGACGGATCTCAGCATCTGTGATCTCGTTAGTTAGAAAGCTCGCGAAGGCTTGAAAATCCGGTCCCTTCTGTCTCAGACTTGGATATGTGCAATGCGACCGGATCGAATCTTCCGGAAAGAGTTCGCCCCACGGGTCCCGCACGTCTGGACTGCCTAAGTGGGGAAAGCATAATGAATGATCGATAAGATAAATATTGTCACCTCTGACAAGAAGGTTGGGATTCGAGGCTTTGCGATCGTTGTTCAGCATATAATCATCGAATGCCAAGATGCTCTCCAACTCGCTCTGCCTCTCGTCTCCGATTCGGAGCCCCGGGCTGAATTTGGCACAATCTTCATGGTACACGGAACCGAAATTCTCCCCAAGATTGCTCAGAAGCCTCTCTTTATCTTGAGGATCGGTCACAGACTCAGCAAAATCCTGCTCTAGTTCTACGATCGCATAATCTGGCACTATGAGCCCGGCAGCTCTGGCAAGCATTGAGCAAATCAACTCGCACGCCAAGCTGCAGGGGCCAAAGCTACCCTCCGCCAGCGTTCCGGTGCGCACTTTGAGAACGACTTGAGTCTCGTTTCCGCTCTCGTCAGCACATGCCACCAAGAGCGGCTTACTGCGGCCTCCCTTCATCCGCCCGCGGTACTCGAATGCCACGAGGCGAATTGGCTCAACTATTTCAGCCATCTTGGTTCCATGAAATGCCGGTGAGACCACATCCCTTTACAGTGGAAGCCTAGTAGAATTTGCTCTCGCCAATCTGTCGATAGCAAGCGTTGAGTGAAATTTTTTTCACAGAGGGCTATCGGCCTAAATCGTTGTCTATTCAGAAGATGTGTATCACTGGGGGCTGGGGGGGAAACCCTCAGCTCTAGATATCGGCTTGGCGGAATCACTCACTGGCGCATCGTTCGATCCGAATCGAGCCTGCCCCCGTGCATCGTGACAGTTGAGAGCATGCACGCCGAATCCGTGGCTTGTGTGGTATAGTCAGGAGCCCTGTTATCCCTGTCTCCTGGATCATGAGCCATGGATGCCGCTGCCTTCGTTGACAAATGGCGGAAGTCTCGACGCTCGGAGCGATCCGCCTCGCAAGAGCACTTCTTGGACCTGTGCGAGGTCTTGAAGCATCCCAAGCCCGGGGCGATCCGCGACGGTATCGTTGCGATTGCCAACGCCGCCTGAAAGTAATCGCATTCAGCCCAGGACGATCGGCCCGGCAGAATCCTTCATGACTCGCCAGAGGCCACCGGCCCTTGCGAGCGCGGACCTGAGCGGTCCCACGCCGAAGCGACTTCGACCGCCACAAACCTGCGGTCGATAATAACCCATCGGCCTAGTCCGCTCTCATAGATCTACGGCAGCGCCCGTGGTGGCCGAACCTAGGCGGTCGTCATGAGCTTGGTGCAAAGCTGCCGTGCCCTGGACGTCGAACCACTCACCTATCTACGCGATGTCCTCGACCGTGTAATCACAGACCAGGCCAGCCGCATTGCCGAACACCTGCTCGACGCCTGGACCCCGTCCCGCTCATAAAGAGCCGGGCGTCAGACCTCTTCGATTTCTACGAAGTGTGCGTCCTAACTGCTTGCATGGCCGATCGCCCCACGTCTTGGTGTCGCTGCTCGGACGTTTACGCTAGACTTAAATCACGACCGTCCCCCACAGCCCACTGGGCGACCTGGCTATGGGAAGTTCACCAAAACCACGGCCAGGGCTAAGGGGCCGGATCGGGTATTGAGACTCGAATGGCAAGTGGACTAAAGATGGGGAGCGACTTACGGGAGGCCAGTATTGACGATCGTTCTGGTTCAGTCCCAAGGGCGAAGTTCATAGGTGGAGCGAGGTCGGGTAGCCATTCGCCAGCTTCTGCAACGGGCAGGACATGGAAGATCTCATCAGTTTCTTCGTCTTGATAGGCGTCTGTCTGTGCCGGCTGGTTCTCGTGCCGCTCCTCATACTACTCTCACTACTGGCGGTAGGGATTGTGAAGGCGTGGACTTGGCTCCGAACTGGCGGGAAGACAATAGTCGTGTTGCTTTGGATCCCGCCGTGGCGGAGACGGCGATTCGGGGAACTGCTAAGGAGTGCCGGCGGAGAAACGACGGCCCGGCCGGGAACGGGGGTGCTAGCCGACGTACTTTCGTTCGACCCGCGCGGGTGGGCGGTGGCGGCCCGAATTCTCGGATACCGAGTCCCACGACCCGAAGAACCGCTCTGCCCGCCGACCACCAACCCGACAGCCTGGCTCCAAAACCTACTCTCCCGCGGCGCACGCTGGATGATCTTCGAACAGGACTACGTTCCGGAGGGAGGCAAAGCGCTCCTCCGGATCCTGGACCGTGAGGACCGCGGCCCACAGGGCACCATCTTCATCGGGGACCTCTACGGGATCAGGTGCGAGCTCCGGGATGCATCTTCGCTAGATGGCACCTCATCATCGGTGAACGTGGGTGACAGCCTCCTTGTGGGGGTCGCCGAGTTCCGCGGGCGGAGCTCTTCCGTCCGGTTGTTGGCACGTGAGGGCGGAGATCCTGACGTGTTCCGCCGGCCGGCGCGACGGCCGTTCATGGTGGTCGCCAACCCCTGGGTATACCTGGAACTGGCCGCGGCCACGCTCAACGGATCGACGGTCCTTCGGATCGAGGAGTTGCGCCTACCTGCCGCTCGGGAACTGCCCGGTCCGATGCGGGTTCTGCACCGACTCGTCGTCAGGAGCGGGTCCCGGCTTGACCCGCGACCGTTCATCGTGTTGGGGGGCGAGGCCCCGCCTGTCGCGGTGTGTGGCCCGGTCCCCCGGGGCTACCCGACCCGCCCGGAGTTCCGCCGGCCGAAACAATTTACCGTTAAGGCCGCGCTCTGTGCGCTTGCTGAGACGGTTAACGTGTTGAGGAGCAACCGGTCTGTCCACGCAAGGCTGTGGCAGGAGCTGCGGACCGGCAGTGTGTCATGCGGGCCAGGCTCCCTCCTCCGGTTCGTCTGCCTTGAGGACCGTCCGGGCGCAGAGCCGAGTCAGTTTTGGGCGTTTTGCGTCGGGGAGTCGCTGCTGCACTATAGGGGCGGGCCGACCGGTCCTGCGACGTCGCTCCTGGTGAGTGATCGAGCCCTTACCAACGCCCGTGGCGAAACCTACTACTGGGCCGAGCCGTGGATCGCCGCCGAGCCGACATCGGTCGAGGACAAGACAGCCATATGGTGGGCGAAGCACGTCTCCGCAGCCACCGCAGAACGCGGGGTGTTCGACCGGTACGCGCGGGAGCTCGATGACTACGTATTCGTCCTGGAACAGGGAACGGCAGGAGGCTCGGAAATCCTCCGCCTGATCCCATTGGAAGCGGACCGGCCGCCACAACCTGGAGGTGAACTCGTGGTACGTGTTTCTGGGCCCGTCGATTTGCAGAATGGCGATAGAGTTCGGCTCTACGACGGTGACCAGGCGAATGTCGCCGCTGCGGCCGTCACCCAGGTCCGAGGTCGCCGGCTCTGGTTAAAGGTCAAGTGGGTGACACCAAAGGCGGACAGGATACGGTTCTTGATGGCCGACCCGGACGACGTTCCAGCCCGGGTGCAACGAGGCGCGATCACCCACATCCGGGCCGACCGCTCGTCGGGCAACAACGTAGCGGCCAACTTGCTCTCCACCGGGCGGCGATGGTGCGGGCTCCCCTGGTTCAGGGCGACTCCCCGGTCACTCTGGAACCAGAGACTGAAGGACAACCAGTCCTTGCTGGCCGCGCTGAGTCTGGCACTCGACGGATGGGCCCGCGTCACCATGGTCCAAGGCCCCCCGGGCACCGGGAAGACGACATTCATCACAGAGCTGATCCTCCAACTGGTTCTCCACCACCACAAGAAAGTGCTGCTGGTCTCCCAGAGCAACCTGGCGACCGATGAGGCTCTCGAACGGGTTGCGCGAGCAACCGACCGGATTCTGACCGTCCGGGTCGGAGACCGGGATAAGATTGCTCAGCCGGTTCGCGACCTGCATTACGACTGGACCGACCCCGAAACTCGGGCCGCGCTCCGTGGCAGACTCGCTGCCAAAGGTCTCGCCACGCTCGCACGTGTGTGGGACACGGGCGGCATGCTCTCCCTGGTGCGGGACGAGGCCGTCGCCGAGGCGGAGGCCGCTGGAGAGCGAGCGGAGTGGGAGCGGATCGCCGCCCACGTCGATTTGGTATGCGCAACCTGCATCGGTATCGGCACCGGGCGGGCGTTCCCATTCGCCGACCGGACGTACGACGTGGTCATCTTAGACGAGGCCAGCCGGGCGACCCAGGCTGAGGCTATCGTCCCGCTCCGCCTGGGTCGGCGGTGGGTGCTGGTCGGGGACCAGAACCAGCTTCCCCCGACTGTGCCGCGGGAGGTGCGGGCCAGTCTGGCTGCGGCAGGCGTAAATCCCGGGTACGCTTCAGTTAGCTTGTTTGAATTGCTGCAGGGAGGAAAGGAGGCGGACGGGCTAACTGAGGCGCCGTTCCGAGTCATGCCGTCGCGACGGACCATGCTGGCTACCCAGTACCGGATGCACCCTGCCATAGCGGGGCTGGTAGCCGACGTTTTCTACGGCGGGGCGCCGATTGAATCTGCAGGCGATGCACTCGGCCGCGGGCTCCCGCTGCCCCCGTTCGAAGCTCCGATCTGCGTGATTGATAGCCGGGAGTGGCCAAGGCGTGGGGACCGACCGTTCGCCGACTTCCCGCTCAACGAGGAGGTCCCAAGCACCCGGCGGGAGACGGCAAACAGTCTCGCAAACCCACTCGAGGTCCGGCTGGTGGTTGATGTGGTGCGGGCCCTTGCAACGGGCTCGGCCAACCTGCCTCGGGAATTGCTCGGCCAGATCCACACCAAGCAGGGTCCGGAGGCGGGACGGATCAGCTTCGCTGTCATCACCCCGTATCGCGAGCAAGTGATCCGCCTCCGGGAAGCGCTCGGGGGCGTGCGGGAGTGGGGACTGCTACTGAACGATGACGATTCGGTGGCGACTGTCGACTCCTACCAGGGTAAGGAACGGGACATTGTCATCGTATCGACCGTACGGACCGCACGGGGTGAACGGGCGAACCTTGAGTTCCTTGAAGACGTCCGCCGCCTGAACGTGGCCTTCTCCCGCGCCCGCCACAAGCTCATCCTGATCGGTGACGGGGCCACCCTCGAACGTGCAGACCGGGGGATCATGACCGAACACGGCAAGGTGGTCTTCGAGCGTTTCTTGAGCGGTGTCTTCCGCAAAGATAACCTGACCCGGGTATGGACCGTTCCTCCAGCAGCCGAGGACCGAGCCGCCGCTGGCGCTCGGTAGCGCGACCCTTGCCCGGGGCCGAGAGAATCAACGTCATCAGCCCCCGGGCGGCCCAGCCGTCACTCGGACTTGCTCCTGATGCCCCTCAATGGTGCAGTGATGTCCCGACCTGCTTGCCGACTGATCTATGCGAGCGACTCACCGCTCCTGGCGCAACTCTTCACTGGCTACGTAACGCTCGCGGACGCGGGCCGCCTGACGCTCTCGGCCGAGCGCACGACGCGAGTACTCCCACCAAGGCCCCCTACCTGGCAAACCCCAATAGCTCGTGCTGGGTCGTTGTCAACAACCGATCGACGTTGTTCTACGACACTCACGACAGCTCCGAGATCGATACTCAGGCTGCTGCCCACAGTCACCGATACTTTAAACGGAGCTACAACGCCACCCTCGTCCCGGTCCACTTCCAAGACAAGGTGAGCCCACTCGGGTTGAATTACGTAGTGTATCCCGACCGGATTGGCCTGTTCGAAATCTCGTGGAAGTACCTCTTTCCGCCGGACGGCGGTCGCCGGACGGCCGATTCTGGGCAGGTTGCGGACAGTCTTCGGCCTCCGCGGGGAGAGAGCTGCCGCCCCAGGCTCAGCGAGACCGAGGCGCTTCCCGACCTGAAACAGCCGCCGGGCGTCTTGTTCCTGACCCGCGCGTGGAACCCGCACGTCGAAGGGGAGCTTCCACGAGATCGGGTCGAAGACAGGATGACGCTAAACCGCTCTCGAGCACGCTGCATCGAGTTGCTCCGCGAACGGTTCCGGGATCACTTTCTTGGAGGGTTCGCTCCCTCGCGGTACGCGGTCGATCGCTTCCCGAGCCTAGTGTTCCGTCAATCTTTAATTGACAGGTTGAGCGGGACCGACTTTCCTTGAGCCCATGAGACGACTTTGGGCTAAGGGAAGGAGGACCCCCGTGGAGAAGTACAAGTTGACTCTGACCGTCGAGGAGCGGCAGGCGCTGGATCGCATGGTGTCCTCGGGCAAGGCCGCGGCACGAAAGCTGGTCCATGCCCGGATCTTGCTCCTCGGCGACGAAGGGCCGGCCGGGCCCCGCTGCACGGACGAGGAGATCGTCGCGGCCTTGGATGTCGGCCTCTCGACCATCGTTCGTGTGCGGAGGCGATTCGTGACCGAGAGCCTGGAGTCGGCCATCCATCCTCGGCCACGGCCGCCACGACCCGACAAGGTCAAGATCCAAGGGGAGGTCGAGCGGCATCTGATTCGGCTGGCCTGTAGCGACCCTCCCGCGGGGCGTTGCTGCTGGACCTTGGAGTTGCTCGCCGATGAGTTGATCGCCCTCGGCTGCTTCCCCAAGGTCTCCCGCGAGACCGTGCGGCGGGCGCTAAAAAAAACGACATCCAGCCCTGGGTCGTAAGGACGTGGTGCCTTCCCCCCAAGGCCGACGCGGATTTCGTCTGGCACATGGAGGACGTGCTTCAGGTGTACCAACTCCCCTACGATCCCACTCATCCGGTGGTGTGTATGGACGAGGCGAGCAAGCAATTGATCGGTGAGGTCGCCATCCCTGTGCCCGCCGCGCCGAGGCGAGCCGCCCGCATCGATTATGAGTACGAACGCAAAGGGACGTGCAACATGTTCATGATGTGCGAGCCCTTGCGGGGCTGGCGGCACGTGCGGGTGACGGAGCGGCGCACCCGGCGCGATTGGGCGGAATGCATCAAGGAACTGGTGGACGTCCACTATCCGGCGGTCGAGAAGATCCGCTTGGTGTTGGACAACCTGAATACGCACGACGGTGCCAGCCTCTACGAGACGTTCCCGCCCGCCGAGGCGCGGCGGCTGCTCGATCGGCTCGAAGTTCACCCGACGCCGAAGCACGGGAGCTGGCTGGATATGGCGGAGACCAAGTTGAGCATCCTGCACCGGCAGTGCCTGAACCGCCGGATCGATGAGGCGGACGAAGTCCGGCGTGAAGTCGGCCCTTGGGAGACCGATCGCAATGGGAGGGAATGCCGGATCCATTGGACCTTTACCCTCGCGGCCGCTCGGGTCAAGCTGAAGAAACTCTACCCGTCAATTAAAGATTGACGGAACACTAGTATTGCCGGCGGGGATCGTAGCCAGGAAGCAGTATCTAGCCGCGGTGCAACGCCACCCGATTTGTGTCACGACGTCCGGCTTGCGCGGCTCAACCGGCTGGAAGATGGGGGAGTACGTGGCTGCCTCCCGCGCCATCGTGGCCGAGCAACTAAACTATTCCGTACCGGGCGGCTTTGCCTCGCCGCAGAACTATCTCGAGTTCGTCACGCCTGAGGAGTGTGTTCAGGATGTGGAGCGGCTCGTTCGCGATCGAGAACTCAGGACCGAGATCATGATCCGGAACCGGCTCTATTACATGAACCAAATCCGGCCGGATGTCCTGATAGCGAACACGCTTTGCATAGCCGGGATCATCACCGGCTAAATGGAAGCTAGCACAAACACAACCGCGGGAGATGCTGACCGCTCCCCGGCCTCTCGCGCGACACCATACAATTGACCGGGTAGCTACGGGATAGCCGCAATCCCATTGACGGAAACACGCCAGTCGTCGTGCAGCGGGATGATCTGCACGATGGAGGTGGTGTTGAGGGCCAGCACCACCAGTTTCGCGGGGCATTGCCCGACGACTACCCGGTCTGGGCCGAGTGAGGCGAGGCCGCGGAGCCACCCGTGCTGCACCGCCCAGGGGGCGCTCAGCAGGGCCGGTCGCTCTGGGCAACAACCGGGCTCGGACACGTCGATGCGTACAGTACGAGACGGACCCCACCGGAAGAACACCCCATTGAGGGTATCATTCAGGACGACCCGACCGTCCATCTGCAGGACGTGATTGTGAGTTTTCCCGGCCCCCGCCGGCCGTGCGTCGTGCCAGACGCGACCCTCCTCAACACACCAGAGAACCGCTTGGTTGTGAAAAGCCACGAACGTTCGGTCTGCTGCGAGTGACACCGCGTTCAGGTGAGTTGGGTTCACATCCGGGTACTGGGCGCGCCAGTCCGTCTCGCGATTCCTCTGTACGAAGGGCACCTCAGGCAGTTGCGCCAGCAGGGCGGGATCCTCGGTAGCGCACCAGACCTTGTACGGCCGCCCCGATTCGGAGCACCAGACGATCGCGTCCATGCGCGTGGACGTGACGATGATCTCCGACGCCATGGGGAGAATCTCATGGATGTCGCAAAACCGCTCGCAAGTGACGGTCCCGACCGGCTTCAGACGGGGGTCGAGGACATGGACAGCGTCGAAGGTCGCTACGAAGATCCGCCCGTCACGCACCGCCACCCCTCGTGCCCCTCGCTGACGACCTCCGCCGGTCGGCCGGTCGCCCGGGGTCAGGTCGTAGATCGGCGGCGGGAGCCACCGACGGCCTAGTATCCGACCTTCGTCCAGGTCGACGAGGACGACCTCTGCCGAGCGGTCGAGAGGTGCGAACCGGTAAGTCAGGCCAACTGCGACTAGCATCGACATTTACCCATGGCCACTCCGCGACGTGAGCCCTGCGGCAGCACCGCCTCACGCTCAGTCGCCGATCCCCAGTACATCCAGAATCCGTGGGTCCTCGAGCGTCATGGCGACGAACAACAGAGCGGGGCCGCTGGTCGGGACAGTTTCGCTACTCGGAACGGCCACCACCGCGTTGCCAGCAACCGTGACGGAGGCGCAGCCGTGAAGGCTATCCTCGAGGGCCAACACTTCGGCTGGTTGCAGGCCGAAACGTGCGGTTGCCAGTTGGTACGGTTCCGGGTGCGGCTTACCCCGGTGACATCCTCAGCCGTCAGGACGAAATCAAATCGTCCCTCCCACGCGAAACGTTCAAGGATGAACGACCGTCGCCCGCTCGAGACCACGGCTTTGGGGACTCCCGCACGGTCGAGGCGATTGAGTAAGTACCGGGCCCCTGGCATCGGGGCCAGTGCCCTTCCCAGCAGGGGTCCGAAGAGTTCGTCGGTCTCCGCTAAGAGCATTTCCGGCGTGTCGTCCAGTCCATACCATTCTATGCATTACCCCGAGCGCTATTATATTAGGCTTGCCCCTCATCGCGTCGAGCAGACCGGGTCGCGGTTGCAGGCCACGGCGGCTGAGCATCTCTCGGGTGATGTCCCGGTAGAGCTCCTCGGTGTTGAAAAGCAGGCCGTCGATGTCGAATGCCACGGCGCGATACGGGCGGATCGCTCGGACCGTGTGGCTTGTGTCAGCGGCGTCCATAGTGTCTCCTCAACTCCTGCCGGGCACGTGGTGCGTCCGGCCTGTCGTCCGCAGCGGGAGTGCAGCCACTAGCTGACGGGATCTCCGAGACCTCGTGGGCGAAGATTTTCATAGCCAAGGCGCGCGGCCATGTCCAGGACGCAAAACACGGAAGGCGCTCCCCCCCGGTTGGGAATGGTCACCGCCGCGTACGGCGGGATTCGCCCCGACCGTCCTCTCGACTACTACCTCCGCCCACTGACGGATTTCGCCCGCCGCTACCGGCAGACCGGAGGCGGCGCCGAACTGGTCGTTCACGCCAACCCTGTGTCTTGGAGCGCGGCGGGCGAGTTGGCGTGGTTGGTTGATGTCCCCGTGACCGACGAACCGGAGGACCACGTCGGGGAGGTGTGGCGCGATGCGGAATGGCGCGACGTCTACCAGCACCTCATCCGATTAAACCCGACACACTTCGACTCCTACCAGGCGCACTTCCCTCGCCTGATCGGGGTTTACCTCAGCAAGTTGCGCCTGGTTGAATTGGCGTTCGCGAGGGGATACGATATAGTCCTTTGGCACGACGCCGGTCACTGGGTCTCGCACAGCTGCGAGCACAATTTGGCCCGGTACGACCCCGCCTCGGGCCCGGAGCGAACGGACGGCTGTCGCCTCGACCGTGCGATTGGCCAACTGGTATCGACGTGTCCAGTGGTCGGGACTCTGAGCCGCACAGGGCGCGAACGCTTCCACATGCCGATGACATGGATGCGCGAGCACGCCACCCTGGTCGACTCGAGTCGACCTGACGACCTTCTTTGCTCCCTGTACACCGCTGTTCTTTGGTCGTTCCGCCGCGACCAATTCGCCGTTTTCTTCGGCCAGTTTCGTGCGGCGTGGGAGGAGTTGATCGAGAAAGCTCACGCCGGGATCGAGGAGAACGCGATGACCATCGCGGCATGGCGTCTGGGTGTCCCGGGTCTACGGTATCCAGACTGGCTGCGCGTGCTTCATGCGGAGCCTGATCTCCCTCGCCCGCTCCCACCGGGAGCCAGATCATGACGGAAGTTCTGCTCCGCCGGATGGCCGACGCCCTCGATCGTGCTGCTGAGTTCGTGCAGCATCATCAGCTCAAGGACGGCAGGTACCGTCTGCAAGACCAGGGGGGCTCGACCACCTTGTCTACGGCGTTTGGCGCGATCGCCCACTTCTTCCTGACCGGTGACCCCGACCACCAGGCGCTTGCTGCACTGGCCGCGACTCGCGACAGCCAGGCGTCGTTCTCAGACCCGATGCTCTCCCCGGAGACGGTCACCAGCAGCTTGCACCCGTACGGCTACCTCGCGGACCAGACGAACTACTTCGCGCTTCGCGCGATCCGGGTAAGTGGACGCGCAGTCGTTGCTCCTCCGCCCTTGATCGAGCCCCCTTTCGACCGGTCCGTGCGATGGGTCGAGTCGCTCAACTGGGAAGACCCCTGGCTGGAAAGTAACCGCGTCATGTTCGCGCTGGAGGTGTTTGACCAGGATCAGGCTGCCACGCGAACTGAGTTGCTCGGGTGGCTCGCTGCCAACTTCGATCCGGAGACGGGTTACTGGGGCACTGATCGGGGGGCGACTGCCTTACGCGGGATGGCCGGAGCGTACCACTTCTACGGCTTTCTCCTGGTCTACGGCTTCCCGTTGCCGGATCCGGTCACTGTCGTCCGGAGTACCTTGCGCCTTCAGCAGCACGATGGTCTGTTTTCTCCGGGGGGCGGTGGGAACTCCTGCCTGGATATGGACGCGCTCGACATCCTCTGCCTGTTCGAGCCGGCTCTCCCACCCGATGAGCGGGCGGCGGTCAGGTGGGCGGTGGTGGCTGCGGCCGAGGCGATCCTCGCAATGCAATCTTCCACGGGCGGATTCCCCGAGAGTTGCTCAGCCGAGGCCCGACGCCACGCAGTGTCCCGGGCGACTACCGATCCAGACCTGCTCTGTCAGACCTGGCAAGGAGAGCGGTTAATCCGTTACAGTTCGTGGCCGCACATGGAGTACGACGCGACGCGACCGGATCTGTGGTCAACCCTCTGCCGGGCGGTGTCCCTTGTACGCATTGCCCAGGCCCTTGCCGGCCCATCGCCTCGGCCATGCTTCACCCGCGTGCGGGGCGCTGGTATCGCTCAAACGTTGCGGGTGGCAGGAGGTGGTAGGTGACGCATCCCGAAGCGGGACGCCCGCTCGTCTTCTCGTTCCAAGGACCGCACGGCGTCGGCAAGTCCACCCTGGTTCTGCGGCTGGGTACCTCCTTTCCGCAGGTTCGCGCCTGCACGGAGTTCGCGACACACGTCGAGCGAGCGAAGCGGCCGGAGTGTGTGGACAGGCTGGACCCCGAGACGTTCGGGCACAATCAGCGACTGTTCATCGACTGGGAGCTCACTCGCTGGTCCACATTCGGCCCCGGCGAGGTCGTGGCTCTGGACCGGGGGCCGGAAGCAACAGAATTCTACACCATCCACTACCCGCTCATCCGCGGCACCGCCTGGGACCCCGAAACGGTGCTAGCCGCGGAACTCACACGGCTCCGCATCTGCCGGTCAACCGCGATCTTGTATCTCACCGCAAGCGAGGAGTGTATCCGGTCGCGTGCGGCCACGGACGATCGGTCCCGTCCTACCCTGGACCGCTGGCTAACAGTGTTCGAACCCCTGGCCCGGGAGTGGTTCGGCATGTTGCCCCATTGCACCTTCCTCGACACGAGCCTCTTGAGCGAGGCCGAAGTGCTCGCGAGAGCAGTCGAGTTGATGAACTCTCAGGGAGCCAATCTCGCCGCAGGGGGGCGCTGAGCGGATGCAGTTCATGCCGATCGGAAGTGGAGTGGAGGCGTTTGACGCCGCCAACGAGTTGCTCAAACTAATCGTCCGCCGGTCCGGGCGGCCCGCAGGGCGCCAGCGGGTGCGGTGCTTCCACTCTTGGCGGGCTGTGCTGGCGGGACACGACTCGCCGTTGGATGCCGAGGAGATCGCAACACTTCGCGAGTCTGGCCCAGTCTTCCACCTCGTCGGCAAGGAGGATTACCGCGCGGTCATCGACCAGGAACTGGAGCACCGCTCACTCGTCCTACCGCTCACCACGCTGCAGAACCCGGAGGTATATCGAGAGACCTCCTCGCGGGCGGATTTCGACATATTCTTCAGCTGCATGTTCACTGAGGAGCACATTCGGCGGAAGAACGTCTCGCTGTTGTATGCGGTCCTCGACCAGATGCGGGAACTCCGGGTAGCTTGGGTCGGGGGCTACGACCCCTACGAGCGTTGGTTGATGGAGGACGCGTACAACCGGCACTTCGACCTTTGGGGCCGGGCCGGTCTGTCGGGAGAGCCCCCCTGGGACGAGTACGAGTCTTCGATGTGCTGGCAACTCGGGGGCGGCGTGTTTTCCGACGAACGTCGGAAGCAGGAGACGCTCCGCGCGCTCATCGAGAAGACGAGCCGCAATGGATACCGAGTGCAGTTCTACGCCAACCTGGGCCGTGAGCAGGTCGTCCACTTGCTCAACCGCTGCAGGGTGGCGGTGTCCCTTTCCACCCATGATCAGTGGCCGCGGTCCGTCACCGAAGCACTCGCGTGCGGAACGCCCGTTGTCGTGGTAGATTCTTTGCTCTCGGGCCTCGAAGTGGTTACCCAAGAAACCGGGGTAGTTGTCTCCTCTGACCCTGGCTGTATCCTGGATGGCCTGCGCCGGGCCTATCGGCTGAACCGCGGGGCGGTTCGCCGAGCGTACTTTGATCGATTCGGCTTGGAGAACGGCGTAGCCAGGCTTGTGGCCGAGGTCGACGCAATCTGTGCCGACTGGGGTGATATCGTGACGCTTGAGCGCCCAGCCGAGACGCGGTTCAAGCGGGCGGTCCGCGCTCGGATCGCCTCCATGCGGCGTAGCCGTGGCTACCCGGACGACCTCAGTTCGTGCTGACACTGGATGCGGCCGCCTGTGATCGGCCGGAGTCTCCAATGAGTGCACTCTCGTTGTTGAACGCGGTCGCCGTAGCGGTGGCGGTGTTCTCTATGCTGCACAACCTCTGGGCGTTGGGTAACGTGGTCTGGGCCGTCAGGTGGGTCGAACGATCACGCGAGGTCGAACTGCCTGCCCTCCCACTGACGAGCGTCATCCTGCTGTTGCCCATGTACGAAGAGCAGTCGGTGGCCGAGGCAGCGATCGAGTACTTCCTTAGGCTCGACTACCCGACAAACCTGTACCACATCGTCGTCGTCACCACTTCAAGAGAATCGGCGGAGACTGGCCTGGCCGCAACCGCCGATGTGGTCGATGAATACCTGCGCAAACACCCGACCGCGAGAAGCCGTATCACCCATTGCAGGGCCAACGGTACGGACAGGTGTAAGGCGGACCAACTGAACCAGGCGATCGCCCAACTCGACCAGCAAAAGCCGGGCTGGTGGGCTCCTGAAATCGTCCTGGGAGTATTCGACGCGGATTCGCGCCCCGAGTTGCAAGTCCTGCGTGACCTGGACCGGGCTGCGCGGAGGGAGCCCGGTGCTCAGGCGTTCCAGCAGCCGGCCGTTTATTTCGCGGGGTTCGATGATCTCCCGCGTGGTGTCCGGGGGGCCTACATCCGATCTCGACCGCTGTACAACCTGCGATTCTGTCTCTACCGGGAACTACCGGGCTTCCTGAGGAGCGTGAGCGCAAGCCGTTCCTGCTCCTCCCTCGTCCACACTCTCCTGGCAAGCCCGAACCACTTCCTCGGCCATGGCGAGTTCGTCCGGCTGCAGATGCTCCGCTCAGTCGGGGGATTTCCCCCGCCGAGTGCGGATACCTCCCTCGGCACCGTCCTCTCGTACCTGGGGTATGCCATCGTTCCGCTCTCTACATTTGATGTCGGGCAGACGCCCGCATCGATATCAGGACTGATCCAACAAGGGGCAAATTGGTACGCGGGGTGCATACTCTACTTTCGGAACTTGAGGCTTGCGCTTAAGCTCGGGGCATCCCTTAGCCTGGTACACTTGCTCATGGCGATCAAGCGCTGGCAGGAAAATATGATCTGGTGCGCCGGACCCATCCTCTTCGCTCTGTCCGTTGTTTGGGGACTGGTCCGAGGTGAGGGGACAGTACTCTGGCCAGCGATTTGGGGATCGGGACTGCATTTGTTGACCATATTGATAGTATTTCGTGCCTACCTTCGCTGGTCACCGCGCTTTGAGCCGCTCACTCCTCTACCGCGACCAAGCGCCCCGGAGTGTGGGGGGATGGTCCTCATGTATCCTGTCATGCTGACCGGTACCTGTCTCGGTCCGCTATTGTACTACTCATGGGTGTTCAGGAAGGCGGTTACGGGTCGTCCCCTCCCTCGCCCAAAGACGCAGCGGGTGGCCGATGGGAGAGAACCCGAGGGACACTGATCGGTGCCCGTGCTCCACCGAAACCTCCCCCCGCGGAGTTGTATTCGATAAGCTTCTTTCCAATGCTCGGATGGAGAGCATCACGCATTCGGCCTGCAAGTCCATGATCTGTCTCCCTTCGACGACTCCGGCCGCACCGTGATGTTCCGGCAACATGCTGAAGCTTCTTTGCGAGTTTCCCGAGATTCTCAATCACTCCTTCAGTCCTGCTGTCCGGTGCGTGAAACGGCCAGGGGCGCGACGCGCCACCGTGGCATCCTACCGACCTTCATGTCAGGCCTGGGAACCTTACCGGCAGCGCGCATCCGCTCCACCAGCCAGCGGGAACAGTTCAACACAGTGGCTAGGTCATCAAGTGACATGAGAGGATACATGCCAGGCGGAAGATACCTGGTCTGGTTCTCGTTAGACTGTTCCGGGTCGAGTTTAACACGCCGATTTCCAGGTCTCTCTGCCACGGACTGCCTCCTGTCATCATCTTGTCTCGACGGCTCGATATGCCGAGCAAGAACCGGGCCGCAGTCGCACGCGCGAGGCAGCTTGTCGTGGAACTATTATCCCTTGTATTCCGACCAAGTGCATGTCAGCATGCTATGGCATGCTTTCTGAGAGAGACAGTAAGCCAGTCGACGCTACCGATCAGGATTTGTAAGCGCCAGATATGCCCTGATGCATTTCGAGGACCCGTGGGGACTGTAACTGTGAAGAAGCAAGCCGTGCTTTCCCCCTGTCCCCGCTATCGATTCGCGCTCTGACGATGCTGGCAGAGCGGGCCCCGGGTTCTCTTCGTCATGCTCAATCCATCAACGGCCGACGAGGAGACAGACGATCCGACAATCCGGCGATGCGTCGGATTTGCGAGAGCATGGGGCTTCAGCTCGCTCGCGGTCGGCAACCTGTTCGCTTTCCGGACAAGCTCTCCAGCCGCTCTATCTGCCTGTACTGATCCGGTCGGCTCCGAGAACGATCGCTGGCTGACCATGCTGCATGAAGAGTCAACGCTGACCATCGCAGCCTGGGGCAATCACGGTCGTCTGCTCGGCCGGAGCAGCGCCGTCAGCAGCAAGTTGCCTGGCCTCCACATCCTCGGCCTGACCGTTCTGGGTGAACCTCGACATCCGCTCTATGTTCGTTCCGAGGTTCTGACGCGCCGTTGGACTGCCCCTGGCAGCTAAGCGGGATCTTCAACGTTGCTCCCCAGACCCGTTCTGACTGGGGTTCTGGTCTTAATTCACATCAACATTACGTCATATATCGATGGAGCCCGGCCCAGACTGAAGTCCGCGACGCACATCGTTCGCAGCAGGCTGTCGTCAGCTGGGCCTCTCCTAACGCGTTGTGATACCCATCACATTCGCGCCAAGAGCAGCAGACGTTTGTTCGTACCCACCGGGAACGGTTTTTCAAGCCGCTCCCGGGCTTCGGGGGCGGTGTCACCACGGAGACTGCCCCCATGACAGCCCTTGCCTTTCACGAAGAGTTCACGGTACTGCTGCCGCAGCTCACCCGAGCGGCCAGGTTCGTCTTCCGCAGGCGCAACGCTACCGATCAGGAGGAGGCGATCGCCGACACCCAGGCGGCGGCTTGGTCAGCCTGGAGCGGGCTCATCAAGAGGGGACGGAATCCGCTCGAGGTTGGGCCTTCGGCGATCCTCAGTTTCGCGATCCGCTTCGTAAAGCACGGCCGACGCATTGGCAACCCAGGGTGCGGTCGCGGTCGAATGGATCCCTGGCATTGGAAGGCCCAGCGACGCGGCGGCTTCAGGATCGTCAGCCTCGCGTCGGCCCGACAGTCAGGGGAGTGGAAGGCGTGGGTCGTGAATGACCACAAGTCCACTCCCGCTGAGCACGCGGCTTTCGTGATCGACTTCCAAGACTGGTTGGGCCGGCTCTCGGAACGGCGCCGGCGATCGGCTGAGTTGCTGGCCCAGGGATTCGGCACCCTCGAAGTGGCCGAGCAGGTCGGCCTTTCGCCGGGCGCGATCAGTCAGGCGAGGACGGCTTTGGAACAGAACTGGAAGGCGTTCCAGGCAGACCCGGTAGCCTGAAGACAGGTGAAGTCCAGTAGCAACGATCGGGCTCGCATGGCCACGGCGAACGCCGTGGCTGTCCGGGCTCGCTTCTCTTTAGCTATCAGGGAGACGCTGAAGGCCCATTTTGTGCAATTCGTGCGGGAGGTCGGTTGGGAATCCCGCATCCGGGGTGGGAAATGGGCCAAACGGCCGGCGATTCGGGTGATTGGGACCGAGCGCGAATCTTCCGTGATTTCCCGCTGTGACGTGTTCTTCAGCAGGAGAGAAACCCTCGTCCGATGGTGTTCTGACCACGTGGCAGGCACCATCGGGATGGGGGTCCTTGATGTGACGACGTATGAACGTCAGCCTGTATTCTTTTAGCTATCAGGACTCCAGCGTCTGGAGATTGAGCAGTCTGCACAGATCCAATCTGCGCGCCCCGACCCATTGCTCACATCGCGACAAGCCTCCTCGGATCATTGGACATGGGCTTCCCAGATGGATCACGCTTTTCGCCATGACAATGTGCTGCGACACTGGAAGGCCGAGCCCACAGCATGAGCACGTCTGGACCGCAATGAGCCGGGAGGTCAAGGACGAGTCCCTGGTGACGGCCAAGGCGGGGTTGCGCCGCCCTCTGAACGAGGTGCTAACGGCTCGCAACCTTGGGCACGACGCCCATGACACGCCCGATGGACGGGGAGCGGGCGTTGTTTGAAGCCCAACGGGTCTACCTCCCGAAGGGGGTAAGGAACCTCTCGGCGTCCAGCTTGGGAATACGCCTGACGACGATCGCAAACCCTTACCAGACATAGAGTAACGCAAAGGCAGTTCTGGAGTTGTGTCCTGTTTGCGGACTGGCTCCAGAACTAGTTTCCGGTCTGTTTTCAGACTGGTTCAGACACAACTTCTGCCACAACTCCCGACACGACTTTGGCAGCATCTCGACAGTACTTACTACGCCAACCTGGTGTACGGAGAATCGACGGAGACGAGCTACATGAGTGCATCCTCCCGGCTTGAGCCGCCAATTCTTGCTCCCAGCCTGTTCTGAGAGTCCCATTCCTCGCGTGTGGGTGAGACTGGCGGCTACCGTGCCGGCCTCTTCCGTGATCAACGGGGCGGGGCCGCGGGGAGCGGGACTCCACGCTGCTCTTGAGGGGGGGGGAGTTCCTTGACGAACGGTTGCACGGGCAAGACCCGGTGCGACACCTCATGGCCCGCTTTATCGACCTCGAAAACAACCCCCGTCTCGACCCCGAATAGCGTGCCGTGAAGCGTCGCCGGACCGGGGAGGGGCGGGTTACGTGGCGCCCCGGGCTGGCCCTTGCGAACCGGTTCTGTGCCCCGACCGGGGCGCAAGAATCCATCGCTGATCCGAGTATGGACCTCAACTAGGAGCCGCTCGGACCGGGGCTCCCAGGTGACATAGATGATTTCGGTTGTTTCTCGCTTACCACTTGGCTTCTGGCCCTTTGCGGCCTTGGCTTCCGCCTTTGTCATCCCGTTCTCGATCGCCGACCGGTGGCCTTCCTCCGCGAGGATGTTGTGGGCTCTGGTCTTGAGCTTTTCAATCTCGGCGGCGACATGGATCGGGTATTCGGCCGTTCCGTCCAGCACCTCCAGTTTCGTGGCGACGAACCGATCGGTGGCAGGACTACCCCGCCCACCGTTCACCTCGACACGGATGAGGGTACAAAGTTCAGTCACCCTGAAAGGTTTGACGGTCTGACGGGTGGCCATGCTGAGTCGGTCAAACTTCTGCGATGCCTCGCCCTTCTCGCCAACAGGTAGGGAAAGGGTATCGATGGTCGGATTCTCGGGAACCGGGATGTAAACCCATCGGTAGTTCCCGCCCCCGCTGCTGAAACAGAGGGCATCGGGGGGCCCGCTACGGCCTTCTTCCGCGAGTAGTCCGCGGGCGTCGCCCACGAGTAAGCCGACCGCCGTGGCCGGCAGGGGGTGGAACTCGGGCACCTTCGGGGTGTCGGAACCGATCATCACGAATACCTCCGCGGTCAGGAGGGTACCGGCTGCAACGGTGCTGCTCAACAAGAAAGCGAAAAGGGCCCACCAGAGCCGAGGCCACGAGGAGGTCCACCCAGTCATCGCGGTCCACTCCTTGGGGGGCGGGTTTTCCCCTGGTACTCCTCGAAGACGGTCACACGCGAGCCGGTGACATCGGCTGCGGGCCAGGAAGTCTCGGTGAGACCCACCCCCTTGTTCTCGCCCCTTCCTCGTATTATCGCGCCCCACCCAGCCGCCCGTCCATCCCCCTGGCACGAGCCCTGGCACGGCGCCTTCTGAACCGTGCGGTCGGGTTGCCCGTGGCATGCCGCGGCCACGGGCAACCCTTCAGGATCGCCCGACCGTTCTGGAGAGGCTCACCGAGGGTTGGCAGGGTCCGTCGGCGTCTCGAATGTTTTCACGCGGCTGCGGGGCGTCGACACGCCGATGCCGGCAGGAACGGCCACGGCGGGGGGCGCCGGACCGGGGCCGAGTCTGCCCAGGTCGATGGTGAACAGGCCCCGGCCGTGGGTGGCGGCGTTCAGGGCCCGGTTGGTCCAGAACAGCTCGTTGACCGAGCAGTTCGTAGGACCCTCGTTGGTAGGCGACCAGGTGGCCCCCCCGTCGGCGCTGGCGAAGACGCCGACCTCCATCCCAAGGTAAAGGAACGTCGAGTTGTCAGGGTGGACCGCCAGTGTGTACGCCGGCGCTGGCGGCAGCGAAGCTCCGATATCCTTGAATGTGGTGCCGCCGTTCTCGGTCTCCCAGACGTTGTCCGTCGTGTAGCCTCCGAACGTCACGTAGACCACATCAGAGCTGGAGGGGTCGATCGTGATGCGAGTGCACATCCGGTCGTTCGGTAGCGCCGTGCTCCCGACCCGGGACCACGACGCACCCCCGTCGATCGACTTGTAGACGTCCCCGAAGTTGTACCCCACCCAGATGATCTGGGAGTTTCCCGGCGCCACCGCAATGGCGCTGATGGGTGAGCCGGCCTCATCCTTGATCTTGGCCCACTGGGGCGTGGCGGCCTTGACGTTCTTGCTCCTCCAGAGGCTAGAGCCCCCGGCCAGCATGGTGTTCGGGTCGTTGGGGTCGAGGACGAACGGTGCGATGAAGTTGCACTTGTTCCCGTCGCTCGCGTCGGAGATCCCTGTGTAGATATAGTTGGCAGAGGAACCGGCGTTCACACTCCGGTGGATCTGGAGGTAGACATACTCGCCGTAGAAGAAATTCGGATCGGTCGGGTCGGCTGCACAGTAACCTCCGTCGCCGCCGAACATCGCGATATAACCCTGCGGGCCTGTGTTCGTTCCGGGTGGGGGCGCGTACCGGAGGGTGCCGTTGTCCTGAGCGCCGCCGACGATCTTCCCTGTGTTGGCGTTCCCGGCGGCGCCGTAGAACTGGGTGACCCCATAGTTGTTGTTCAGAGCCTGCCACCCGAACGTGTCCATCGAGTTGCGGACATCGGTGGACTGATACAGGCCGCCGTCATTGCCGAAGAAGACCACGCGGTTGGTCGTGCCGTCGAACGCGGGGTGCGAGACGATCGCGTGGTGGTCGGCGTGGGGCGAGGCGGGGGCTTTCGACCAGAAGCTGATCTGGGTGAAAGAGGTTCCACCGTCGGGGCTGCGGTAGAGATCGAGGCCACCGACGACGACGAGGTTGGCGTCGGTCGGGTCGCCTGCCCAGATCACGTTGGCGTACCAACCCTGCCCGCCAAGGTAGTTCGTGCCGGTGTTTTGAAGGTTGTAGGTCTTCCCGCCGTCGTTGGAGCGGTAGACCTCGCCGGAGTTGTTGTCAACCGAGGCGTAGACGATGCTGGCGTTGTTCGCCGCGTGGGTCAGCTCGACGCGACCCGCGAACCCGGCGACGGTAGGTAGTCCGGCCGCCGCGGTCCAGGTCGCGCCGCCGTCGGTCGAGTAGAACGCCTTGCCGTTGCGACCACCGGCGACACACTTCGAGGAGTCGGTCGGGTCGAAGTCGACGTCGAGGATCTCGGTGCCGGAGACCGACGGAACGTCGGCGAAGGTGGCCCCTTTATCGGTGCTCCGGGAGATCCCCTGGGCCGTGGCGTCGCCGTTCCGCACGGCGGCCAAGAGAGTGCTCCCGTCCCTGGAGATGGCCAGGCGGTTGACATACACGAAGGTGGGTCCGCTCGACGCGGAGAGCTGGGTCCAGGACGTGCCGCCGTCGGTGGTCTTGAAGACGCCGGCCCCTCGCAGGCCGTCGAGGTTATAGAAGCCCTCGCCCGTGCCGGCGTACAGGACGTTCGAGTCGGTCGGATCGAGCACCAGAGTGGTCACATTCAGGCTGGCCATGAAATCGTCCAGGGGGCCCCACGAAGCGCCGCCGCTGGTTGTCTTCCAAACGCCCCCAGCGACGCTGGCGGCCCACATGACGTCGGGGTTCGTTGGGTGGACGACGATCGACCGGGTGCGACCGCCGATGTTCCCGGGTCCCAGCCAGGTCCAGCCCCCCGGATTGACTCCCGCCGTCAACGACCGGACCGGCGCGGCCGCCGCGATGCTGCCGCCCGCTGCCGGCGGCGCCGGGGCCGCGGCTCTCCGCAAGGGTCCGACCGGAATCCCCGCCACTCGGAAGGGGGCCCCGAAGGCAGGGTTAGCCGCAGCCGCCACGTTCCTGGCCACCTTCGCGGTCGGCGGCAAGAGGGAGACCCCCTTCCGCATCGCATCGACGCGCGCGATCGCCTTGGGCAGGGCATTGGCCGGGATCGTTCCCTTGCGGTCGATCTGGGCCCGCAGCCGGTAGAACTTCGCGGCCTCGCCCGGGTTGTCGGGCATCGGGTGGTCGAGTCGCCAGAGGGCCCGCTCAAGCTTGGCCCGGGGCATCTCCAGCAGCACTTGGTTGCTCAGAGCCCGCTGCGTGTGCAGCAGGCGGATCTGCTCCACCGGAATGTTGAGCCGGCGGGCGACGTCCTCATCGCCGGGCGACGCGCTGCCGGCCTGCCCCATTCCCGCTACCATCAAGACCCCAACGGCGACCGTGAGCGCGGCCACGAGGCGGCCCTGCCCTTGCCTTCCCCGATTGCATAGTCCAATCTCCAGACGCATCTTCGACCACCACATTGCAAGACCTCCCGGCCCGGAAGTCGTCTCTCGACCCCAGGAACTTGTTTCACAGGGTTACAGCCCAGCACGGCCATACGCACGAGCGAAGGAGAAACCATTGTCCGCCGCAAAGAAAAGAGTTGAACTCGGCCTGAAGCGGCGCCATAATAAGCTACTTGCGGTCTTTGCTGACTTCAAGTGAAAAACACCGATATAAAAAAATCAACGACCGAGAACGCGGCTAGAATCGCAGGGAACGCATGACCACTATGACGAAGCAAGACTCTGGAGCACGGTCAGTTGCGAGTGTGAAGATGGGTAATCCTAGCCTCGTTTTCGGTCGTTGGAAAAAATTGCCGTCCCGTGGTCCGTTTTGCCGGCCCGCGGGTACACACGTCACCCGTGCCCCATCGAGGCCACCCTCGCAGGCTGGCCCCTGGCCGAATCAGGAGGTACCCTCCAGTTAGGAGTCAGCGATGCGACGCGCCCTGAAGCGCCCCCGCTCCCTTATCGCTCTCGCGTTTGCGCCAGTGTGTCTCCTCGGGGTCGTCGGGGACGGGACGGGACGGGATGGGGCAGGGCAGGCGCCACGCGGCCCGGGCAGCCCGCCGAGGCCGCCTGGGCCGCCGAGCGGCGTCGTGTTCGAGGGCGTGGCTTCGGGCCGGCGTGGCTCTCCCCCAAGGAACATCCCCAGCGGGACCAGCAGCGCGGACATCGGCTCGCTCAACTCGACCTACGCGGCGTCGTTGATCGCGAAGTATGGGCTGCTGATGCAGATGGGCCGGACGGTGAAGGCTGGGATCTTCGACGAAGGGGCTGTCCGCGACAACTTGGCCGCGTTCACGGACGGGGCCACCTCGCGGGTCGTGATTCGGACCGGAAAGGGCCCGAGCGACCACTCGACCGAGGTCGCCGTTGTCATGGCCGCGAAGGGGGGCCAGGACTGGAGGTCCCTCGGCATCGCCTGGGATCTGAAAATTCTGAGCTTCGACTATGACAACGACCTCAGAGACCTGGAGAATACGGCAAGAACCGATGGAACAGTAATATCTAATCATTCTTATGTGAAACAGGCCGGGTGGGGGTTCGACGACGACCCCCAGACCCAGAGCTACTGCTGGTACGGCGGGCCGGACAACTTCGACGACGCTCGGTTCGGTAAGTACGTTGACGAGGACAGTAAGCTGGACCGGATTCTGTCCGAGCAGACCCAGCTCATCTCGTTCGTGGCCGCGGGCAACGAGCGCTGGTACATACCCCCCGGGAAGCAGACCCAGCATTGGGCCTGGCTCCCCAACGTCGACCCGGCGACGGGCTCCTCGTGGAAGCAGATGAGCAGTGAAAGGAGGCCCAACCAGTCCAATCCCGGTAGCGTGGACACGATCGCCGGACTCGCCATCAGCAAGAACGCCATCTGCGTCGGCGCCGTCGAGCAGTTCTTCAGCCCGTACGACCCGATCAGGAGCGCGAGATTTTCATCCTGGGGGCCCGCCGATGACGGGCGGGTCAAACCCGACGTCGTCGCGGCCGGGCAGAACGTGTGGGTCGTCCTGAAACCGAACGGGGTCCTCGAAGCGGTCAATGGGACCTCCTTCGCCACTCCGACCGTGGCGGGCGTCGCGGCACTGCTGGTCGAGTTGTTCCGAAACACGATGAACCGCACGCCGACGTCGGCGGAGATCAAGGCCTTGTTGATTCACACGGCGCGCGACGCCGGTGTGCTCGGACCTGACCCGATGTTCGGCTGGGGGGCCGTCAACGCGATCTTGGCGGGCGACGTGATCATCCCTCAGGGGATCGACCCGGGGCGCAAGCTCGTGCTCGGCGAGGTCGGCAACGGCCAGACCAATTCCTTGATCTACGTGCGGCCGGATGAAAAAGAGAGGCGCATCCGCGTGACGCTGGTCTGGATTGATCCGCCGGCGCCCGCGAACTCGGAACCCGCCAACGATCGGACACCAGCCCTGGTCAACGACCTCGACGTCGAGCTGGAGGCGCCCGACGGGACCCTCTTCTTCCCCTACAGCTTAAGCGCCGAGAAGCCGCTCCAGGAGGCGCGAAGCGACGGCGCGAACACGGTGGACAACGTCGAGGTCATCGACGCCTTCAGCGGTGAAGTGGAGGACGCGGACCCCGGGCGGGGTGAGTGGAAGGTTCGGGTCAAGGCGACCCGGTTGTCGCAGGGGTCGACCCAGAAATACGCCCTCATCGTCTCGGCACTCCCCGACATCGAGCGGCCCGGAGGGCCATCCGTCAAGCGAAGTCACGCGAAGGCGACCCACCCCCTCGAGATCGTCGATACGGCGCCCAAGCAGCGGTCCGACCTGCGCCCCGCCCGGGGCGGATGGACCTTCCTCGGGCCCCACAACCTCGGTGGTAGCACCCGCGCGATTGTCATCCACCCGACGGACCCACAAACGATGTGGCTCGGCTGCGAGTCGGGCGGCGTCTGGTCGACCAGCGACGGCGGGGAAAAGTGGGCGGCGGTCGGAGCCCCGATCCTCATGAACCTGCCTGTCTGCACCCTGGCCATGGACCCCGCCCGTCCGGGCGTTCTCTACGCCGGGACCGGTCAGGGGGATTACAGCGGCGACGCTCGCCCTGGGACCGGCATCTTCCGAAGCCGTGACGGTGGGAAGACATGGGGTCGGCTCGAGTCGACCGGGGCCGCTGCCTTCCGGTACGTCAACCGATTGGCCATCTCCAGGGACGGCTTGACCATTCTCGCCGCCACCCGCGACGGCCTGTTCCGCAGCACCGACGAGGGCCAGAACTTCGCGCCCGCCCGGGCGCCGGCCGACGCCGAGATGTTCGACGTCGACTTCCACCCGATCGGCAGCCAGGTCTGCCTGGCGGCCGGACGCGGTCTGGTCGTTCGCTCGACTGACGGCGGGGTCACGTGGTCGAGGGCCGGTTTGCCCGTCAAATTCACCAAAGGCAGCGTGGAGGGCAAGATCGATCTGACGTTGGCCAGGGCCAACCCACACGTGGTCTACGCTTCGGTCGACAAGAACGGCGGGGAAGTCTACCGCTCCTCAGACGGGGGCGAGACTTTCGAGTTGCGTAACACCGGCACACAATACCTGGGCGACGAGGGCTGGTACGATAACACGATCTGGGCCGGCGATCCGACCGACGCGAACCTCGTCGTCGTGGGCGGCATCGATCTGTACCGTAGTATCGACGGGGGAGAGCATCTGACGAAGATCAGCGATTGGACGGACACCGGGGGAACCTCTCCCGGCCATCACCAGTTCACGATCGTGGAGTCGCCGAACTACGACGGGATCGGCGTCAGGACCGTCTTCTCCGGCTCCGGCAGCGGGGCCGGTGTTTACCGGGCGGACAACATCACAAAGGCGTCTCGAACGGAGGGCTGGCAGGAATTGAACAACGGTTACGCCGCGACCAAGTTCAACGGGGCCGCGGGCCATCCGGGTACGGGGACCATCGTCGGCGGCACGCGGGGGGCTGGAGTCCTTGTCCGCTCCCCCGACGGGGAAAAAGCGACCTGGTCGGGGATGTTCAGCGGCCAGGGGGGGTACTGTGCCGCCGACCCAAGCGACAAAAATTTTCTCTACTCAGAATACGTATATTTGCAGATCCATCGCAGTATCGACGGGGGCCGGTCGTCGAATTTTATTCATCAAGGCATCTCCGACGCGGGTGACGGCTCCAAGGCCAACTGGATTGCCCCGTTCGTGCTCGACCCGAACGACCCGAACACCATGCTTTCCGGGGGCTCTAGCCTCTGGAGGAGCAAGAACGTCAAGGCCGCCACGCCCGAGTGGGCCAAGATCAAGGAGGAGGCCGGCTCACCCATCAGCTCGATCGGCGTGGCGAGGACGGACTCCGGCATCATCTGGGTCGGGCACAACGATGGCCAGGTCTACAAGACCCGCGAAGGCAAGGAGGCCAAGCCGCAATGGTCGCGGCTGGACCAGGGTGGAACGCACCTGCCCGACCGGTACTGCACCCGGGTGGTGATCGACCCGGTCAACCCCGAGATCGTTTACGTCACCTTCGGTGGTTATGAGAAGGACAACGTCTGGAAGACGACCGACGGCGGCCTATCCTTCAAGAGCATCGGCGGCTCGCTGCCACCAGCCCCGGTCTACAGCCTTGCGATCCATCCGGACAACTCCAATTATCTGTACCTGGGCACGGAAGACGGCGTCTTCACGAGTTCCGACGGCGGCAGCACCTGGTCCGCCACCAACGAAGGCCCGGTCAATAGCCCGGTCCGGGAGTTGTTCTGGATGAAGAAGCAGCTTGTCGCCGCGACTTACGGTAGGGGGATGTTCAGTATAGATATGTCAAAAATCAACAAATAGAAGGCCCAAGACCCTCATTCATGCTACGAGTCTGGATTCCCACGGAGGAGAAACCACCTGGCAAAAAGCCCGACAGGCATAAGGTGGTGTTTTTGCGTCTCGTGTTGGATTTCGACTTTACACCACGCTCGGCTGAGGTGACAGGACGGGAAAAGAAAAAAGACAGGCATCGCGATTGAGATCCGACCAGCAAAGCAACCAATCGCTTCTTGCGTCGACCGCCCCTGGCGACTCGGGGTCAAAGTGACTTGGAGGGGATCGACTCGCTGTGCTGAAACTACGACACTACTCTCCAATCTCTACCAGATCTTCCTGGCAATGTACAGGGTTCCCAGCAATGCCATAGAGAGGTCTGTCAAAGCGACGGCCGGCATTTCCTGCCTGCTGTAGCAGGCGTCGAAGGCGTGGACCGGGCTGACGCTGCCGAATAATGAGGAGGGACCAAGAGCAAGGCACGAGCCAAGAGAATACCCAACCTTTCACTCACTCGGAACAGGAGAGCAATCAGCGCTCCGACCACGGCTAGGGCACTTGAATGGCAAAACTCATAGCGTTTGAGTCAAGTTTTGGGTTTCAGCCCGAGATTGCCAGCAAATTCCCCCTCCCCAGGTCGCTAATGTTTTGGGCGGAGTTGAACGCGAGAAGCCTCGGATGATGAATCGTGCATGTGACGGCGGTTGCCCTGACAAGGTTACAGTAGAATTAGGCAACACGCAGGAATTGATCTACCACGGACAGTCCGGTTCTAGCCGCGTTATCCATTCTGAACCCGGGTAGATTATTTCCTGCTGGCTGCCTTACATCCATATCTCCTTGAGGGAGGACTTCATGGCTGCCCGCCGCCCTCGTCCCGGCTTCACCCTGATCGAGCTACTGGTCGTCATCGCCATCATCGCCGTGCTGATCGCGTTGCTGCTCCCGGCCGTACAGTCCGCCCGTGAGGCCGCGCGGCGGATCCAATGCACGAACAACCTCAAACAGATCGGGCTGGGCCTGCATAGCTACGAGGGTATCACCGGGGCGTTTCCACCCTCGAACATCGCTGGCAGCATCAACGGGACTTACACCTACAACGGCTTCAGCGTTCACGCCCGCATCCTGCCCTTCATGGAACAGGGAGTGGCGTTCAACGCGGTTAACTTCTTCTTCACTCACCGTACGGTCCAGAACTCGACGGTAGTGGGCCTGTCCTTAACCTGCTTCCTCTGTCCGAGTGACCCGAACATGAACGGGCTGACCCCGTTCCCCTCCGGCGTCAATGCCCGCGTGCCTTGCTACGGCTTCAACGAGGGCGACTGGTTTCTCTGGAACGCCCTCGCCCCTGGCGGTTACAACAACCCGCCGAACACGCGTGGCGTCTTCGGGCCCAACTTAAGCCGACGGATCGCCACGTTCACCGATGGCACTAGCCAGACCCTCGTCGCCACCGACGTCAAGGCCTTAAACCCGTTCTGCCAGGTCGGCGGGCAGTTCTCCGAGCCGAACCTGAGCTCACCGACGGCACCCCTGCCGTCTCCCTACGCCAACCCCCTCTCGGTCGCCTCGGAATACACGACCGTCGCCGCCTGCAATGCCAACCCACCCGGCGAGGGGCACACCGCCTGGGTCGACGGCAACCCACAAGAGACTGGCGTGACCACCGCATTCCCGCCCAACACAGTTGCCCGCAACCCGAACAGCGGTGCTGACCTCGACATCCTGACGTTGCTGATTAGCAAGAACCAGCCGTTGTACGGGGCGATCACGGCTCGGAGCTACCATCCCGGTGGTGTCAACGCCGTGTTCGCCGACGGCAGCGTCCACTTTATCAAGAGCTCCATCGACGGCAACACGTGGCGCGCCCTCGGGACGATCGCCGGAGGCGAGGTCATCAGCTCCGATTCGTACTGATGATGATCCCTCGCGCGGGCGACAAAAAGCCGAGTCGTTGCGGGGGGACCGATCATGCGGCGATGAAGGCGGCACTTGACGGCGCCGCGCCGGGTCATCGCTCCTGCCCGAACACACCGACAGCGGCGCCCGGACGCTCGTCGGGGGCCAGAGCGCCGTGCTCCCCGTTGACAACAAGACGTACGCCATCGCAGTGACTGCGAGTCGTGAGGTCATCCCCAAGCCAGAGTACAAGGGGGTGGTCGAGGGAGCCGGTTACACCCTCGAATACGTCATCTCAAAGAAACCCCAATGACCCACCGGTGCCTCGCCGCGGCCCCAATGGTCCGCCGCCTGGGGCCGCAGCCGAGCCGACCTTCGCATGCCGTCCACATCCCGGCGGCCGGCCCTCCGGCGATCCTGCTGCGACTACAACTTATCGCCCACCTGGGCGGGGTACGAAGAAGAGTCCCGAATTCACCCCTGTCGGTTGGTCGAAGAGTCGTGGTGCAAATGGGGACGATGAAAACGCGGGAGAGCCAAACTCGCTGGGCGCGAGTGATGCTGCCCTACCGCCAGCACCGCCACCAGGTGCTACTGTTTCGAGATGAAGCATTAACAAGACGAATCGGCTGAATTCTGCAGCGTTTTCAGGCATCACCCAGGCGTAAGTGGATTCACAGTGGGCAACCAGCCACGCATGGAACGGAACGTCCCACCTGCCTCCTGTGCAAACCCAACCCTGACGGAGAGCATAGGAGGGATCTCCTTGAATCACTGCACTGAGCAGTTGAGCATCCTTGGGTTCCACGGACGATGGGTTGAGCACAGTGAGATATGCGGCTCTCATAGCCTTGAGCCGATCTGGGTTATTCTCTGGCTGAAGTGACCAGTTCTCTGTGATCGAACGGGATCCGGTCAGGGCCGCAATATTCCATGAAGGAAAGGCCTTATGAACTGCAACGACAGAGAAACCCGTTGTTCCTGAATCCAACACAGTCACGGCCCCCCCGGTTGCTAGGGCGTAGAAAGGGAGATTACCAGTGTTTGCCGCCAGCCGGGCGAAGTTCTCGATAACCTGTTTCTGTTGTACGTCCGGCAAGGTAGAGGTCTGGCGGAGTGTACTAAACCGCAACTGCTGGTTTGCGCATCCAAACGCCCCCAACAGAGCGAAGATCATCAGAGCTCTTGACCTCATCGAATTCCCCTTCCTGGAGTTTCTCGAAAGCACTTTCTCCATATGCTCTTATAGTTCTGTCGGTAATAGGTATTGTATCGCTTGAAAGAAATATGGCTCTTTTGACTTTCCTGTGGGTGATAACTCAATTGTGACAAAGAGTTGTTGCAGTGAGACAAGGGGATAGTGGACCGGGACAGAGTAGAAGGAAGGGGATGGGGGTCCAGGGGGCGGGGACTGGGGCCTCTGGTCCCGCACCCTGGTGCCTCCATGCCGAAGAGTCGAAGGAAAGACGGACTTTCTGACACACACTTACCAAGAGCATATTCAGTCTTGGCTTTCAATTCCTTGATTCTACCCACAGGAAAGTTGGAGGAAATCTATTTTCAGTCGGGCGCATTTTTCCCCCGCCCCGGAGCCACTGCCGTCGCTACCACGCCTTGGCATAGTTCCAGTCCTCTTCGGCCGTCGCCTGGGCGATGCCCAGGATTTGCGCCGACTCGGCCATCGAGCAACCAGCAGAGTATCGCAGCCCGACCAATTCGGCCTTGCTCGGTGTTTTCTCAGCGAGCCGACCCAGTGCCTCGTGAACCAACAGCACTTCGAGTGGATCAATCGTTCTCGGCCAGGCAGGTTGTCCTGGTCCAAGTTCTGATGCCTGCACCATCCATAGCCGATTGAACTGCAGCGCCACCTCGGCCGTATCCAGATCCGTGTTGGTCCGGAGCACCCACTTGCCATCGTAACGAGCCTCTTCCTCGATCTTCGCCTCGTCGATCTGGAAGTGATCCGGGCCCGTGGAGCTGCTGTAGCGGCGGTAACCCTTGTTGCCGACCAGCGACCTCTCCCCGGCGCGGAGCTTCTCCTGCAACGACGCCACGATCGCTTGCCGATCGGCGGCATCCTTGCGGGCCTCGTCGTCGTTGAGGCAGACGATGTAGCGGCGGCCCTCGACCCGCACTTCCTTGACCTTCAACGGCGCCGGGTCCTCGCTGGTCGTGCGCTGGGGATGCACGACCCGATAGCGACCAGCCCGGGCCAAGACCTCGTCCTTGACCTCGTTCTGCGACCGCATGCGGGCGCCCAGGATGTACTGCCAGCCTCGCTCCTCCTTCTCCAGTTCCTCGATCGTCTCCTTGCTGATAATGTCCCAGTCGGCCACGATGCAGGCTTTGGTGACGCCGAACCGGCTGCGGAGCCGATCGACTACCGGGATGAGCGTTGTGACATCGGCCGGGTTGCAGGGCCACAGCTCACAGCAGATCGGTCGCCCCTGACCGTCGAGCACGGCCCCGACGATCATCTGCTTGAGGTCCGGCCGGTGGTCCTTGCTGTGGCGACGCTGACCGATCGTCCCTCCCCCTTGTCCCTCGAAGTAGATCGAGGTCGTGTAGAAGACGACCAACTGAAGCTGAGTGAACAGGTCACGCCGTCGGGCGAAGAGTGCCTCCTCCATGAGGTCCTTGTTGCAGCGGGGAGCAAACGGCGCCTTGTCGGCCTGCTCCGTGCGTGGCAACTCGTCGCCGAGCCATCCCGTCGCCCGGTAGAGGTGACGTAGTTGAAGGTCTCCACATCCGTCGACCTGGTAGCTCCCCTTCCACTTATCAACGGCGCGATCGCTGCGGGGTCGAAGAGACGGTGCAGCACGCTGAGGAAGATGGCCCGCTCGATGGAGAACTCGAAGCGGCGTCCCTTGAGCAGTTGCTCGATCACATGCTGGCAGCCGGTCATCTGCCAGAGCCGCTGGAAGACCAAAGCCGGGCCAATGTGCCGGATCGAGATGGTCGGAAGCCTGCCCTGAGCATGCTCGGAGAGCAGAAGGACCAAGCGAGCTAGGCGGGCTCCCGAGATGAGCAGGGCGTCGAGCTCGCCGCCCTGTTGGAGCTCATCGAGTCGCCCCAAGGTGGCGACGACCCGTTGTCGGGAGCGATCGCCTTCCCAGCGGTTCTCGACGACTTGTAGATAGGTCCTCGGGCCAGAGGTCTTGGTGCGGAAGAACATGGTGCCCTCCAAAGCGGGTCACCATGAGAATAGCGGATACTTTCAAGGGGAAAGCCATGGGAACAAAGCCGACTTCTCGAACACCCTCTGGTCGCGGTAAGATTACGGATGAGGCAAGAAGTGTTTTTTTGAAAACGGCACCAAGGCATGAGGCCGCGACATCGTCGGAAAGGAGCTGGTCATGACAGCGTGGGTGCGAATAGTTAAAGGATTCCTGGTTGGGGTAGTTGCCGGTATAGTCACGGTTCAAGCGGACCTCGGAGGCAACACTGGGAGGGCCGAGCCCGCTCAACGGGCCCTTGACCCGGCGGCAGGCCCTCCGAAAGGGGAGAGGGGGAAAGCCATGGTCCAGTCGATCGTTACTCCGGAAGAGAGAGACCGGCGGTACCAGGACATGCTCAAGACGTCCGATAGCTTCTTCGCGGTTTGGAAGCAGCAGCCGGGCAACATGGCGGCACTGAACCGATATCTCGAAGAGTTGAAAAGCAGGCTCGCGAGCGTGAGGAAGACCGTCGCGTCCTCTGCCGATTCCGACAAGCTGATGAAGGGGCACCCGAAGAAAACCTCCTCCAGCCAGGGTCGGGTCGAAGCGCCAGCGGGACCGATCAAGAGTTCATCGAAGCCATCCTCCCAGAAAGAGACGGAGGATCGAATCAAGGCCACGTCGCGATTCCACCCCGCCGGACCCCTGCCCCCTGCCCCGTCGCTTGCGGGCGTGCCCGATGACCGCATCCGCACGCAATGCGATTCGGCCCAAGTGCAAATGGCCGAGTTGGGGAAACTCCTCCGTTCGGCCCCCGCCAACCCCTCGGCGATCGACAAAAGCATCAAGCAACTGAGCGAGACCCTCCACGGTTTCCACGACCCGGTCGAAGTCCCCGAACCCACCACTCCGGGGACCAAGCCTACGCCAGTGAATAAAAAGACTTGAGAATCGCTGGCTCGCTCGATGGAAGGAAACGATATCCCGAAGCGAACAGCCGCCCCCTCTGCCCGAAGGGGCCGCGTTCGTGTTGCGATGGGCGACCGCGCCCGTCCTTGCCGCCAGGAACAGAGCCAGCGAATCTGCTCAAGGGCCAGCAAGTCCGAAGTTGATGTAAAGCGGCTGGATGTCAGTCCGGGCCGACCCACCCTGAAGGGTGAAGCCGGTGGCGACCCACGTCTTGGGGTTATTCCCATGGGGGCGGATCGTGAGGTAATCCCCCCACAGATTCCCCTCCGACGGGCCACTGGTTCCGTTGGCCGACACAACCAGTTCCCATCCCGAACCGTTATAAATGCCGTAGCAATGACTCGGATAGAGCAGCTTTCCACCGTAGGCCACCGAGATGCCGGGTACTCCGTCCGAGTTGGGCGCAAGGGAGGGGTACGCGAAGGCGAACTGGCTGTTCCAGATATGAGGCTGGGCCGTGATGGCCTTCGTATCTTTGTTCATGATCGCCACACGGACCTGGGGGAACGGGTAAGTGGCGTCTTGAGAGGCTGTCCAGGCAAACCCGATGGTATCTCCGCTTTGCCAAGCACCGTTGACTCGCGCATCTTCTCGGCCCAGCCAATCCCGGCCGTCGGGACCGGGCGCGACCCGCGCGTTGTTGCTCCAAGTCTGGACCGCGACGTCGTTCTGGGTGATCTGGCCGCTCGCCTCGGGCCAGGTGAACACACGGAGCGTCTGCTGATTGACGTGGGCCGCCCAGTACATCGGGTCGGTCGCCCCTTGCGTCGCACGCAGGCCGCCGACGTCTGTAGCGTTGAAGTATTGGAAGGAGAATCCCTGATATTTGGCCAGGTTGGCCAGGGGTAACCGCATCATAACACACCGGGTGAAGGGCTCCTGTCCGGTCGTCGAGAACGCATTGCTGCTCCAGTAGAGATAATTTGAACCCACAGCGAGGTTGGGGAAGTCGAACCACTCATTCGTCCAATTCCCCACATTCTGAGGCGAGAAATCGTAATAGTGCCACGCCTCGTTCGTAATGTCGTTGCCCTGGGCGACGGCCAACCGCTGGATGTTTCCAGTGGCGTCGTTGATGTACTGCATGAGCCAGAACATCACGTCGTTCTTCGGGTCGTAAATGACAACCTGGTCGCAGCAAAACGCTCCGTGGGACGAAGCGGGAAATGACGTCGCGGGGTTTATGAACTGGAAGGTCGAGCCCGAGTCCTTGGAGAACGCTGCGAACCAATTGCCGGTGTACAGGACCTCTTTTCCACCATGACCACGCGCCCCCACACTCGGCTCGCAGACCGTGCTCGTGATCTGGTTCGTCTCTGTCTTGGTCAGCGCGTGCTCGAACAGCAGTTGAACGCTGGGGTTGGCCAGGGGCGCCAGCGCAGTCGAGAGCGCCGTCTCCTTCACCGTCGGCTGCCCGGCCGCCTGGGGGTTGACACCGGCAGGCAGCGGTCCGAGTGGGATCGGGAGGTGGTGCTCCCGCAGTCGCTGTTGCTTCAAGTTGAACATGGCGAACGCCGCCGTCGGGGCCATGTTCCTCTGTGCGAAGTTTGCAGCGGGCACAGACTCGGCAGGGGGCATGTTTGCCGTCTGTGTGTTTATCGCTTGTGCGAATCCGGCGGAGCTTGTTCCAAGCAATCCGATGGATAACACGATGGCGAAAGATCCCAAGCGATTTATTTCTCTCATGGGGTAAACTCCTCGGTAGATTGACCAACCTCGGGTGACCGACCTGCGGGTTCGGCAGAATCGGTCTCGGACTTCTCAGGGCAATTTCGTTTCTGTAGTTGTAAGCGACGACCTCTGCTCTAGTCCGGGTATAGGCTGTAGAATCCGCCGGAAAAGCGGATCAACCGTCGTTAGCCCGGTCGCATGCTGCAGTGGCTCCAGCCCCACCCGCGATTGCGATCCCGGGAGCAGTCGATCTCAAGGGGTGGGGTCACGGCCGCAGCGACGCAAGATCCAACGGTAAGCGGTGCTGAGTTAACGGGCATTGGCATCGTGCCCAGAACTCCACTGGAGGTCTTTGCAGACTCGGGGCGGCCCCTCCGAACTACTGCTCCTCACCTACCTTTCCGAGTCTGAATCAGCATGGTATCCCGCGCTACGGGTGAGACGCTGGGTGGGGCACAGAGCAGCCTGCTGTCCTGGCGTATGGAAAGCCACCTTAATCTCCTCCTTCGACTGGCCACCTCCTTCCCCACGTAAGCCAAGTGCTCAATACGAATCGCCGCTAATGACTTCTGCGCCCGCGATCGACCCGAGTGCTCGCCAAATCGCGCCAGCGATCGTCGACTTGGTGAACCGTACGCTGCCGTCGGCCAGTAGCATGTTCACGCCGCCTGGGTGGTAGCTTCGCGCCGTGATCGCAGCGAATGTCGGCCCGCCGCCGAAAAAAGGTGTCCCTATAAGGTCCAGGTCGCCCTCTCCCATGGTGCCCAAAATCTCCTTGTTCGGCGGCCAGGCCGTCGTAACTCCAGTCTCCTGTGCGTTTCCGTCCACCCACGACGTATGGGACTGGGCGACCTGGCCACAGCTTCCCCCACATTCTGGCGCCACGGTGAAGGGATTGGCCGCCGGATCGGGAACATTATTTGCATTGTTGATCAATGAAAGTCCGGCGAAGCAAATGTAGCCGGGGTTGCGCACCTTGGTCTCGGACGCCAGCATCGTGTTGCTCGTGCCGTCCGCGAAATTGGCGAACCTGCGGCTGATGTTGGGTGAAAAGACTCCGCGTGCTAGCGGCCCGCCCGCCCTGTACACAAACCAATCGCCCATGTTGAGGCCATAGCTCGTTACCCCCTTTGGCGTATTGAAGAACGAATTCGCAGGGGTCGGCTGTGCATCGACCTCGCTCGGACAGAGGAATGAGGAGATCGCCTTCGACGCGACTGTGTAATTATCCGGCACGTTATAAGGCAGGGTAAAGTTGATCGAGCTAAACATGGGACCCTGCTCAAGCAGCGGTAGAATGCGCGCCTGTCCGCTCCAACCCACCCAAGAAAAAGGTGCGCCGGGTGTCAGGACCCCGACCATCGGGAAGGCGCCGGCGATGCTCTCGTAGTTGTGCATCGCAAGGCCGATTTGCTTCAGGTTGTTGATGCATTAAGCCGTCGACCCGCCTCTCGGGCCGACTGCACCGCCGGCAACAAGAGCGCAATCAGAACGCTAATGATCGCGATGACGACCAGAAGTTCGACCAAGGTAAAAGCAGACGCATGAGCTCGAGTGGACCTGAACGTCATCAGTCCACGCATTTCGCCTCGGCAGGGGTCTAAGGGTCTTCCTCGAGTGTTCCTAAAGGACATGTTATCGTAGACCAAGCGCTTTGACAAGATGAAAAGATTTACTATTGGCTTATGGCACGAAATTCGGTGAGTGCCCCGCGACGAGAGTCTTTAGACCCGCCCTGTGGCTGGCTGAACGGCTCTTTCAAGCGATACAACACCTATTACCGACAGAACCATAAGAGCGGATCAAGGTTATGCATTCGAGCAACTCCAGGAAGGAGGTTTCGATGCGGTCAAGTGTTCTGATGATCTTCGCTCCACTGGGGGCGTCTGGATGCGCATACCAGCAGTTGAAGGTTAGACTGCGTCCGGGAACCTCTTTCATGCCCTCGCTCTTCGGAAGCAAATGATCGCAGATGCCAGTTCGACGTGGCCGTTCACCGGTGTAGTATCAGTTGCTTTGCCGAGGTCTTCGCGCGCGAGCACGGATACCAGTGGACGACCATTGGTGTTTCAAGCTGCGATCCCTGACTCTTATCCACTTGGCGCAGCCTGCTCCCCGGCTGGCGTCGTGGATTTTGTCGCCAGGGTGCGGCCTTCAGGACTTCCCGGTCTCAGCAGACCTTGCATCCGAGCACACCACCGGCCCTGCGCTCACTCAGACTCCCGGCAACAGTAATGGCGGCTCGGTGCCAGCGAACCATGCCCCGACCGCCGCCTCCAAGTACTCAAACACCGATCGCCCTTGCTGTGTGCAAGTCGCGATCACTGTCCAGATCCGTTCGCACCAGCGGTTTCCCGTTTCACTCCGGGTCCCCTGCGTGATCAGACGATCGATCACCACGAACCGGATCGCTTGCTCTGCCAGGTTGTTGGTCAGCTCCACTCCCGGGGTCGTGATGAACCGGAAATAACTATCCCATGCTCTTCGAACCGCTTCGCCAGGTTGCGACAGTGGTTCGTCGCCGGCACGTTCTGTGTGCCGCATCGTAGCACTTTGACCCGTGCTGCCTCGCGCTGGGTCAGGAACCGCTCGGCCGTCAGCAGCTCCCGGCGGTGGATCACCCCAAAGAGCTCCCGCAACGCCTCGCGCAACCTCGTCCCATACATCCGATCCCTTGCGTCGGGCAGCGTCGTGAGGAACTTCACGTCGCGGATCAGGTGGGCCAGGCAGAACTGGAGCGACACGTCAAATTCGCGCAGGTAACGCTGATAGGCCGAGAAGTAATCGCAGCCCAGGACCTCGTTGAACTCCGCGCCTAGTACCTCGATCAACACATCGGCGCTCCGCGTCGGGTCGATCTTGAACAACGTGTACAGGTTGGCCCGAAAGCACCAGATCCATTGCCGTAGACGATTTTGCTTGTGACCGGTCTCGTCGAAATTGAGCCGCTCTTGATCCGGCAGACTCTCCAGCAGTTCCTGATAGGGCTGCTCCAACGCCTGGCTCACCTTGGCGATGATCTTCGCCAGCTGCCCACGCGAGATGGTCACCCTGAGAACATCGCGAACGAATTTGCGGACGGTGGAGAACGAAGCGTGGCAGACCCCTTTGAGGTAGGCGATCACGGTGGTCAGCCTGGGCCCCACCAAGCCGCCGCGTTCGATCCCGATGGGCAACGGGGCTTCATAGACCTTCTGGCAGTGAGAGCACCATCCTGGGTGACCACGATGCTCCTGGATCACAAGCGGCACGTCGTCGATGTCGACCTGCTGGATCACCCGGGGCACGATCGTCAGCATGGGTTGCAAGTCATGCCCACACCGTGGGCAAAGATCGAGGCGATAGTCGAACGAACCGCCGTTGATCAATTCAGGAGGGAAGTCGGCGCGCTCGTGTTTGGGGTGACCCGGTTGCCCGCCGATGCGGCGGCGCTCCTGGCCCTCCGGCGGGGCTGGTTTGGGCGGCTTGACGATGTCAGAGGACGGTGGCTTGGACGAGGTCGAGGAATCCTTCCTCGCCGCAGCGAGTCGCTCCTGGAGACGAGCGACGGTGGCCTCGAGCGCCTTCTACCGCGCCTCTTGGGCGTCCAACTTCGCCTGCAAGCGCCGACAGTTTGGGCAAGACTTCCGTGCCTTGGGTCTCATGGCCCGCTATGCTACATCCTTGGTCGGGAACTCACAACACCGGTGAACGGGAACCCGGAGGCAGAGCTTCTTCATATCCTCGGGTTTCCTCGCAATGCCAATCTGCACCTGAGGATTCGGGCCTCGGCCCGTGGGAACGCTGAGCGGGGACTGAGGGCGGGCCGGGGTCACGGGAGAGTCGGTGCGGGGTATCCCGCGTCCGCCTCACATCGAAGGAGTTGAAGATGTGGACCCACTTGTGGAGACGACGAATCGCCCGTATACTCATGTCTGTCCTGGCGCTCGGTACTGCCATGGCTATCACCAGCGGCGGGGCTTCGGCCCCGCCGCCCGGGCCCCCGGAGGATCCGATGGTCAAGGAGTCGAAAACCCGGACGGTTGCCGACTACGTGCCGTTGCCCGCCAAGGCCGTGGGCGTGGTGGTCCAGGATCCCCGGGCCGTGCTGGCCTCCGAGCATCGGCTCGCCCCACCGCGGGCAGCGGCCTTCTGTTATGGCGGGGGCCGCAACCGCTGATTCTACGTCCCCGCCGGTCCCGGCGACAAGGGTGAGACGCTGACCTTCGGCACGGGCCCGACTGGGGCCACGCGGGTCGAAATCAAGAACCTCGTGCTTGCTACGGTCGAGGTGCTCCGACATCGGAAGATACACGCCCCATACACACTCGTCTCAGCCGAGGTGAACGGAGGTGCGGGGTCCGGCCCGGAGGCGAGCTTCGCGGCAACGACGTTTGAGGTGCTTGAAGGGTCGCGCGAGTACCCGCTCCGAGTCAGCGAAGTCGTGGCCCGCTTGGAGCGGGACTATCGCCCACGCGTAGAGCCACTCCCGCAACCGACCCGGGTCAAAATGGAGCGGGCCAAGAAAGAAGCGATGACAGAGTTGGGGAAGACCGGCACGCGCGGGCGAGTCGAGCGCTCCGAGTCCACCTGCACCTACGTCACCTGGATGCCCGAGACAAAGCGCCTCCAGGTCGAGTTCCGGACGCGGGTCGCAGTGGGGGAGTTTTTCAAGGGGAAAGGGATTGAGGCAAAGCGGCCGGGCCCCGACCCGTCACGTCCGGCGACGTCGGACGCCGGGTTCCGATACGGAATCGAGTATGGCGTCGAGTTGGGGGTGGTCTACGAGGTCGGCAAGGAGGGCGTGACGGTGTCGAGCCGCCTGATCGAGCCCCAACCGTTCGTATTGCGAATTGGCCCTCCGGGCGGCGCATCATCGGGAATTGCTCCTCCGCCTCCGAGCGCGACCCCGGGGAACCCCCTCGAAGATCCGGAACCATGCCGGACGCCGCCCACGAGTTAATCAGAGACACTGGAGACCTACTTACATGGGCACAATCATGACAATGAGACGCGCCGGCACCTTGACTTTGCTCTTGGCCGCGGGCCTGAATAGTTCTGCCCGAGCCGAGCCTCCGGAGAAGGCCGATCCGCCCGAGATTCGAAACGTCCGGGCGCTGGTCGTCATCGACCACAGGTCCGGATTGCCCGGCCTTGAGCACAACAAGTCGCATATCGTCTCTACGCTGATGCAAGCTGATGCTTACACGGGGCGGGTTCAGATCGATCAACTTGGACCGAGCGATATCACGCCCCAGGCTATCACAGACTATTTCAAGAACCAAAACGGGGTCTCGGAGAACGACGGGCTGCTTTTTTATTACGCCGGCCATGGCGTCACCCAGCCGAACGCAGGCCCGTTCCTACAGACGTCCGGTGGGAACCTTATGCGCTCGGCGCTCCTCGAGGCAATGCGAACCCATAATCCCCGCCTCATCATCATCCTGACCGACTGCTGCAGCTATGCGTCGCCCGTCCTCCCGCCTCCGTTAGTTGCGGCGGCGCGGCCGAACTTTGTTCTAAAGGATCTGCTTTTCCGGCACCAAGGCGTCGTCGACATCAATGCCTCAAGCTACGACCCCGCCCGGGCCTACGGTGAGTACGCCTGGTACACGTGGGAGAAAGGGGGGTTGTTTACGGACGCTTTGGAAAAGGCCATCTACAACGATTATCAGAAGCTGGATGCGGACGGAAACAACTTCGTCACCTGGAACGAGGTGTTCGAACTGACACAGACGATTACCCTCATGAACTATCGAAACCTGAGGGCGATGCTTCGTCAGTTCGACGAGCAATTGCTAACACGGGATCAGCGTGACGTCCGGATGATGTTAATCAACCAGGCGGCGCAAACTCCGCAGGCGTTCGACCTCGGGCGCCCGCTGTCGCCGCTTCCGCCTGGCTTACCGCTGACATCGAGGGTCGCCACCGCACCCGACCTTCGAGCACTAGGTATCACCTGCCGCGAGAACTACGGCCGCGGCCTGGCAGTTGTGGACGTTTCGGGATGGGCCAAGGATCAGGACTCAGGGATCCGCGCGGGTGACATCATTAACCGAATCAACAGACATGATGTTAACACGTTCGATGGATTGGGGCTAGCCATGGGGCGGATTGCCCCGGGCGACTCGCTACTCCTCGAGGGGTGGTCCGGGGCATCGGGTTATGGCACCCCCGCTCGCTTCACGCTCGGAGCGACCGATGCAGCACGGTGCACTTCGGCGTTGACAGCAGCATTGGGCGACCCCGACCCGGGCGTGAGGATGGCCGCCGCCATGGCCCTTGAGAAGATCGGGCCGAATGCTGAGGCAACGCTCGATGCCCTCCGCAAGCTCGTCAGAGGTGACCCCCACGTTCGTTGGGCCGCCGCCTCTGCCTTGGCTGAAGCGGGTGCTGCCGGGATAGAGACGCTCGGCGAGGCCGCCCGAGACCCGGACCCGAAGCTCCGGCAGGCTGCCCTGAATGGCTTGTTGCATATCGGAGCGCGTGATCGTCGGGCCGTGCAGGCCTTGGTCGATGCCCTAGCGAGCGACGATGGCAACGTCCGGATGGACGCGATGGTCGCCCTGGGTAGACTGCGAATCTGGACTCAGGCCGCCAACGATGCCCTGAAAGCCTTCGACAAAGGCGGTGAGGTCGAGAAGACACAAGCCTTGATCACCCTCTACCACCTTGGTAGTCGTGATGAACAAGTGATCGCCAAGCTGCTCACTGCTCTCGATTCTCCAAATGAGGCAATTCGGTCTGCCACCTGCGACGTGCTGAGGTCAGTTCCCGGCGCCCCTGCCGCAGTGGTGGACGCGCTGGCCAAGAGGCTCCGTGACCCCGACCAGAAGGTGCAACGCTTCGCCGCCTGGGCGCTAAGGGATATCGGGGCAGTGCGCGTCCTGGCCGACGCCTTACAGGATGAGCGGGCGACCACGAGGCGAATGATCGCTCAGATACTCGGGCCCTCCGGCGTGAGGGCTGCAGAGGCGATCGGGGACTTGGCCCGAGCGACCCACGATCCCGTAGCCGAGGTGAGGAGTGCAGTCGTCGAATGCCTGGGCGGGTTGGGGCCGACGGCGATGGCGGCCATCCCCGATCTCGTACAGGCATTGCGCGATCAGGAGACTGAGGTTCGCAGGTGTGCTGCATTCGCCCTTGGAGCGATTGGCCCCCGAGCCGAAGCGGCGATCCCCCGACTGATCGAGGCGCTCGCAGACCGGGATCAAACCGTGCGTGATGCAGCCGCGGTGGCCCTAGGAAAGATGGGCCCTCGGGCCGTGGCGGCTGTCTCGAAGCTGGAGGGCTTGCTTTCCTCGGAGGGTATGAAGGCGGCGGGGACCGCCCTCGCCAAGATTCGAGGAGTTCGGTATCTAATCGAATTCGCGGAGCGGAAAGCCGACGTCACTCAGGCCGCGATCTGCCGGTCCATGGGGGATGGCTGGGCTTTTTTCCCGATGGATGTCGTCCCGTTCCTTGCCGCTTTCCAGGACAAGCCTAGCAGCGAGGCAAGGCGGGTGGCCGCTTCATCTTTGAGAAGCATCATGATTTGGGGACGGGTCAACGCGTCCGACCCGGCAGCGGAGCCTGCGCTGGCAAATCTTTGTCGTTGGATCCAGGACGAGACCGATCCCAAGGTCCTCGTGAACCTCATTGCCGCAGTGAGGGGCTTTAATTTCGGCCAAGAGGTTACCGTCGCGCCTTTGATGCAGGCTCTGAAGGCCGATAGGCCTGAAGTCCGCGCCGCCGCGACGCGGGCGCTCGGCACGCACGGGCTCGTGGCCGCGAAGGTCGTGCCCGCACTGGCATCGGCTCTGAGGGACGACTCCCCCGATGTCCGCGCCGCCGCCCTCTGGGCCCTCGGCAACCTTGGGCCTTCCGCGCACGCGGCCATTCCTAGCCTCGTTGGATTACTGAATGATTCGCACCGGTCGGTTAGTTATGGGGCCGCAGAGACGCTGAGTTCCCTCGGCGCCCTCTCCGAGTTGGTCACGGCCCTAGGGCAGGGACCGGTTGCCGTCCGGTCTGCGTCTGCAAGGGGCCTGGGCAAGAACCGCGGGCGGCCCGTTATTTCCGCGCTGTTGCGAGCCCTGGAGGGGAACGAGGCCGCGGAAGTTCGAATCGCAGCCGCCCGTGCGCTTGGCGGGCTCGATGTTGCCGTCACCTTCGATCCTGAGCATGGAGATGCTAACCCCGCAGCCCCGCCGCCACGGATCGAGATCAACCGCGAGCCGGCCACCCCGTGAATCAAGGCCGCGCCCGTGCCTGGGGACTGTTTGTGCTCTACTAATTCTGGATAACCCCCAATAAGGGCCGACGTCCGCCAGATTAACGTGTCGGCTCTTGCGGTCAGGCCAGAAAGGCAAGCATTCCAGAGCCGGAGCGGCTCGGGAAATGGGATCCACGATTCAAGGAGTTTCGGTCGAGTCAGTACGTTGTCCGGGCGCTCGCCGTTGTGGGATAAGTACATTAGCCCAAGTTACAGAGCTACGGGAATTTTTCGGCGATTTTTCCCCGAAAAACGACGTAAGTCCAGATCTGATGGACCCACGTCGCCGATTTAGCCATGTAGTCAAGACTTTACCTATTGATTATGCGTTTTCTCATGCGATCATGGGTCTCAAAGGAGGCTCGATCGCATCATGTTTCTCAAACGCTGCGAGCGGCGGAAGGGCGGCAAGAAGCATACCTACTGGGTCCTCGTTGAGTCCTATCGGACACCTCGGGGCTCACGGCATCGCGTCGTCGCGCGGACCGACATCGTGCGGATCTTCGTCGACGTGCCCGAGATCGACGCGAGTTACGTCGTCCGGGGCACGAAAGCGACGGTTCGCATCCATGCCCTCGATGATCTCGACCTCTCGTCTGGGGTCACTTGCACCTCCTGGGCACTCAATGTCAAAAGCCGTACGCTTCGCGCCGAGATCGACCTGCGAAATCCCGACGCCAGGCTTGTGCCTGGAATGTATGCCTACGGAAACGTCCTCATCGAGCGGCCCAAGGCTCGGGTTCTTCCCCGCGCAGCCATTGTCGAGCAGGGCAATCAACAAGTGTGCTTCCTCTACCAAAACGGCAAGGTCGCCAAAACCCCTGTGCAGTTCGGGGTCAGCGACGGCACGTGGGTCGAGATGCTCAAGAAGCGGGTCGGCGACACCTGGGCGGAGTTCGACGGCTCCGAACAGGTCGCGCTGGGCGACCTGGCCAACATGAGCGACGGCCAGACGGTTCGGGTCGACTCCGAGAAGCTCACGCGGATCTCGATCGACTCCCAAAACGTAGACTCTCCCTGTCCGTTTCCATTCGCCGATCGAGCCGGCGCGGTTCCGATTCACGGGAATCTCGCCCTTGACGCGGGCCGATTCCGCTGAACAATGCACGGAACGCAAGATCCGAAACAACGCCCTCTCGCCCCAGGCAAATCCCACCGGGCCATAGGGTCATTGAGCGTTCGTCGTGGTTCGGTTCAGAGTCGTGGAATCCGCCGGGGGCCCCTTGGCCCCGAACCAGAACCAGAAATTCAAGCTGGGCCAGGGATACCACTCGGGCCGGTACTTCCACGGCCTACTCAGCGACGCGCGGATCTACGGGAGAGCCCTCTCCGTCAGCGAGGTCGCAGCCTTGGTCGCGCCCAAGCCTGCCGTGCGGTCGGTGCAAGGCCAGTCGGCTACTCGGGTCGGGGAGGCGGCCGCTCCAGAGGGCAGGTGAGCGCTTCGATAGCGGGCTTGAGCTGCTCGATCTCGACCATGACCGGGAACAACTGGCGGACCTCGTGGACCAGTTCGGGGTACTGTGCCGCGCATTCTCGGAGCCGGGCCGCTCACCCGCCGCCACATCGCCAGAACTCCTCGAGCCGTTGCTCGACCGGATCGCCCCCGGACGCCGAAGTCATGTCGCCCTCGACTGAGACGCCGTTGCGGAGCCATGTCTTCATTCTGCTTGGACAAGCTGACTGACACATCGGTGCAGAAGGCAGAAGCAGGCGACCCACGAAGTCGGCTCGTCTACCAGCACCAGGCGAATCACCCCGCCGGCCGGGCGCTATATCGCCACTGTAGAACCGCACCAACCTGAGGGCGAATCTGCGATCGAGGGGTAAGGCGATAGCTCCACTGGCACGATGTCGCGTCCTGGTGCTGTGATGTCATGGCCGGCTCCGTCCCGGGGCGCATGGCACCCCGGGAGCTGACGAAGGGGATCAGGTTTTTCACTCGGCGAAGAGTGAACGTAGGGTTACGGCCGAAGGATGGGATCGATCGTGTGAGGATGTTTCGCTCGTAGTTTTGCCTGCGGAAGGATCGGGCCTGACCACTGCAAGACTCGGAGGATGATTCGGACCCTACAAAGTGCCATGGCGACTCGCAGCTACCCGCCAGATCCGGATATCGTGTCCAGCATTTTCTCGCTGGAACGGGCAAGAGTGTGGAATAACGGTATTCCCATCAACTCGGGGTGCAACCGAACCATGTCTCTTGGCACTCACCCGAACCTGGTTTTTCGGGCTCTTGCTCAAGGGAAGGGTAAGGCACACGAAAT
>Ga0116223_10000486_pt1 | contig 48638 bp, 41 predicted proteins | sample Sb_taG_3_FD_90092 | JGI IMG/M metagenome (GOLD analysis project Ga0116223, IMG submission 90092) | Peat soil microbial communities from Weissenstadt, Germany - Sb_50d_a_PC metaG | ecosystem: Environmental > Terrestrial > Soil > Wetlands > Peat | place: Germany: Weissenstadt | collected 2010-09-21 | reverse complement strand
TGGGAGGCGTTCCAGGAGCAGCGCATCGAGCGGGAAGTGGAGCGCCTCTATCCTCACCGTGACCTCGTCGCCGGTGAGGCCTTCTTCGCCTTGGCACCGTAGCGGACGGGCGGTTACGCCCTCCTTTTTCCGCGAGCATGTCCCTCCTGTTTCTCCTCACGACCGCCCTGGCAGCGCCCGCGGCCGACCTCGGCGAAGGCACCGACCTGGAGATCGGCGGACCAGGGAAGGGTCGCGGCAAGTTCCAGCAGATGGCGGACCTCACCTTCGACGCCAAGAACCAGCTCCACGTCCTCGACGGCGTTCGCTGGGAGAAAGGGGCGCTGGTCGGCAACGGCCTCGTGCAGCGATTCGACGACGAGGGGAAATTCCTCGCCGAATTCTCCGTCATCGACCCGAAGCTCGGCGACCGGAACGCCCCGGCGCACCTCGCCGTCGATGGCAAGGGGCGCGTCCATGTCACGCAGCCGCGGGCCGGCCTCGTGCAGCAGTACGGCCCCGACGGCAAGCTGCTCCGCAACTACACGGTCCCCGCGGCCCACGCCGTCACGGTGCGGACCGTCCGCGGCAAGGAGCAGGTCGTCGTCGTCCCCAATGAATACAAGGACAACAAGCCCGTCGAGGTGGCGGCGCTGACGCTCCTCGACCCCGAGGGGGACGGCACGACGGCGCTGAAGTTGAGCCGGCCGGTCAGCAATTGCCAGGCGATCGCGGCCGACGCGGCCGGCAACCTGTACCTGCAAGCGAACCTCAACCAGATTTACAAGTTCGACCCCGGCGGCAAGCTGTTGCACGTCCTCGGCGGCGGCACCCTGCGCGTCGCCGACGGCAGCGAGCTGCTCGCCACCGTCGCCGTCGATTCCAAGGGGAACGTCTACGGCAACACCTTCGGCAACCCGTCGCACATTTCGCGCTTCGACCCGTCGTTCAGCAAGGTGACGCAGCGCGAGGGGCAGTTCGCCTGGGCCGACGCCTGGGGCGAGCAGTCGTTGTTTGCCATCGACCGTCACGACCGGCTCTGGGTGGCGGCGCTGGGTAACACGCCCGGCAACGAGAAGTACCACTACCGCCCCTGCGTCATGCGCCTGGAGGCCAGCTTCTTCGATCCGAAAAGGCCGACTGTCACCACGCACGGCACCGAGCTGCTCGGCCTGCACCTGGCGGTCGAGTCGGCGCTGCCCTACGGCATCGCCTACGACTTCGCCGCGGCGTCGTTCGACTTCGTCGTCAAGGCGAGCAACCGGCAGGTGCGCGCCCTCGACGTGCGCTGGTTCGTCCACGACGTCTGGAAAAACGAGATCGCGAAGGGGACGTTTCCACTGCCGCTGCGCGACGGCGCGGAGGCCCGGCACGCCGTCGAATTCACCCCGCCGCGCTACGGCTGGTACACGGTGACGTTCGAGGCGTGGCAAGGCGATCGCTTCCTGGCGGCGGTCGGCAAGCACCTGGGCGTCACGCCGAAGTTCCCCGGGATGCCGGTGTTGGCGGCGGGCGAGTCGCCGGGCGGTTGGGACGACGCCCCGCGGCAAGCGTTCGCCGGCCTGCCCCTGATGCGCGTCCACGTCGGCGGCGGTCCCGACAAACTCGACAAGGACGTCGAACAGGCGGCGAAGCATGGCCTGACGCTGCTGGTGCAGTTCGAGAACAAGCAGCAGTGCGACCCCAAGAGCGTGCGCGAGGTGGTGACGCGCTTCAAGGGGCGCGTGAAGTACTGGGAGGTGATGAACGAGCCGAACTTCTTCATGAAGCCCGAGGAATATGTCGCCGTGCTCAAGGAGCTGTACCCGCTCATCAAGGGCATCGACCCGCAGGCACAGGTACTCGGCCCGACGGTGTGCGGCATCCAGCTTCCGTGGTACGAGGCGTTCTACAAGCTCGGCGGCAAGGAGTTGACCGACGTCCTATCGATCCACGATTTCGAGGGGAACGAGGCGATCGACCCCGGGCACTGGATATGGGAGATCGGCGAATTGCGGAAGATCATGGCCCGCCACGGCGACGCGGACAAGCCGGTCTGGCAGACGGAGCGGGCCATCGGCGGCGTGCGCGCCGAGAACTTCCAGGGGGGCGTCCAGGCGGTTCGGGTGACGCTGCAGCGCGACGTGCTGGAGAGTCTCGGCATCCCCGCCGAGCACAACCTGCACTACTACCTCAACCAGGGCGGCTACGGCACGGTGCCGACCTACGTGTGGTCGGACGCCGGCCCGCACCCCGCCGCCCTGGCGACGCGCACGCGCCAGGCGACGATCCGGAAACGGCCGTTCGCCGGGAAGCTCGACTTCGGGCCGACCGGCAACAAGTTCCTCTTCGGCCTGCGCTACGACGGCCGCGACGGCAGCACGATCACCCTGCGCAGCCTCGGCTCGCGGAGCCAGCGGTTGCAGCTGTCGGTGAAGGGAGGCAGCACCCTGGTGGCGGTCGATTCCTTCGGCAACGAGAGTCGCCTGCCGATCCACCAGGGCAAGGCGACGGTGATGATCTCGACCTTGCCGGTCTACCTGCGACTGGCGAAGGGGCAGGAGATCAGGCTGCCGCACACCGACTTCGGCCGCAATTATGCGAGCCAGGCCACCTTCACGTACTCCGCCGAGTCCTCGGGCAACCTGGAGGCGCTGACCAACGGCATCCTCGAAGCGCCGCACCCCGACGACTCGCACCGCGAGCCGTGGTCGGGCAGCCTGCCGTCGCTGCCGCAGACCCTGGAGATGCGCTTCCCCCACCCGCGGGCCGTCGAACGACTGCTCCTCTTCGGCGTGCGGGCCGACAACCCGTACTGCACGCTGCTCGATTACGACGTGCAATACCACGACGGTAAGGATTGGGTGACCCTGGAGGAGGTACGCAGCCCGATGCCGGAGAGCAACGTCGTCAGCACGCCGCAGTGCCGTGCCAATACGTGGTACATGGATGAGAACATTTTCAAGCATCACTTCAAGCCGGTGACGACGGAGCGGCTGCGGCTGGTGGTGCGGCGGACGACGCACGGCTTCATGCCTGACGAGGTCGCGGTCAAGGCCGCCGGCTGGAGTGCCAACGCGCCGCACCTGATGCTGCGCGAGGTCGAGGTCTACGGCCCCACGCCCGAGGTGTCGGTGTCGTTCCCCGAGAGGGTGCGGACCAGGACGGAAGCGTTCGCGCGCGAGCCGGTCACGGTGAGCGTCGCCAACCAATCCTCGGCAAGCAAAAAGGGCCGCGTCGCTGTCGCCGTACCACAGGGCTGGAAGGCGGCGCCTGCGGAATTACCGGTTGAGGTCGCTGCGGGTGGCATGAAGGACTTCACGTTCGATCTCATCCCACCCGCGGGCGCCATCGATGTCGGACCAATCGATGCGACGGCGACCTTCCACGACGACAAAGGTACGATCCTCGACTTCGACCGGCTGACGCTCCAGGTGATCGCCCCGGTGACGGTCAATCCGGTATCGCCCGGAAAAATCGATCGCGATCATCAGGAATTACCCATCGGCTTGAAGAATGTGAGCGACAAGCCGGTACGCGGGTCGGTGCGGGTGGAACTCACGCCGCTTGGCGGAGTGTTCCGTTTCGTGCTTACCGAGACCGCATTTGGCCCGATCGATCCGGGCCTGGGCGTGACGGCGCAGGTGGCGGTGTCCGGGGTGGACCTGACGGCTTCGGGCTGGAAGGCGACGTACACGGTGACAGCCAACGGTCTGGTCGTGACGACGAAGCGCGAATTGGCCCAGGTGCGCCGCTGGCAGGTGCTCGGGCCGTTCCCGAACCTGACCGGTCGGGCGTTCGACAAGGATTTCGGCCCTGAGAAGGGCGTTGATTTGAGTGCGAGTTATCCGGGCCACGGCGGCGAGATGGTCCGCTGGAAGGCAGCGCAGAGTTCGACGACCGGTTTTGTCGATTTGAACCCGCTGTTCAAGCCGAACATCCTGGTCTGCGCCTACGCGGTGATCTACGTCAAGAGTCCCGACGCGCGCAAGGCGCTGGTGTCGGCCGGCTCCGATGACGGCGGCAAGACGTGGCTCAACGGGAAGGAAATCCTGAGTGTGCCGGGGGCTCGCAGCGCGGCGCCGGGACAGGACAGGGTGCCGGTCGAATTGAAGGCGGGGTGGAACGAGGTGCTCATCAAGATTCCGCAGAGTCACGGCGGATGGGGCTTCTACTTCGACCTGCTGACGCCGGACGGCAAACCGATGGCCGACCTGGTCTATTCGCCGTCCAGGGAGAAGTGATCGCCGCCCGCCGGTTTTTTCGGGATGCTCCTTGACCACCCTGCCCCGGCGCGGATAACAATGGGGACTTCCGACCTCAACCGAAGCCGCGACAGGAGATCGATCCATGCCGTCGAAACCGGAAACACGCCTCCAGGAACTGCACCTGACGCTGCCGGCCGCGCCGAAGCCGGTCGCCAAGTACAAGACCGCCGTGCTGGTCGGCAACATGCTCTACGTCTCGGGCCACGGACCGATCAAGACAGACGGCAAGATGATTCAGGGGCGCGTCGGTAGCGACCTGACGTCGGAGCAGGGGAAGGACGCGGCGCGGGTCGTCGGCCTCGCCATCCTCGCCACGGTGCGCAACACCCTCGGCAGCCTGGATAAGGTGAAACGCCTGGTGAAGACCTTCGGCATGGTCAACTCGACCGACGATTTCAAGGACCAGCCGCAGGTCATCAACGGCTTCTCGGAACTGATGGCGGAGGTGTTCGGCGAGGACGCCGGGGTGGGGGCGCGCAGCGCCGTCGGTCACAACGTGCTGCCGGGTAACATCCCGGTCGAGATCGAGTGCATCTTCGAGGTGAGTGCGTAAGAGGCCGCTTGCGGTTTCGCGTTCGCTTCACAAGGGTGAAGCGAACGCGAAACCGCAAGCGATCGCTAAATGACTTGCCTGACGGGCGCCGCGAGCCCTGCCTCTTCGAGGAGCGGCTCGACCCCCTCCTCGGGCGTCACGAGGCGGACGGCCCCGGCGAACTCGGCAAACTCGGCGTCCCCCTCGACCGGAGCGCGGCTGACAAGGACGACGGCCGGTCGGTCGCCGCCGAGATTCAGCTTGGCGCAGGTGAGCCAGCCGCTCTCTTCGCGACGTTCCGTCTCCAACACGACGAGGTCCGTGGGGAACAACGTCGCGAGGCGGCGCGCCTCCGGCCCGTCGGCGGCCGTGGCGACGACCCAGCCGTGCCGGCGGAAAGCGCGATCGACCGCGCTGGTGAACGCGGGGTTGGAATGGGCGATGACAATGCGCGGGCGGCGGCGCCCGGCCTCTCCTGACCGTGCGAACATGGGCTGCTCCTCATGCGCGGGGTTCTGTCCCGGTTGAGCCTCTTCCGTCCTGACAACTATACGACGACCGACCCTACCTTTTAGTTCGGGCGCCGGGGGCCATTCTTTACAACGGCGTTACCTTCTCGCCCCGCGAATGCTGCTTGCCCGGGAATCGGCCGGGTACATAATGTCTCGAAGTGCATTCACCGTGCCGTAGGGCCCGTTTCACCAAAGTCTGCCACGAGCCATCGTGGTTCATCGTCTGAGGGAGTTCGCTATCTATGGCAAAACAGGTCGTCAAAAGCAAGTCGAAAACCAGGGCGGAGGCTTCCGGGGTGCAGAAGGCCATCGAGGCCGGCGAGGGCATCCTGCGCCTGGCTCCGACGTGGGTGCCGCGCTCGTTCCTCACGCCGGGCCGGCGCCTCAAGCTCAACCCGAAAGACATCTACGCCTACGGGGCGCACCGCGGCGGCATCGACGAGCGCTGGTTCGCCTCCACGACCCCGGCCGCCAACGAAAACCGCGAGCCGGACGAGGGGCTGAGCTACGTCGTGGTGGACGGCAAGCGCGCCTTCACCCTCGCCGACGCCGTCCAGGCCGAGGGGGAGCGCCTCATTGGTCCGGCCATCTGGAGCCGCTACAAGAAGTGGCCGGTCTACAGCAAGTTCTTCGACAATATGGGGCCGATCCCCCACCACATGCACCAGAACAAGAAGCAGGCGGCGCTGGTCGGCCGGGAGGGCAAGCCCGAGTCGTACTACTTCCCGCCGCAGCTCAACGCCATCGGCAACAACTTCCCCCACACCTTCTTCGGCCTGGAGCCGGGCACGACGAAGGACGACGTCAAGCGCTGCCTGCAGCGCTGGAACGAGGGCGACAACGGCATCCTCAACTACAGCAAGGCGTATCGCCTCCAGGCCGGCAGCGGCTGGTTGGTGCCGCCGTGCGTGCTGCACGCCCCCGGCTCGCTGGTCACCTACGAGCCACAATGGGGGTCCGACGTCTTCGGCATGTACCAGTCGATGGTCGAGGGGCGTTACGTCCCCTGGTCGCTGCTGGTCAAGGACGTGCCGGAGGCCAAGCACAAGGACCTCGACTACCTGGTCGAGCAGCTCGACTGGGAGGGGAACGTCGATCCGAAGTTCAAGGACAACCACTACCTGGAGCCGATTCCGGTGGCCGACACGGCCGGTGAAGGGTACGTCGATCGCTGGATCGTCTACGGTCGGATCGACGGCGAGCAGCTGTTCACGGCCAAGGAGCTGACGATCAACCCCGGCGTCAAGGTGACGGTCAAGGACAACGGCGCCTACGGGCTGATCGCGGTGCAGGGGACCGGTCGGGTCGGCAAGCACGCCCTGCAGACGCCGGCGATGATCAACTTCGGCGAATTGACCGAGGACGAGTACTTCGTCAGCGACGAGGCGGCGCGGCAGGGCGTGACGTTCGAGAACACCGGCTCCGAGCCGCTGGTGACGCTGCGCTACTTCGGCCCCGAGGTGAACCCCGACGCCCCGAAGGTCGGCGATCACAAGAGGCGCTAACGATTTATCGTTTCGCGAATCGATAAATCGCGCAAGCGGCTAAACCCATCCAAGGAATCCCCCATGAATCATTCCAATAACTATCCGAAGCTGCACAACGCGGCCTGGCCCGGCGTGGTCGGCAAGGGCACGCCGGGCGCCGAGCCGTTGATCGACCTGGACACCATGCTCGACCTGACGGCGAAGGCCGAGGTGGACGGCGTCAAGTTCGACGGCGTGGACCTTTTCCTCTTCGCCCCGCACGTGGACATCGACTCGAGCGACGACGACCTGAAGCGGTTGGCCGACAACGTGCGCTCGCGCGGCCTGGCGATCGGCACGGTCGTGGCCCCGGTGTGGCCGCCAACCGGCGGCGGCTCGGCGATGGGCGACGAGTCGGAGCGCAGGCAGTTCGTCGAGCAGGTGCGCAAGGGCTGCCGCATCGCGCAGCGGCTGCGCGAGATCGGCATCCGGCCGCACGGCGTGGTGCGCATCGATTCGGCGTGCGGGCCCGGCGACTGGCTGAAGGATCCCGAGGGCAACCAGAAGAAGATCGCCGCGACCTTCCGGGCGGCGTGCGACGTCGCGGCCGACTACGGCGAGCGGCTGGCCGCCGAGGGCGAGATCTGCTGGGGCGGCATGCATAGCTGGAAGCGGATGGCCCAGCTCCTGGAGCTGACCGACCGGCCCGGCACGCTCGGCTTCCAGGCCGATATGGCGCACACGCTGCTCTACACGCTGGGCTACAACGCCCCGGAGGACCGTATCCTGCCCGAGCGCTGGGACTGGAGCGACCCGAAGAAACTGGACGACGCCCTGGCGACCTTGACGGCGACGCTGCGGCCGTGGACCATCGATTTCCACGTGGCCCAGAACGACGCCACGGTCAAGGGGTCGGGCACGCACGACAAGACGGGCCGCCACTGCCTGCCCGGCGACCCGAACGGCAAGCTGAACCCGGCGCACCACGCCGGCTTCTGGATGCGCGACAGCTACGGCAACGTAACGCAGAAGATCAAGCACATCTGCTGGGACGGCTGCATGTTCCCCAACGAGGTGATGATGAAGCCGCAGACGTGGAACGGCATCTTGGCGACGATGATCGCGGTGCGCGACGCCCACGGCTGGGGGGAGTAGTGAAGCAGGTTCTGTTTAGCGGCGGCTCGCAGAGCCGCGCGAGCCGCCGCGGAGGGGGACCGATGGGACCGGGCAAACCAATTCCGGAGATGGGGAGGAGCCTCGCCGACTTGCTGGCGGATCTCGGGGACATCCCGACCTGGCGTATTCCGCTGCGTCCACCGCCAGGCACGGCTACGGAAGAGGACCTCATCGCGTGGCGGCGGACGCCCGAGCGCTGGCTGTTCGAGCTGGCGGACGAGACCTTGATCCTGAAGCCCCCGGGGTTCGCGCAATCCATCGTCGCGGGCCTCGTCGGCAGCGAGGTGCAGCGCTTCGTCCAGGAAGAGGATCTCGGTGTCGGCCTCGCCGCTTCCGCGTGGTATCGTCTGCGAAAAGGGCTTGTCCGCAGCCCCGCGTTCTCCTTCGTCTCCTGGGAGCGGTTACCCGGCGGCAAGGTCCCTGACGTCGAGATCGCGAACTTCATCCCCGATCTTGTCGTGGAGCTACCGCGCGACGGACATACGGAACAAGAGATCGCTCGCAAGGTGCGAGAGTATTTCGAGGCAGGGGTCCGTCTGGCGTGGGTGATCCGCTATCCCGAGAGGACTGCGGCGGTTTACCATTCGCCGACTGATGTGCAGCAGGTCGAGGAATCGGGGGCACTGTCCGGTTGTGATCTGTTGCCGGGACTTCGTGTTCCGCTCGCCTCGCTGTTCAAGCCCCTGGAGCACCCGACGAGGCCAAAATGAACGCGCTGGCTCCGATGCTCGTTTGCCTGGTCTGCGCAGCGGACGCGCCGCGCGACTCTATCGAAACCCGCCTCGCTCCCCTCGCGAAGGCGCACAAGGGCAGGGTCGCCATCGCCGTCAAGCACCTCTGCACCGGCGAAACGTACTTCCTCAACGCGGACGAGCCGATGCCGACCGCCAGCCTCATCAAGGTGGCGGTCATGGTCGAGACGTATCAGCAGGCCATCGACGGCAAGCTCCACCTGACCGACAAGCTGACGCTGCGCGACGCGGACAAGGTGACCGGCAGCGGCATCCTCACCGAGCACTTTAGCGACGGCGCCACCTTCTCGATTCGCGACGCGGTGCGGCTGATGATCGCCTTCTCGGACAACACGGCGACGAACCTCGTCCTCGACAAGGTCGGCATCCGTGAGGTCAACAAGCGCATGGAGGCGTTGGGACTGCCCAACACCAAGATCCACCACAAGGTCTTCCGCGGCGAGACCACGTCGGTCCTTCCCGAGCGCTCGAAGCGCTTCGGCCTGGGATCGACGACGGCGCGGGAAATGGTCACGCTGCTGGAGAAGATCCAGGCGGGCGACATCGTCAGCCCGGCCGGCCGGCAGATCATGCTGAACCACCTGAAGAAGTGCGATGACAAGGACCGCTTCACGCGCCTGCTGCCGGCGGGGACGGTGGTGGCGCACAAGACCGGCTCGGTCAACGACGTGCGGACCGACGCCGGCATCATCTCCCTGGACAGCGGGCCGGTGGTGGTGTGCGTGCTGACGGCGGAGAATGAGGATCGGGCCTGGCGACCGGACAACGCGGGGAACCTGCTGTGCGCCCGCGTCGCCAAGGAGGTGTACGACTACTTCGCGGCGCAGAATTAACCCCTCGTGCCCACGCGGAGCGTGTGTACGAGAAAAAGGAGACTCTCCGATGGCAAAACCTCTGAACGTCGGCATGATCGGCTACGGCTTCATGGGCAAGGCCCACTCCAACGCCTACGCCCAGGTCAACCACTTCTTCGACCTCGCATACCGGCCCGTCCTCAAGGCCGTCTGTGCCCGCAGCGCCGACAACGCCAAGAAGTTTGCCGATCAGTGGGGCTACGAATCGATCGAAACCGACTGGCGCAAGCTCATCGCGCGCAAGGACATCGACCTCATCGACATCTGCGTGCCGAACAACCTGCACGCGGAGATCGCCATCGCGGCGGCGCAGAACGGCAAGATGATCCTCTGCGAGAAGCCGCTGTCGATGAACGCCGCCGAGGGGCTGAAGATGGTCGAGGCGGTCGAGAAGGCCAAGGTGCCGAACATGGTCTGGTACAACTACCGCCGCGTGCCAGCGGTCACCTTCGCCAGGCAGCTCATCGACGAGGGGCGGCTCGGCAAGGTCTTCCACTACCGGGCCAAGTTCCTTCAGGACTGGACCATCAGCGCCGACCTGCCGCAGGGCGGCACCGCCCTGTGGCGGCTCGACGCGGCGGCGGCCGGCAGCGGCGTCACCGGCGACCTGCTCGCCCACTGCATCGACACCGCCCTGTGGCTCAACGGCCCCATCGCCAACGTCAGCGCCATGACCGAGACGTTCATCAAGGAGCGCAAACATAACCTGACCGGGAAGGTGGAGAAGGTCGGCATCGACGACGCTTGCACCTTCCTGGGCCGCTTCGGCAACGGCAGCCTGGCCACCTTTGAATCGACGCGCTACGCCCGCGGCCACAAGGCGCTGTACACCTTCGAGATCAACGGCGAGAAGGCGTCGATCTTCTGGGACCTCCACGACCTGCACCGTTTGCAGTACTTCGACCACAAGGACGAGGGCAAGCTGCGCGGCTGGCGCTCGATCCACGTCACGGACCACGGCGGCGAGCACCCCTACATGAACCACTGGTGGGTGCCTGGCCTGGCGGTCGGCTTCGAGGCGAGCTTCGTGCATCAGGTGGCCGACTTCCTGGACGGCGTGGCCAAGGGCAAGCCGGCGATGCCCGACTTCCGCGACGCCCTGCGGACCCAGCACGTCTGCGACGCCGTGCTGGCCTCGGCTAAGGAGGGGAAATGGGTCAACGTGGCCCAGGGCTGACGGAAACCGTACTTGAAAAGCGGCGGCGCCAGGGCAGAATACGGCCGGCGTGTGGACCGTCCCCCAGACACCTTCCCTGAACAGCGGCCCACGACTTGGCCGAAGAAAGACGACATGGACGTCGCAAACAACTCGACCGCTCCCGCGCCGCGCCGGACCGGGCTCTGGCTCGCCGCCCTGTTGGCTGCCCTGGTGCTCGGGGCGGTACTCCGCCTGGTCTGGGTCAAGGACATCGAGTTCAAAAGTGACGAGGCGTGGACCTTCAGGCAGGTCCAGCAAGCGGCGCAAGGGGGGCCGTGGCCCCAGTTCGGGATGCCGTCCAGCGCGGGCCCCGTCAACCCCGGCCTCAGCGTATGGGTCTTCGTCTTGCTCGGGAAGTTAACGGGCTGTCCCGACCCAACGGTGCTGGCCCGCGGCGTTCAGGTCCTGAGTATCGCGGCCATCCTCTGCCTGATTGTCTTCGCCTTCGTATTCGTTCCCCCGAAGGAGCGCGAGCCGTGGCTGTGGGCGGCGGCGCTGGTCTCGGTCAACCCGACGGCCGTCCTGCTGCACCGCAAGATCTGGCCCCCCTCGCTGCTGCCGCTGTTCACGCTGGTCATGCTCGCCGGCTGGTTTCGGCGTGAGCGGCGCTGGGGCGCCTTCCTCTGGGGCCTCGTCGGCGCCTGCCTGGGACAGATCCACATGGCGGGCTTCTTCTTCGCCGCGGGCTTCGCCCTCTGGGCGTTGCTCTTCGACCGCAAACGGGTCGCCTGGTCGGGGTGGCTCCTCGGCAGCTGCCTGGGGGCCCTTCCCATGCTTCCCTGGCTTTACTACCTGCTCAGCGACTTGCATCGGGGCGGCCCGTCGAGTGTTTATTGGGTCCACCTGTTCGAGTTCAAGTTCTGGGTCCGCTGGGTGATGCAGTCGCTCGGCTTCGGCCTGGAATACTCCCTCTTCGACGATCACGCCGACTTCCTCTCCTACCCACTCCTCCACGGCCAGCCGACCTACCTGGTCTGGGTGGCGGAGCAGACGGCCCTGCTGCTCGGCGCCCTCCTCCTGGCCCGTGCGGCTTACCGGGCCTGGCGGGGCCGGGACCGGTTGGCCGCCCTGGTGTCCGGCAAGGGTTCGCCGACGGGCTTCACCCTGGGCGCCGCCTTCTGGGGGTTCGGCCTGCTGCTGACCGCCACCTCCCTGTACATGCAGAGGCATTACCTGGCGGTCGCCTTCCCCCTGGGATTCGTGTGGCTGGCCCGACTGGCCCTCCCGGCGACCGACCCCCGCCCGGCCGGTGTGAAAGTCGGCCGGGGCATCCTCCTGACCTTGTGCCTGTGCCAGGCGCTGCTCACGGCCAGCTTCCTCGACTACATCCACGCCCATCATGGGTCAGTTCGGGGAGACTATAAAGCCACCTTTGGCGCCGCCGGACATGCCGCCCTGCAGTCCGGGCCGGTGCCGCGCCAGTGACCGCGGCAGAAACGGCGCGGACGGTTACGGCGGGGGAAAGAAACCGGCTTCGCCCTCGAAGGCCGGCCAGTGCCGCCGCAACTCCTCGACGCAGCGCCGGTAGTCGTCGCTCGTCCAGCGCCGCAGGGCCAGCAGCGTCCGCGCCGCCTCGCCGGTGTCGGCGCCGAACGCGCCGCAGGCGTCGTGGAAGTCCTGCGTCACCAGCACTTCGGGCCGCAGCGCCGCCAACCGCCGCACGAACGCCGCGGGGTCTTCCAGCGGCAGCATCGGCGTCACGCACACCCCCACGGCAACGCCCGCCTCATGCACGCTGGCCAGCGCCTGCCAGCGCTGCTCCAGCGGCGGCGCCTTCGGCTCGAACGCCCGGCGCACCTCCTCGCTGTCCGTCGGAATCGACACGTTGACGCGCACCGAGCGGAACTGTCGCAGCAGGTCGAGGTCGCGGACCACCAGCGGGCCGCGCGTCTGGATCAAGAGCCGCGGCTGGTGGGGGAGCAGGGCCTCGAGGATGCCGCGGGTTAGCTCCAGAGACCGCTCGGCCGGTAGGTACGGGTCGGTGACGCTGGAGCAGTAGACCGCCTGGCCGGCCACCTTCGGCGCCTGCTTCCGTGCCAAGTCCACGGCGTTTGTCTTGGCCTGGAACCACTTGCCCCACTCCTCGCGCGGCCGGCGGTTCTGCGGCAGGAACATCGCATAACAGTAGATACATCCGAAAGAACATCCTAAATAGGGATTACACGTCCAGTCGAAGCCGCCCCGCTTGATGAACCCGGTCGCCGCGCTGAAGATCGATCTTGCGTTAATCTGTTCCATTTTCCCTCCGCAGTCCGTGGTCCGTGGCCGTCCCTTGCCGATTGCTTTTCACCACCGGCGAGACTACTGTATCGCTACGGACTACGGACTACGGACCACGGACTACGGACTAATCCCATGAAGACCGGCATGAACCTGCTCCTGTGGACTACGCACGTCACCGCTGAACATTTCCCCACCCTGGAGAAATTGAAGAAAGCCGGCTTCGACGGCGTCGAGGTTCCGGTCTTCGAGGGGGACGCCAACCACTTCAAGACGATCCGCAAGCAGCTCGACAACCTGGGGCTCGCTTGCACCACCGTGACGGTCGCCACCCCGGAGGCCAACCCGATCAGCCCCGACCCCAAGGTCCGTCAGGCGGCCGTCGAGCGCCTGAAGTGGGTCATCGAGATGAACGCAGTCCTCGGCAGCACCATCGTCGCCGGGCCGTACCACTCGCCGCTGGCCGTCTTCTCCGGGCAGGGGCCGACCGCCGACGAGAAGGCCCGCGCCGTCGATACCCTGCGCAAGGTGGCCGAGATCGCCCAGCAGCACAAGGTGCTGCTCGCCATCGAGTACCTCAACCGCTTCGAGTGCTACTTCCTAACGACGGCCGCCGACGCCCGGGCACTGGTGCAGTCGGTCAACCACCCGTCCTTCCGCACCATGTACGACACGTTCCACGCGAACATCGAGGAGAAGGCCCCGGGCCCCGCGATCAAGGGACTGGCCGGCCACTTCGTCCACGTCCACATCAGCGAGAACGACCGCGGTACCCCCGGCACCGGCATGGTCCACTGGGACGAGACGTTCCGGGCGCTGCGCGAGGTGAACTACGACGGCTGGCTGACGATCGAGGCGTTCGGTCGCGCCCTGCCCGAGCTCGCCGCCGCCACGCGCGTCTGGCGCGACCTGTTCCCCAGCGCCGAGGAGGTCTACGTGCAGGGGCTGCGCTTCATGAAGGAGAAATGGGCCGCCGCGGCGCCGGGGCATTAGAAGCCGCTTGCGGCTTAGCGTTCGCGCTAAGCCGCAAGCGGCTGCAGAAGGCGCACGATGTACGACACCTGCCCGCGGTGGAGGGCGAAGTGGGCCACCAGGTGGACCAGCGTGTTGACCACCGTGCCGAAGCGCGCCTCCGGATGCGGCGCCAGCAGCGCCTCGGCGCTGAGCCCAGCGACGACACGCCGGAACGTCGCCACCGCCGCGTCGAGTCCGGCCAGAGCCTCGGCCCTGGCCGGTGGAGTCGCCTCGGTGAACTCGCGCTCGCGGTCTCGGACGTAGCCGCTGCCGCCGAGTTGCGCCCCGACGAAATGATTCAGGTTGCCGGTCAGGTGCAGCACGAGGTGTCCTACCGAGTTGCCCGGTTCCACCGGCTTGCGCCAGAAGTCCGCCTCGGATAGCGGCTCCGCCGCCGCCTTCAGCCCGTCGCGCAGTCCCTCCAATTCGCCAATCAATGCCTCCCTTACCCCAGCCGTCAAATCCGCGCTGCTCATCGCCGTTCCTCCACGTTACCCAATTGTTCCGTCCTGTATGAAATCGTGTTCGCCCGCGCTCGGCAACGGGTAATCCCGTCTTCACCGGGATGGCCGCGCACGGTAGAATTCCCCCGGTTGACCTGGCAGCACCCCGAGGAGAGGCCCGTTGGGGGAGAGGGAATTATGCGGTACGCGGTATTGGCGATTGTGGCCCTCGTCGCTGGAGTCTCGGCGATCCCGGGTCAGGACGAGGCTCCGTGGGCCGAAAAGCTGTTCGATAACAAGACCGAGCACAACTTCGGCAGCGTCGCCCACGGCACGCAGATGCTGCACAAGTTCCCCTTCAAGAACATCTACGCCGTCCCCCTCGAGGTGACCATCGCGCGCGTCTCGTGCGGCTGCACCACCGCCACGACCTCGACGCAGAAGGTCGAGGTGAACGGCACCGGCAGCATCGACGTCCTCATGAACGGCCGGGTCTTCACCGGCGCGCGCACCGTCCGCATTTACGTCACCTTCAGCAGCCCCGCCACCTCGAGCAGCCAGCAGTTCTACTCGACGGCGGAACTGCGGGTGGTGGCCAACAGCCGGCCCGACATCGTTTTCAACCCCGGCGAGGTGAACTTCGGCGTCGTCGCCCAGGGGCAGGGCGCCGCCCAGGCCATCAACGTGGAATACGCCGGCGCCCTCCGCTGGGAGGTCAAGGAAGTCGTCACCAACGGCCTCCCCGTGGACGCTAGCCTGGAGGCGCTGCGCGAGCCGAAGGGGCAGGTCGGCTACAAGGTGAGCGTCAGCCTTAAGCCGGACGCCCCTGCCGGCGTCCTCAAGGGTGAGATGTTCCTCAAGACCAACGACCCCGCCAGCCCGCTGCTGCCGGTGCTGATCGAGGGCAACGTGCAGCCGGCGCTCAGCGCCTCGCCGTCGGCCGTGCGCGTCAGCGCCGCCGTGAACGAGACGCGCACGGCCAGCGTCAACGTCCGCGGCAACAGGGCGTTCCGCATCCTGTCGATCGACGGGCTCGGCGACGGCGTCGCCGTGACGAACGCATTGCCCGACGACCCGGCGGAGACGCACCGGCTGACGATCAGCGTTAAGAAGGGCGAGCCGGGCGACTTCCGCCGCAAGCTGCAGATCACCACCGACCTGCAGAAGACCCCCGTCACCGTGACGGTCGAGGGGAGCGTCTTCCCGTGACCGGCGGTGTACGAAAACCCCCGCCGGGTGTGCGGAAACATCCCCCGGTGTGCGGAAGTGTCATACCCGGTGCCGCCGCCCATCCCCCGAGCGCCCTTCAGCGGGCCGTTCCACGGCTTCTGGTGCTTGCGGTAACGCTTCGCGCGGGCCTTGAGCATTCAACGCCCGCCTCACATCCCTCCCGACCTCGCCAATAATCGCCGCGGTTTTCGCCATTTCCCTCACGCACGAGCGTGTCCGGCTCCAGTCCGGCTGGTGTCTTGACCGACCGCGCGCCCTTCGTCGCCCCTTCGGCACGAACCTTGCTAGAGGGTGACACGCACGAACGCTGCCCTGGGAAAAAATGTATCCGATTTGACGGGGAGCGGCGTGAGGGAGGTCTCCGCTTATGCAACTGATGGCGAACTGTCACGGTGCCACGATGGGAACTCGCTGCGGGGCAAGAACCAGGCCGGTGGGGCCGGTGCTTCTCGGCCTGGTCGCGATCAGCGCCCTTCTGTCGTCCGGGCCCTCCCAGGCCCTTGCGGCTGATGCCGCATCATCCCGCACCAGCGCCGCCGCGGACCTGTTCGCGCGGTTCTGCTCCCAGTGCCACGGGCTGAACGGTCGGGGGGAGGCCGGGCGAGTTAACGCGCCTGCCATCCCTGATTTCACCAGCCGCGCCTGGCAGCAGAGCCGCAGCAATGTCCAGTTGACCGTCAGCATTCTCGAAGGGAAAAACCAGCAGATGCCGGCCAACCGAGGGCTGGTCAGTGACGAGCTGGCCCGCGAACTGGTGGCCCACGTCCGCAAGTTCGCCCCGACGCCCCAGCCCGCGCCGGTCAAGGGGGCGCCAGACTCGGGCAGGACGACCGCGGACCTTATCGCTGGTCGAGAGAACATCGATATCGCGGGGGGCGCGGCCCGGCCCAGGACGACCGCGGCCCCAGCCTATACCCCCACCGGCGATTTCGAGGTCGATTTCGACAACCTGGCGAAGCAGTTCGAGTTTTACCAACGCCAGGCGCAGGAACTGACCTCGGCCCCGGTGACGGGTAGCACTCCCCCGACCAGCGCCCCCCCGACGCCAGCTTCTGCGGCGGTAGTTCCCCCGACGACTTCCCCTCCGGAGACTGCGCCCCCGGTCAATGCCTCCCCGGCTAATCAGCCGGAGTCCGGGCAGGCGAAGCCCCGGGTTGCGTCGGTGCCGGTCTCGGACCGTCCGTTCACCCCGGGGGACGTCGCCCGCGGACGAGAGTTGTTTCTGGGGCTGCGGCGGCTGGCCAACGGTGGGCCGGCCTGCATTACCTGCCATGCCGTAAACCGCGGCGAAGGACGCGACGGGGGCCGGCTGGGCCCGGACCTCACGAAGTCCTACGAACGGTTGGGAGGCCGCGCGGCCCTGAGCGCCCATCTCTGGGCGCCCGCGACGTCCCTGATGCGGTCAGCCTACCAGCGGCACGGCCTGGACTCCGACGAGGTGCTGTCCCTGGCGGCCTACCTGGAAGACACGGACCAGCAGTGCGCCGAGGGCAACTCTCCGCTGCCGGTCAAGCTGCTGCTGCTGGGCCTGGCAGGGACCGTGCTGGGGCTATCGACGCTCGGCGCCCTCTGGGGAAGTCGCTCCCGGCGACGGGACGGGGCAGCGCTGAACGGGACGTCCGCCGCCGCGCTGCCGTTTGGGCGGCGGGAGCCGGCAGCGTCCCCCGCGGATTGCATCGGCGCCGGCCTGTGAGAGTCAGTTGCGAATGCCGCTGGCGGCTTAGCAGATTCCAGGCTTCCGCTAAGCCGCAAGCGGCTGGCGCAACTGACTGTGAGCCGTGATCCGGCTGCTCTTCGCGAAACATCTGCCCGTCCGCATCTGGCGAGGGTTCGGTGATGGGGAGTCCGCTGCTCGACCTGGACCGCCTGCTGTTCGCGGTGCTGCCCTATGTGGCGATGGTGGCTTTCTTCGTGGTGGTTGCCGTCCGGTGCATTCGCGGGTCGCCGTTGGCGACTTCTCCCCAGCCGCCACCACGGCGGTACGGGGAACGCCTCCTGGTCGGCTACGGCATCCTGGTGATCCTGGTGGGCCACGTCCTGGCCTTCCTGATCCCCGAGCAAGTGCTGCTCTGGAACAACGACGCGCTGCGCCGCTACGTCCTGGAAGGGAGCGCACTGGTCTTCGCCCTGATGACCCTGGTGGGGCTGCTGCTGACTGTGCTCCGTTGCCTGGTCAGCGCCGAGGCCCGGCGAGACGTCGGCACCTCGGACTGGCTCCTGTACGCCCTGCTGCTGCTGCAAGTGGCCAGCGGCATTTTCCTGGCCCTGTTCTACCCGTGGGGGTCGTCCTGGTACGCCACCCTGGGAGTCCCCTACCTGCGCTCCCTCGTCCGGCTCGAGCCCGACCTCAGCGCCATTCGCGCGTTGCCGCACCCAGTCAAGTTGCACCTGGTGACCTCTTGCGTGCTGGTCATGTTCGTGCCATTCACCCGCGTGGTGAACCCGCTGATCGTCCGCCGCGGGGAGGAAGGACAGGAGAGGGGCTACAGCCGCGTTACGACAATGGTCCTCCTCGTGGGACTGGCCTTCAGCCTGCTGGCACTGGTCCCCAGGCTGCGGGGGACTCCCCTGCCGGGCAACCAGCAAGGTTACGAGCCCGTCCAGCCCATCGCTTTCTCCCACCGCCTGCACGCGGGCGAGTTGCAGGTGTCCTGCCTCTACTGCCACGCCGACGCGGAGAAAGGCCGACATGCAGGGATCGCCTCGGGGAGCGTCTGCATGAACTGCCACCGCTTCGTCACCGCGCCCCTGCGGGACGGTCGCGCCGAGTTGGAGTTGGCCAAGGAGGAGAACCGGCCGCCGCGCACCATCATCTCTCCCGAGTTGGCCAAGCTGTACGAGGCCCTCGGCCTGGACGACAAGCTTCAGCGAGATGCCGCCAAGCCCACCACGCCCATCCGCTGGGTAAAGGTCCACAACCTTCCCTCCTTCACTCGCTTCGACCATGGGGCGCACGTGTACGCCGGGGTGGATTGCCGGCATTGTCACGGCCCGGTGGACAGCATGGAGCGCGTGCGGCAGGTCGAGGACCTGTCAATGGGGTGGTGCGTGCATTGCCACCGCGACGCCAAGGAAAACGGGGTGGCGGGCCGGAAGGTCCAACCCTCCAACGACTGCACAACCTGCCATCATTGAACCGGGAATATGTTCATGTCCGAGACGAAGACGGCGACCGGGGGCGGCCCCAGCCGGCGCGAATTCCTGAAGGCGGCTGGGTTCACCTTCGCCGGCGCCCTCGTGGGCGGCTGCCAGCGGGCCCCGGAGCAGGAGGCCATCCCCCCCCTCAGCCAGCCGGAGGACATCGTCGCCGGCCGCCCCTCTTATTACGCCTCCACCTGCGACGCCTGCCGGGCCGGCTGCGGGATGCTGGTGAAGAGCTATGACGGACGGCCCATCAAGCTGGAGGGCAACCCCGAGCACCCCCTGTCGAGGGGCGGCCTGTGCGCCGCCGGGCAGGCGGCCCTCCTGGGACTCTACGACCGCCTGCGCTTGCAGCACCCATCCCGCGAGGGCCAGGAAAACTCCTGGGAGGAGATCGACCGCGACATCCGCGACCGGCTCCATGACCTCCGCGGCCGGGGCGGGTTGCGCGTCCTCACGGGGACGGTCACCAGCCCCACGATCCAGGCGAGTGTCACGCGCTTCCTGAAGCACATGCGGGAGAACGGCGACTTTGCCGACGCCAAGCACGTGGCCTATGACCCGCTCTCCTGTTCGGCCATCCTCGACGCCCACGAGCGGACCGGCGGCTCCCGCGTGCTGCCTCGCTACCACCTCGACCGGGCGGAGGTGATCGCGGGCTTCGACGCCGACTTCCTCGGCACCTGGCTGTCGCCAGTCGAGTTTACCCACGCCTACCGGGTGGGCCGCCCCCTCACGGGGGACCCGCCGCGCTCCTCCTACCACGTCCAGGTCGAATCGCGATTGTCCCTCACCGGCAGCAAGGCCGACGAACGAGTCTGCGTCGCGCCCGAGGAAATGCGGGCGGTGCTGGCCCGCCTGGCGGTCGCCGTGGCCCGGCAGGCCGGCGCGCCCCTGGACGCGGCCGACGAATTGTCTCCGTCACTGGCTGGTTTCTGTGACCGACTGGCGCTGCGCCTGTGGCAGGCGCGGGGGCACAGCCTGGTCCTGTGCGGCAGCCAGGACGTTCCCACCCAGGTCGTGTGCAACTTCATCAACCACCGCCTGGAGAACTACGGCGCGACGCTGGACATCGATCGCCCGTCCTTGCAGCGGCAGGGAAGCGATCGGGACCTCGCGACTCTGCTCCACGATTTGGACGCCGGCAAGATCGCCGCGCTGTTCATCCTGGATAGCAACCCGGTTTATGACCTGCCCGACGGCGAAGGCCTGGCGCGCGCCCTGCGGCAAGTGCCGCTCGTGGTCTGCTGCGCTGAACGGCTCGACGAAACCGCGCGTCTGGCCCGCTACGTCTGCCCGCATCCCCACTACCTGGAATCGTGGGGCGATGCCGAGGCCGTGAGCGGGGTCATCGGCCTCCGGCAGCCCACCATCCCGCGCTTGGGCGAGACCCGCCCCGTCATCGAGAGCCTCGCCGCCTGGGCGGGGGCGCCCAAACCGGCCTACGACCTCCTGCGCGAACACTGGAAGGATCACGTCCTCCCGCGCCAGGCCAGGGAGCGCGACTTCGAGGCATTCTGGGACCGCAGTGTCCACGACGGCTACGCCGAGGTGGACCCGGACCCGGACCGGGTGCGGCCGAAGGACTTCAACCTGGCCAAGGCGCAGGCGGCCCTTCAGGCCCCCGCGGCGGCGGATCGGGGCCAGACCCTGGTCCTGTACTCCAAGGTAGGCATGCCGGACGGGAGCCATGCCTACAACCCCTGGCTGCAGGAATTGCCGGACCCGATCAGCAAGGTGACCTGGGACAACTACGCCTGCCTGTCGCCGGACGCTGCCGCCCAGCTCGGCCTCGGCGATGGGGACGTGGTCCGCGTGGAAGTGCGCGACGGGGCGCTCGAACTGCCCGTGCGGGTTCAGCCGGGCCAGCACGACCGGGTGGTGGCCGTGGCCCTGGGCTACGGCAGCATCGTCAGCGAGCGCTTCGCCGGGATCGGCCCGCCCTGGCTGGAGGCCCGGCCGACTGTCGGGGAGAACGGCCTGGTGGGACAGAACGCGGCGGCGCTGCTGGCGTGGGAGGGCGGCACCCTCCGCTACGCCCGGGCCGTCGAGAAACTCACCAAAACAGGTAAGAAACATCCCCTGGCCCTGACACAGACCTACGACACGCTCACCCTGCCGGCTCACCTTGCCCCTCCCGGCCAGGAGCGCAGGCCGCTCGTGCAGGAAATCGGGCTGTCCAGGCTGGCGCGGAAGCCGGCCGCGCCGCCCCACGAGGACAAGCCTGCCGACCTGTGGCCGAACGACCACCCGTGCCCCGAGCACCGCTGGGGCATGGTCATCGACCTCAACGCCTGCACCGGCTGTTCCGCCTGCGTGATCGCCTGCCAGGCGGAGAACAATGTCCCCGTCGTCGGCCGGGACGAGGTGCGACGGCACCGCGAGATGCACTGGCTCCGCATCGACCGCTACTACTCGGGGGCCGGCGCCGCGGTGGAGGTGGCCCACCAGCCGATGCTCTGCCAGCACTGCGAGCGCGCCCCTTGCGAGACGGTCTGCCCGGTGCTGGCCACCGTCCACAGCGACGAGGGGCTGAACGAGCAGGTCTACAACCGCTGCGTCGGCACGCGCTACTGTGCCAACAACTGTCCGTACAAGGTGCGGCGCTTCAACTGGTTCGCCTACGCCCACGAGGACAAGCTGCAGAACCTGGCGCTCAACCCCGACGTGACCGTACGCTCGCGCGGGGTCATGGAGAAATGCACCTTCTGCGTGCAGCGCCTCCAGGAGGCCAAGATCGAGGCCCGGCTGCGGGGGGAGCACCTCCACGACGGCGAGGTGCAGACCGCCTGCCAGCAGTCGTGCCCGGCCCGGGCGATCGTCTTCGGCGACCTGAACGACCGGGCCAGCCAGGTCGCCCGGCTGCGCGACGACCCGCGGCACTATCACACGCTGGCGGAGCTGAACATCGGACCGGCGGTGGGCTACTTAAAGGTCGTCCGCAACCGGCCGGACGACGGGGAGGGGCAGCGGCATGACTGAGGTCTATCCGCCCTTGCGGCAACCGCTGGTCGCCGGCGACAAGTCCCTGGCCGACGTGACGCAGGAAGTCTGCGCCCCCCTGGAGCGGCGATCCACGGCGCTGTGGTGGCTGGCCTTCCTGGCGGCGCTGTCGCTGCTCGCCCTCGGGGTGGCGGCTGTGTACTACCAGGTCACCACCGGCATCGGCACCTGGGGCCTGAACCGGAGCGTCGGCTGGGCCTTCGACATCACCAACTTCGTCTTCTGGATCGGCATCGGCCACGCCGGGACGCTCATCTCGGCGATCCTGTTCCTGTTCCGGCAGCGCTGGCGCACCGCGGTCAATCGCTCGGCGGAGGCCATGACGATCTTCGCCGTGACCTGCGCCGGCCTGTTCCCCGTGATCCACATGGGGCGCCCCTGGCTCTTTTACTGGATGCTGCCTATCCCCAACACCCGGGGACCGCTGTGGATCAACTTCGACTCGGCACTGACCTGGGACTTCTTTGCCATCACCACTTACTTCCTCATCTCCCTGACGTTCTGGTACGTCGGCCTCCTCCCCGACCTGGCCACGGTCCGCGACCGGGCCAAGCCCGGCTGGCGGCGGCGGCTCCTGGCCTTCGTCAGCCTGGGATGGAACGGGTCCTACCGCACCTGGCACCGCTACGAGACGCTGTACCTGCTCCTGGCCGGGCTCGCCACGCCGCTGGTCGTGTCGGTCCACTCCATCGTCAGCATGGACTTTGCCACGTCGATGCTCCCCGGCTGGCACACGACCATCTTCCCGCCCTACTTCGTCGCCGGGGCCATCTTTTCCGGCATGGCCATGGTGCTGACGCTGATGCTCATCGCCCGCAAGGTGATGCACCTGCAGGACTACATCACGGTCCGGCACGTGGACGCGATGGGCAAGATCGTCCTGGCCACCAGCTGCATGGTGGGGCTGGCCTACGCCATCGAAATGTTCAGCGCGCTTCTGTCGCCCAACCCGTACGAGCAATTCACCTTCCTCAACCGGGCCCAGGGGCCGCTGGGCTGGGGCTACGCGATCATGGTGACGTGCAACGTGCTCCTGCCGCAGCTCCTGTGGCTGCGCCGCTTCCGCACCAACCTGGCGGCGGTGTGGGTGCTCTCGATCTTCATCAACGTGGGCATGTGGTTCGAGCGGTTCGTCATCATCACCACCTCCCTGGAGCGCGACTTCCTGCCTTCCAGCTGGGCCGACTACGCCCCCACGTCCATCGAGCTGGCCACCCTGGCCGGGAGCTTCGGCCTGTTCTTTACCTGCTTTTTGCTCTTCTGCCGCTTCCTCCCCATGATCGCCATCGCGGAGATCAAAGGGGTACTGCGAATCGGCCGGGAGGGTCCGGCCGTCGAGCCGCGAGACCCGGCGAGCGCTGAGGCTTCAGCACTCGCCGGAGTCTCGCGGCTCGACGGGAACCAAGGGGTGAAGCCATGAAGCGCGTCCTGGTCGGTAGTTTCGCGACGGAGGAGCACATCCTGGGGGCGGCACGGGCGGCGCGCGAACACGGCCTGCGCATCGCTGACGCCTACACCCCGTACGCGGTCCACGGCCTCGACCGGGCGATGGGCTTGCGGCCGTCGCGGCTGCCGTGGGTTTGTTTTGGTCTCGGCCTGTTGGGCGCGGTTTTCAAGCTGGCGTTCCAGTTCTGGGCGATGGCCGTGGACTGGCCCATCAACGTGGGCGGCAAGCCCTGGAATTCCCTCCCCGCCTACGTGCCGGTGACCTTTGAAGTCATGGTGCTGCTCGCCGGGCTGGGGGTGGTCCTCGCCTTCTTGCTCCGCTGCCGCTTGCTCCCCGGCAAACAGGCGACGCCCCTTTTCCGCGGCGCGACCGACGACACCTTCCTCCTGGCGCTGGAGCGCCCCGAGGACCCGGGCGACGTGAGCGTGGTCAGCCAGTTGTTCCGTGATTTCCACGCCGTCCGCGTGGCGGAGTCGGAGCTATAAGGAGGCGGGGCGATGTCCCGACGTGTGGTGAATTGGTTCCTTCTCCTGGCCTTCTTCGGGTCCGTGGGCTTGCACGTGTTTGCCGACCGGGACCTGACCCGGCGCAACGTCGAGGTCGTGCCGGAGATGGCGTACTCGCCCGCCTACGACTCCTTCGCGCCCAACCCCAACTTCGCGGACGGCAAGACACTCCAGCTGCCCGAGCCCGGCACCATCCCGCGCGGCCGACTACCGCTCCACTACGGGCCATCATTGCAGGACTTCCTCCGCGCCGGCGACGAATTGCACAACCCCTTTGCGGGCGATGACGCCGCGGCCCGGGGGCGGGGGGCCTTCGTTTACGCGAACTACTGCCAGATGTGTCACGGCCCGGCCGGCAAGGGGGACGGCCCCCTGGTGCCGCGCGGTCTCCCACCGCCCGCCTCGCTGGTGGCCGAAAAGCCGGTGCCCCTGAAGGACGGCGAGATGTTTCACATCATCACCTACGGCCAGCGGAACATGCCGTCGCACGCGGCCCAGCTCTCGCGCGAGGACCGCTGGAAGGTCATCCTGCACGTTCGGTCGCTGCAGCAGAAGGCAGCGGGAGAGAAACGGCCATGAACTCAGGCGAGTTTTCGTTCCGTCCGCCGCGAACCGTCATTGCCCTGTGCGCGGGGCTGAGCGTGCTGGGGGGTGCGGCGCTGGCCGTCGGCCTGCTCCAGTCCCCGGAGCGAGCCTGGCTCAACGTGCTCCTGGTCAGCTACTACCTGCTAAGCCTCGGCCTCGGGGCCCTCGTTTTCGTGGCCCTCCAGTACGTCACGGGGGCCCGCTGGAGCGTGGCGCTGCGGCGGGTCCCGGAAGCGATGGCCGCCGTCCTGCCCTTCGCGGCGCTGGGCCTGGGGCTGGTGTTCCTGGCCCGGCCTTCGCTGTACCCCTGGGCCGGCGCGGCGGCGGGCGAGGCCGGTGCCGCGAGCCCACTGCGGCACGCCTGGTTCAATTGGCCATTCTTCCTCGCCCGCGCGGTGCTCTACCTCGCCTGCTGGCTCGTTCTGGGCTTCGCCCTCGTGTTCAACTCGCGCCGCCAGGACCGGGACGGCGATCCGGCGCGCACGCGCGCCAACGTCCGCCTGTCGGCGGCCTTCCTGGTCGTCTTCGCCTTGACCTTCTGGCTGGCCAGCCAGGACTGGCTCATGTCGCTGGACGGGGAGTGGTCCAGCACGATGTTCGCCGTGTACCAGTTTGGCGGGCTCTTCCTCGGCGGCCTGGCGGGCATCACCCTGCTGGCGGCCTGCCTCCGCCGCCTGGGGCCATTCCGCGAGGTGTTCGCGGGGGCCCACGTCCACGACCTGGGGAAGCTCTTGTTCGGGTTCAGCAGCTTCTGGATGTATCTGTGGTTCTGCCAGTACATGCTGATCTGGTACGTGGACAACCCGGAGGAGACGGTCTGGTTCACGCGGCGGCTGCACGAGGGCTGGGGCCCGCTCATCGTCCTCAGCATTGTCCTGAACTGGGCCATCCCCTTGGCGGTCCTGTTGCCCCGGGCGACCAAGCAGCACGCCGGCGTGCTGGCGGCGGTCTCACTGGTGATCCTGGTGGGCCGCTGGCTGGACCTGTACTTGCAGATCCTCCCCCGCTCCGGCGGCGCGCCGCTGGCCGGGGCCGCGTGGGAGATCGGCCTGGCCGCCGGCGCGGCGGGCCTTTTCGGCCTGGTGTTCTTTGCCGCCCTGGGGAGGGCACCCCTGGTCCCGGTCGGCGACCCGTTTCTGGCAGAGAGCTTGCCGGAGCCCAACTCGTTTAGCGGCGGGTCGCAGACCCGCGCGGCTCTGCGAGCCGCCGCTAAACAGGAGTGATTGGCGGCGGCGATCACTCCTTCGGCTTGTCCGGCGGCAGCTCGTCTGGTTTCCCCGGCGCGGGGGCTTCCGGCTTGGCCGGCGCTTGCGGGCGCAGCTCCTGGATCGGCTGTCCGAAGATCAGGCGCTTGGGCGACGGCTCGGGCGGCAGGTTGGGCGGCGGCACGTCGTTCCAGCGCCGCAGGAACTCCATCAGCTTCGCGTACTCCTTGCCGGTCAGGTTGGCGCGGACGCGCATGTGGGCCGCGACATTCCGGAATTGCGCGTAAGGCCGCTCGGCCAAGCTCGGGGCGTTGTGGCAGTAATTGCAGTACATCGCGAAGATCTGACCGCCGGTCAGCGAATCTTCGTAACTCTGGCAGGCCTCCGCTTCCCTGGCCGGCGAAGGCATGCGCCGGGGGGCCGGCCCCCGCGCATACTCCGAGGTATCGACGGGAGTGTTATAGCAACCCACCGCCGCCAGGAGCGCGCCGAGGACGAGGACCGACCCGGCCAGCCAGGGGTTTCGCACGCTTCGCATAGCCCCGTTCTCCTTTCGCATTCGCCGTCCCTGCCGCTACCAACCCCAGGCGAACTCGGTGATGAATTGGTTGTCGTGCAGGTGGAACCCCGGCTCGTCGTTGACCTGGTAGGCACACTTGAGAACGCATCGAGGGTAGAAGTAGTAATTGATGCCGAATTCGTGCTGCTGCCGCCGCGTCGGCACGTCGATCGGCGTGGCGTAGGTGGTCAAATCGAGGGTGGTCGGGTCGATCCCCTGGAAATCGACGTAACAATAGCGGTAGACCGCCTCGACGTTTTGCAAGTACTTGCAGGGGCAGTCGCGGGGCCGGTAGGCGACCTGGGCCCAGCCGCCCTGGCGAGTGATGTCGCTGGGGAGGAACGGCGTGGCCTGCTGGTACGTCATGCCGTACTCGGCCCGCACGTCCCAGTCGCCCTTGTGGTAGTTGAAGTCCACGGCCCAGAGGCTCATGGAGTTTTCAAAGCCGCCGGCGATGTAATCGCCGTTGTACATGGCCGAGAAGCCGGCCTCCAGGCCACATTCGGGCCACCAGAAGCCGACGCGGCCGCCGACGGCCTTCTCGTTGCTGATGAGGGTGAAGGTGCTCGTCATGTTCTCGAGGTTGGCGAGTTCATCGACAGTGGGGCTCCCCGCGGTCGCCGGAGTCACGTTCAGGCCGTTGGAGACGTAGAAGGCGTACTCCATCTTGATGGGAGAGCAGCCGAGGTAAAAGGCGCCGGTGGCCTCCACGCCGAGTAACGAGAACGGCGGCAGGACTTGCTGCCACAGCAGGGGTCCGCTGCCCGGGGCGTCGCCGGGGAGTTTGTTCACCCAGGGGTTATTGATCCGCTCGTTAAACCAGCCGATCGGCGCGACGAAGCGCCCGGCGATGATCGTCAGGCAGTCGTTGAAGAAGAAATCCGCCTGGGCGAAGGAGCCCGCGCTCACGGACCCGTTGGAGCCGATCCCGATCTCGGCCTCCAGGAAGATCCAGTCATTGAGCTTCAGCAGGAAGTCGGGGGTGAATTCGCCGAAGTAGAAGCCGCCGGGCGTGGACGGGCGAGGGGTTGGGACAGGTGTTGCACCAGGCGAGGGGGGCGTAAGACCAAGGGCGGACGAGGTGGAATCGCCGATGATCTTGCTGTAACCGAAGGCCAGCGCCCCGTAGATGCTCAGTTGCGTCTCGCTGTTGCCGCTGGGCAGGAACAATTCCTTGAGCTGGGCGGGCAACTGCGGCCCGTAGCGCTCCTCGGCATCGATGTGCTCGCGCAGGTCATCGACGGCGTTGGCCAGCTCCACGTCGCGGCGAGCCGCCTGCACACCTCGCGCCTCCAGGGTCGCGGCCTGCGTCTCCAGCTTCTCGACCGCCGGGCCGGCCGTCTTCTTGAGCTGGTCGGCCAGCAGCTTCGTCATCTTTTCCAGGGTTTCGACTTGCTTCTGCAGCAGCTCGATCTTCTTTTTCGAGTCGTCGTCCTGGGCGGCCGCCGCCTGCAGCACCGCCTCTTCTTTGTGGAGTTTTTCCATCTCCGCTAAACATAATTGCAGCTGCTCGCCCGGCGACGGCGCGGCCGCGGCCGGCTCCCCGGCCGGCGGCGCGGCGGCCAACGGCGGCAACTCGGGGATTCTCTCCGGCTCGGCGGCCGCGGGCGCCTGGGCCAGGCCGAAGCCGGCGCCGGCCAGCAAGAGGGCGCCGGCCGCAAGGCTGTGCAGGAGAAGCCTCATGCTAAAGTCCCCTGGACCACCGCGGCGCGGGGCCCGTCCGTCGGGACGGGCCAGTACCCGGTGGCAAGTGAAACACGCACCCCGGCGACGAGACGCGGCTCAGTACCGGAGTTCGAGCCCGACGTCGATCCCCTGGGCCCAGAACACCGCGCCGCCCGGGCTGACCATCGGCCGGGTCCCGGGGGCGGGCGGATTGCCGGCGACGGCGCTCTGCACGGTCTGGGCCGTGTTGATGCCGCGGTCGATCTGCTCGCCCGGGCGGGCGAAGTTGCTGGCGTACAGGAACTCGTAGCCCACGAAGGCGCGGGCCCACGGCGCCAGCTGATAGCCCACCTTGACGCCCACTTCCGGGACCCAGGCGATCTGGTGACGGTTGTTCTGGCCGGTGTTGCTCGGCTGGGCGAAGGTGCCGGAGCCCGGCACGACCTGCGGCGACACCCCGGTGAAGGGCCCACCCGGGGGAGCGATAAAGAAGTTCGTCGTCGCGGAGCCGGCGATGGTCGTGGTCTGGTTCACGTCGCCGATGGCCAGCTTGGCCGTGCCCTCGACGAACAGGTTCCCGAGGCGGCACTCGGCGCGGGCGCCCACCTGCGGCCCGAAGAAGAGGTCGTGCGAGTCGAACTGGTCCTGGGTGTTCAGGACCAGGCCGTTGTTGCTCCCCGGCGCGGGCGCCTGAATCCCGACCGAGGTGGTCGTGAACGTCAAGTTCTCGCGAAAGTCCAGGTAGCGGAAGCCAGCCAGCACTTCCAGCCGCAGCCACGGGCGGGTGAGGACGGCAACCGCGCCATCGACCTCGGCCCCTTGCAGGCGGCTGGTCACGCTCAGCGCCGCCCCGCCGGACAGGGCCCCGGGGGCGGCGAGCAGGAACGAACTCTCGGCCTGGGCGTCGGCGTCGAAGAAGGGGACGGCGAGCAGCGGCGAGCCCGGCTCGCCGGAGGACGCGACGCCCTGCGTCACCGTGTGGCTCTCCAGGAAGAAACAGCTGCCTTCGATGCTTATTGTCCGGTGATCGTCGATCCACACGCCGGCCTCGAAGCGGCCGCCGGAGCGCACCCCCGGGTTGAGGCGATCGTCCCCCAGCAGGGTACTCGTTCCCGACTGGAGGAACGCGGCCGGGGGCACGGCGGCGAGGTCCGAGGTGGTCGTCACCAGGGGGGCGGGCAACGGAGTCCTCTTCAACCACCAGAGCAGGTACTCGGCGCCGACCCAGACCCGCTCGCCGGGAGCTTCCGGGGCGACGGCCGGCAGGGCGCGATCCCCGTCCTGGGGCGCGAGCGGGCCGGGCACCTCGGAGACCGGGGAGGGAAGCGCCGGACCCGGCGCTTCCTGGGCCAGCCCCAGGCTGCCGCCGACCACGAGAACGGCGAGGGAACCGACAATTCCCCTTCTCATAGTTCCTCCCGGGTTGATCCGCAGCCCCCCCCGGACCCGGACCGGTGCCGGGCGGGGTGACATTGCTTGAGGCAATATCGGCATTTCGCGTTCGGATCAGGAGCGGGTTGGCAGAATTTGCCGGATTTTCCGAGGATCGGGCCCGCCCGTGAAGCCAGCAGCCGCTTGCGGCTTGCACGTTCAACCTGCGAAAGCCGCTTGCGGCTTAGCGGAAGCCTGAAATCCTCTAAGAAACTGTTTCACGAATGGCGAGCGGCGCGGCGTCAGCCCGCCGGTTTCGGCTTCACCGGCGGGCTGACGTCGCGCCGCTCGCCATTCGTGAAATGATTTCTAAGCCGCAAGCGGCTTTCGCAGCAGACTCTGAATCCAGGCCGGCAACTGGGGAGGAGAGGAGGCGCTGGGAGGGGAAGGGAGATGGACAGGCGGCGGAGGGCGGGAATGTCGCGCCGCCGGGGGGACGGGGTGTTCTGCCCCGTTCGCCCGGCGGCGGAAGGCTCGACGGCCGAAAGGGCTACGGGGCTTTCGGTTCCGGAGCCGGACGGGCGCCCCCAACCGGGCCGAAGTCCGGGCGCGGCACCTCACTCCCCGGCACGAGGGTGCGCAGGTAGCGGGCGATCCCCCACGCCTCTTCCAGGCTCAGCGCACCTCGGAAAGGAGGCATGACCGCGCCCCGGCCCTCCAGAATGATGCGCGCGATCTGCCCGTCGGAGCGCGAGGCCTGCCACTTGGTATTGGTAAAGTCGGGAATGCCGGGGATGTCCCAGTTGCCCCGGCCGTCCGAACCGTGGCAGCGGATGCAGTAGCGATTGAACAGGCCCATCACGACGCGTTTCTCCTCCTCGGGGCTGCGCAGCCAGTACCAGGTGCCGCCGAGGTCGTCGGTGGGCGGCCCCTCGACCTGACAGCCCCCATCCTTGCCGCAGCCGCCGTGCCGCCCCCAACCTCCGAACAGCCCCGCCTGCGCGTCACGGGCGGCGAGCAGCAGCCCCGCCACGGCCGCCCCCAACAGGAGGGCCGCGGCCGCCCCCGCCATGACGGCCCGGCGCCGAAATCGCAACATCGCTTTCACGGTCTTTCCCCCTCGGAGGATCGATTATTGACAGAGGATCGCGAGGACCGGGCGAACTATCCGCGGTAACGACAGTGGAAGAATCGGCCGATCAACCCCCCGTTAACCATTACAAACGCTACTTTCCCTGCGACCCTTCCCGCACGCGCCCCCAGAACCGGCCGGCCTTGACCCATTTACCTATTTCGTCGCCCGGTCGAGCGCCTCACGCTCGACTCGATGCCGGGACCAGGTCGGTGCCGGGGCTCGACCCCCTCCCCAACTTGCGGAGCGAATTTCATAACCGTCGGCGCTCCGCCGGGCAGTATGGAGTGAGAGAGGCATTTCTGCCGGGACAACCTGGGAATGCGGCGGGCCGGCGGCCTGTTGGCCGGGATGCCCTCGTGCGCGCCGCGATGGGACCCCGAACGGGACTGGAGAAGAGGAGATTCTCACCCTTATGAGCGTGCAGCTTTCGGCCGGGAGCCCCGACGGCCTCACGCGGCGGGGCCGTCGTGCGCCCCGCCCCACCGGTGCCCGAACTGTTCCGGCCCTTCTGGTCGTGCTGAGTGCCGGCCTGTGGTTGTTCGGCCAGGCCGCCCCGGCGCGGGGTCAGGCCGAGCCGGTGAGTTCGTCGGGGCGCGCCGGTTCCCGCGCCGCGGTCACGCGGGCAAGCGACACCCGCCCGAAGGCGCCGTCGCTCCAGGCGCGCTGCGCGCGCTGCCACGACGCGGACGGCAGCGGCAGTTCGTCGCGCGACAACTTCCGCGAGATTCCGAACTTCGGCAGTCACAAGTGGCAGGCGTCGCGCTCCGACGCCCAGCTGGTCGTCAGTATCCTCGACGGCAAGGGGGCGCACATGCCCGCTTACCGGGGGACGTTGGCTCGGGATGAGGCCCGGAACCTCGTCGCCGCCATCCGCGGGTTCGACCCGGTTCCGGCCGAGCGCCGGGCGGACGACCCCCCGGACGACTTCGAGCGGCGTTTCCGCCAGCTCCAAAGGGAATTAGAAGACCTCAAGAAGCAGTTCAAGGAGCTGTCCGACCCGCCGCGGAAGCCGTGAGCGCCGGCCCGTGCGAGACGGGCGGTGCGCCGGGGCACTCGTGGGACTCGTGTCTCCTTCCTGATCCGCCGCCCGGCGCGGCACTTTTTTCCCCACATCTTCCGTGTTTCTCCCGACACCCTCCCCATGTCCCCTCCCCGACCGACCCACGAGTGCCGCGTCCCCGCCTCCGGCGGCGCTCACCCGTGCGCCGAACGACGAGTCGGCTTCAAGGCCGGCGAACTCCCCCTGGACACCGCCCCGGTCCGCCCCCTACAATTCCCTTTTCCGGTTGGGTGAATGCGCCCATTGCAGAACGCGAATCAAGGGGTTGGAACGATGTCACTGGGCTTGCTCGGCACAAAGGTCGGAATGACGCAGATTTACGACGGCGCGGGCAAGATCGCCCCCGTCACCATCATTCAACTGGGGCCGTGCCCCGTGCTGCAGGTGCGCACGCAGCAGCGCGACGGCTACGACGCCATCCAGCTGGGCTTCGGCGACAAGAAGCGCGAGAAGGCCACCCGTCCGGAGCGCGGCCACGTCTCCTCGGCCTTGGAGAGCAAGCGCCGCCGCACCCGCGCCGCCGCCGGCGTCGAATTGCCGCCCAAGCCGGAGTGCGAGCCGCAGCGCCACATCCGCGAATTCCGCCTCGAAGGCCCCACCGAGATCAAGGTCGGAGCCCTGCTCAAGGCCGACGAGGTCTTCGCGAAGGTCAAGAAGACGGTCACGGCCAGCGACGGCAAACAGAGGGACGTCGAAGTCTACCCGGACGTGGACGTGATCGGCACGACCAAGGGCCGCGGCTTCACCGGCGTCGTCAAGCGTCACAACTTCGGCGGCCTGCGCGGCAGCCACGGCGTCAAGAAGGGCAACCGCCAGCACGGCTCCATCGCCTCCAACGCCAGCAACCGCGGCAGCGGCCGGCCCAAGAAGGGCATCCGCATGGCCGGGCAGTACGGCCACGAGCGCGTCACGGTCCGCAACCTCACCGTGGTGCGCATCGACCCCGAGAACAACTTGATGCTCGTCAAGGGGGCCATCCCCGGCCCCAACGGCGGCCTCGTCATGGTGCGGCCCACGAACAAGCGGGGATGAGAGGGATTGGGGATTAGGGATTATGGGTTAGAATGAAGAATGCGGTGTCCCCCTGGCCCTGATCCCTAATCCCGAATCCCTAATCCCTGGTGCTAGGCATGGCGGGCAAGCTCGTCGGCATCGACCTGGGCACGACCTTCTCGGCGATCGCCACCCTCGACGACTATGGCCACCCGGTGACGCTCCCCAACCGCGACGGGGAGATGCTCACCCCCAGCGCCATCCTGCTCGAGGACGGCGCGGCCCTCGTCGGCCAGGCGGCCCTCGACGTCGCCCTGGAACAACCCGAGAACGTCGCCGCCCTGGTCAAGCGGCGCATGGGCTACGCCTCCTACGGCCGGCCGATCGTCGGCCGCGACTTCCGCCCCGAAACCCTGTCGGCCATCATCCTCCGCAAGCTGGTCCAGGACGCTGAGCTGCGCGTCGGCCCCGTCGCCAAGGCCGTCATCACCGTCCCGGCCTACTTCGACGACACGCGCCGCAAGGCCACCAAGGACGCCGGCCGCATCGCCGGCCTCGAGGTCCTCGACATCCTCGACGAGCCGACCGCCGCGGCCCTGGCCTACTCCTTCCAGCCGCCGCGCCGCGCCGGCGAGATGCACCCTGACGAAATCCTCCCCAACGAGGAGCGCACCGTCCTGGTCTACGACCTCGGGGGCGGCACCTTCGACGTGACCCTGGTCCGCCTCCGCAAGGGGCGCTTCCAGACGCTGGCGGTCGAGGGTGACGTGCGCCTCGGCGGCAAGGACTGGGACGACCGCATCATCGACCACGTCGCCGCCCAGTTCCAGCGGCAGCACGGTGAGGACCCGCGCACCGACCCGCAGTCCTTCACGCGCCTGGCTTCCGCCGCCGAGCGGGCCAAGCGGACCCTGAGCAAGTTGGCGCAGACGACCGTCACCTGCACCCACGGCGGCCAGGTGCTGAGGGTGCCGCTGACGCGGGTCGAGTTCGAGGGGCTGACGTCCGACCTCCTGGTGCGGACGCGCTTCACGGTGCAGCAGGTGCTGCGCCAGGCGGGAATGACCTGGGAGACGGTGGACCGCATTCTGCTGGTCGGCGGCTCGACGCACATGCCGATGACGGGGCAGATGCTGCGTGACCTGACCGGCCGCGAACCGGACAACGCTCTGGCCGTCAGCGAGGTGGTGGCGCGCGGCGCCGCCATCCACGCCGGCATCGTGGCGGCCCGCGGCGCGGACGCGCACCTGCTCGGCCCCGGCGTGGCCGCGGCGCTGGGCGGCGTCATCGAGATCAACGTCAACTCGCACAGCCTGGGCGTCGAGATCCGCCAGGGCCAGGAGCGCGTCAACGACATCCTCATCCCGAAGAACACGCAGCTGCCGACCGCCGCCAGCCGTGTCTATTACACGGTCAAGGAGAACCAGCCGCACGTCCGCGTCAAGGTGATGCAGGGCGAGGCGCAGCAGGCCGACGCCTGCATCCCGGTGGGAGAGTGCTGGATCGAGGGACTGCCGCCGAACCTGCCGCGGGGGGCGCCGATCCAGGTGCGCTGCGGCGTCGGCAGCGACGGGTTGATCGACGTGATGGCCCTGGACATGACCAGCGGCAAGATGGCCCGCACCGAGATTCATCGGTCCAGCGGGTTGTCGGAGGAGGAGATTGCCCGCGAGGCGGAATGGGTGAGATCGCTGCGGATTCAATGACCCTGCATGTCGTTTCGCGCTGGCGCGATGGGAGTTGTCAATGTTGGTCTTCGCCGTGCAGTGCCCGAACCCGCGCTGCCGCAAGTTCATGCTCGTCGAGGAGCATGACTGCAACAACGTCGTCAATTGCCTGCTGTGCAAGACGCCGATCCGCGTCGGCCCGCCGCCGCCGCCGGCGCCGGCGCCGTCCACGTCGCCGGCACGTGTCAGCTCGCGGGCCACGCCGTCGCCGCGCCCGTGACGGCGCTGGTAGTGACCGCATTCATGCGGTCTTTGCGGCCGACGACCGCATGAATGCGGTCACTACCAGCGCCCTCACGGCACCGGCGTCTGTCCTACGGCCGTCTTCGCATCCTCGATGAGCTTGGCCAGCGAGCCCAGCACCTCCTCCAGGTCCTTCGCGTCCTGCTCGTTGGCGTCCGGCGTCAGCGCCTCGGACTGTTGGGAGAGCTGATTGCTGTGCAACAGCGCCACGGCCAGCAGCTTGCGCGGCCCGAACGGGTCCTTGGCCTTGCGACAGACGGCCAGCGCGTCCTGGGCCTCCTTCAGGCGCTCCTTCATGGCCGCCGGCGCCTCCAGCTTCGGCCAGGTGCCGTAGATATACTCCCGGGCCTTGCGGTGGGCGTCACCCTGCGGCTCCCAGGCGGCCTTGAGCTTCGGCAACCGCTCCGCGAGCTTGGGTTCCTTGGTCTTCGCCAGCACCTTCTCGTACAGCTCGATGGCTCGCCCGTAGTCGCCCGCGGTTTCGAGGTTGTGCGCTTGCTCGAAGGTCGCCCGCACTTCCGCGTCGCCGGCGTTGGCCTCCTTGACGATTTTGTCCAGGGTGCCGACCCACTCCGTCAGTTCGGTGCGCCCCTTCTTCACGTCTTCGAGGCGGCGGTCCCCCTTGGCCAAATCGAGGGGCTTCCCGCTGGCGGTCTTAACCTTGGCCAGCTCCTCGCGCTCCTCGACATAGTGCGGCAGACGCAGGTTGAGGCCGTCCAGGGCCTTGCGCGCCCGCTCCGAAGCCGCGACCCGCCTGTCGGACTTGCCGAGGTCCTCATTGAGCGCGCGGAACAACTCCGCGAGCGTCAGCTGTTCGTTGAGGAGTGACTTTTCCCAGAGGGAGCACTGCGTGAGAAAGACCGACGACTCTTCCGCGGGCCGGATCGGCAGTGTGAAGGTGCGGTCGTCCACGAGGGCCAGCGGCACCTGGGTCCGGACCTGCCCGCCGACCGTGACGGTGACAAAGGCGAGGCCGTCATAAAGCGCTTCGCCCTTCTCTTTCTCGCTGGAATAGAAGCCGTTTTCGGGGACACGCTGGTCCTTCTCGTTCTTGCTGAAGCCCTGCCGCCCGATATAGAGGACGACGTTTTCCGGCACCCGGGGGGGCCCCTTTTTACCTCCTTCGATGACGCGAAGGCGGACCGGCACCTGGACAGTGCCGAGCTTGAGGCAGCGGAAGCCGGCACCCGCAGCGTTCAGCGGCCGCTTCTGCGGCGGCCACACTTTGCAGACACACGAGCCGTCCTCCCCCGGCGCCGCGTCGGCCTGGAGCAGCGACCAGGGCAGGCGGATCGTCCGGCCGTCGCCGCCGACCTGCACCAGGGCGAACACGTCGCCCTTCTTGACCCAGCGGTCGAGCGGCAGCTTCAGCCCGCCGCCCTTGAAGGCGACGCGCACCGTTTGGCCGTCGCCGCCGTCGGTCACCGTCCCGACGAGGCCGAAGTCGCGATCGACCAGCAGCGCCGCCGTGCGGGCCACGAACTGCCGATCCGGTGTGCGCTCGCGCCGCACCGTCGGGCTGGCCAGGCCGGTGAGGCCGTCGTACTGCCGGGCCTGGATCTCATACTGGCCGTCGGCGTAATCGACGCTGACGAAGTGCGTTTTGACGGGCGACGTGCCCTTGCTCGGCCCATCGAGTCCCGTCTGGAGCCCCTTCGCCGCGACTTCCTTCCAAAGGGCCTCCTGCTTCTCGGGTTTGACCTCGGCCAGGTCGATGACCTCGACCTCGCCCATCGCCCCGAGCGCCCCCTGGAGCCCCTGCTGCAGGTCGCGCCGCAGCTGTGCCTTGAAGATCGGCGTCAGCAACCGGTTGGGCGCGACGCGCAGTACGACCTGCACCTTGTACGGCGTCGTCAACTCCGCGTCGAGGGCGCGGGCTTCAGCACAGAGGCACAGGGCCAACAGCAGGGCCGCTTGCGGCTTAGCGAGGTGACGCAACATCACGGAGTTGCTCCAGGTCGGAGAAGAAGTTGGGATAGGTCTTGGCGACGCAGCCGGGATCCTTGATGACGATGCCGGGCACCTTCAGGCCGACGAGGGCCATGCTCATCGCCATGCGGTGGTCATTGTACGTCTCGATCTCGGCGCCGTGCAACGGCCGCGGCGTGATGTGCAGGCCATCGGCGAATTCCTCGACCTCGGCGCCGACGCGGCGCAACTCGGTAGCGAGGGCGGCGAGGCGGTCGGTTTCCTTGTGGCGGATGTGGGCGACGTTGCGGATGGTCGTGGGGCCGTCGGCGAACAGGGCGACGGCGCCGAGGGTCATGACGGTGTCGCTGATGTCGTTCATGTCCACGTCGATGCCGTGTAGGGGGCCGCCGTGGACGATCAGGCTTGCCGTTTCGCGTTCGACGCGGCAGCCCATCTGGTCTAGGAGTTCAACGAATTTGACATCACCTTGGATGCTGTCCTTCGTCAAACCGGGGAGGCACACGGTCCCCCCGGTCACGGCGGCGGCGCCCCAAAAATAGCTTGCAGCTGAGGCATCGGGCTCGATCTCAAATACGGCGCGATGGTACTGTCTAGGGGCAGGCACGATGAAGGTGCTGTCCATCGTAGGCAAGACTTCTGCACCGAACTGTTTCATGAGGTCTACCGTCATCAGCACATAGGGCCAGGAAACGAACCGGCCTTCAACCGCCACCGTTATCCAATCCTGGGCGAATGGGGCAACCATCAACAGACCACTGAAGAACTGGCTGCTGAGGTCACCGCGAATCCGCACCACGCCACCTCTCAAGCCCTGTGACTCGATGACGACGGGGGGACAACCCGTGCCGTTCTCGCTATGGGCTATCACCCCGAGTTGCCGCAGAGCGGAGAGTAAGTCTTCAATGGGTCGTTCGCGCATCCGCGGGATGCCATCGAGGCGATAGCGGCCGTGCCCCAGGCTTACCAGGGCAGTCACGAAGCGCATCGTAGTACCGGAGTTTCCTACGAACAGCTCCGCTTTCTGATACGGGATCGGTCCTACTTGTCCGCGCTCTTCGGAGTAGACCCGGATGCGGGATTCGGACCATCGCGTTTCCACATGAAAGCCGAGAGCGCCCAGACACCCGATCATCATCTCGACGTCTTCGCTGCGCAATACCCCTCGTAACTCGCAGCCCTCTGTTCCGCAGAGCGCCGCCAGCACCAGCGCCCGGTTAGTGATGCTCTTCGACCCCGGCACGCGCACCGTCACCACGGGCGGCTCCGTCAGCGGCACGATTTCCAATCGCTCCTTCATGGGTCACCCTCAGCCAATGGCGGCGTACCGGCACGCCTCACGATACCCCGCCTCCAGGTCGAGGGGCACGCACAACGATTCGGTCAACCACAACGGCATCGTCGGCAGCGGTTCTCCGAGGGCGAGCGCCGTCGGCCAGGCTTCCATCTGCGTCCGCGTGCCAACCGGACGGACGCGGTAGGCCACCGCGTACAGGTCCGAGGTGACGGCACGGACGGCCGCCTCGCCACCGTTGAACAGTTCCATCAGCGCAGCATGAAAGTTGTGCCGGCGCGAGGTCACGATATCGACAACGATGACCGAAACGCCTTCGCGAAGGTATGCGGCACACTTATCGAGGAAGGCCCGGCGATGTTCCGGGCGATCCTTGTTTCCGGGGCTGACCAACTCGACTGCGGCCACCAGGGTCCGAGCCCGGTCCTGGTCATAGATCCTGATCTCGAAGGTTTCGAGACTGGCGAAATCGACGGGCACCAGCAAGGGCGGCTGCGGAGGCGCCCACACCTGCGTCGCCACCGCTCCGTTCGGGCCGGCCCCCGTGCGGGCGTCGGCATCCTCTTCAAACGCGGCGACGTCAGCCGCTACCACGATACCAATATGCACGTTGCCCTCGGCAATGAAGCCGTAGGGCAGCGGGCGCGTGTTCAGCTGTCCGGCCAGTTGAAAGCCCCACCCCCCGTGAAAGCTCTCCCAGTTCCGACGATCAAGCGGCGGATGGAAATGGTCCAGCAGCGGCATGCTACCCTCCCGGCGAGCCTAGCGCTCATAGGTCACGCGCATCAGGAACAGCCCCGACGCCGGGGCGGTCGGACCGGCCAGCTTGCGTTCGCCCGCCTCCAGTATCTCCGCGACCTGCGACTCGGGCCAGTGGCCGCGGCCGACGTTCATCAGCGTCCCGGCGATGGCCCGCACCATATTGTACAGGAAGCCATCCGCCTCCACATCCAGCCAGATCCACTCCCCCATGCGGCTCAGGCCGAGGTGCGTGATGGTCCGCACGCTCGACATGCGGTTGGGCCATTCCGTCTCGAAACAACGGAAGTCATGCCGCCCCTTCAGGCACTCCGCCGCCCGCCGCATCGCCGCCACGTCCAGAGGATGCCGGCTGTGGCAGGAGTAGCGGCGCAGGAAGATGTCCGGCACCGACCCGTCGTGGATGACGTAACGGTACATCTTCCGGAGCGCGTCGTGGTTGGCGTCGAACGCCTGCGGCACCTCGACCGCTTGACGGATGATCACGTCCGCCGGCAGGCGAGCGTTGACGGCGCGGACGATGACGGCGGCGGGGTGGTGCGTGGCGCTGTAGAAGTTGGCGACCTGGCCGACTGCATGGACGCCGGCGTCGGTCCGGCCGCTGGCGTTGAGGCGGATGCGAGCCTCGCCGGTCAATTCCGCGATGGCCTTTTCGAGGGTTTCCTGAACGGTGCGGTAGCCGGGCTGCGTCTGCCAGCCGTTGAAGTCGGTGCCGTCGTAGCTGATGGTAAGTTTGAAGTTCCTCACGAGGATGCCGATCCGCAGATCGGGCACGGGCACGGGCACGGGCACGGGCACGGGAAGAAGGCCCGCCCGTGCCCGTGCCCGTGCCCCTGCCCGTGCCCGATGAAGTCGGCGACGTTCAGCGCTTCGGCAACCACCCGCGCTGCACGAGAACCTCGGCGATCTGCACCGCGTTGGTCGCCGCTCCTTTGCGCAGGTTGTCGGCGACCACCCACAAGTTCAGCCCGTTGGCCAGCGTCGGGTCCTTGCGGATGCGGCCGACGAACACCTCGTCGCGCCCCTCGCAGCTCAGCGCCAGCGGCACCTGCCCCTTGCTGTAGTCATCCACCAGGACGATGCCCGGCGCCCGCCGCAGCGCCTCGCGGGCCTGCTCGACGGTGATCGGCCGCTCGAACTCCAGGTTGATCGCCTCGGAATGGCCGATGCGCACCGGCACGCGCGCCGTCGTCGGCGACACCTGGATGGAGTCGTCCCCCATGATCTTGCGCGTCTCGCGCACCATCTTCCATTCTTCCTCGGAGTAGCCGTCGTCGCCGAGCTTCCAGTCGTGCGGCAGGACGTTGCCGGCCAGTTGCGCGGCGTGCGCCGTGGCTGCCGGCACCGGCTCGCCGCGGCCGACCGCCGCCATCTGTGCGTCGAGGTCGAAGAGGCCCTTCGCCCCCTTGCCGGACGACGCCTGGTAGGTGGACACCACCACGCGCTTGATCTTCGCCAGGTCGTGCAGCGGCTTGAGCGCCACCACCATCTGGATCGTCGAGCAGTTCGGGTTGGCGACGATCCCCTTGGGAATGTGCCGCAGGGCGTCGGCGTTGACCTCGGGCACGACGAGCGGCACGTCGGGGTCCATGCGCCAGGCGCTGGAATTGTCGATGACGATGGCCCCGGCGCGGGCGGCGATGGGGCTGTACTCGCGGCTGACCGTGGCGGGCGTGCTGGACAGGACGATATCGACGCCGGCGAACGCCTCGGGGCGGAGCGGCTCGACGGGGTAGCGTTTGCCGGCGAAGTCGATCGGTTTGCCGGCGCTGCGCTCGGAGGCGAGGAATTTGATGCCGCGCAGGGCGAAGTTGTGTTCGACCAGCACCTGCCGCATGATTTCGCCGACCGCACCGGTCGCGCCGACCACCGCAACGCTTGGCAACACGTCAGAGGACCTTTCGTAAAAGGGGAGCAGGACCGACAGTCTCTCCACAATAGAATGGAGCCGCCGGCTTGGCAAGGGTTCGGCGCTCGTTTACGTTTCGCGCTCGCCCGTGAAGTCCGGAGGCCGTCATGACTGACCGCGACTGGATGGCCCAGGCGCTGGCGCTGGCCGAGCGTGGCCGCGGCTACGTCGAGCCGAACCCGCTCGTCGGCGCCGTCGTGGTGCGCGACGGCCGGCTCGTCGGCGAGGGCTGGCACCAGCGCTACGGACAGGCACACGCCGAGGTCAACGCGCTGGCCGCTGCGGGAGAGGCGGCGGGCGGGGCGACGCTGTACGTCACGCTGGAGCCGTGCTGCCACTTCGGCAAGACGCCGCCCTGCACCGACGCCGTGCTGCGGGCCGGCATCACCCGCGTCGTCGCCGCCGTGAGCGATCCGTTTCCACAAGTAGCGGGGCAGGGGGCCGAGTTGCTGCGCTGGGCCGGCGTCGCCGTGGAGGTGGGGCTGTGCGAGGCCGAAGCCAGGCGACTGAACGCGCCTTACCTGAAGCTGCTGGCCACGGGCCGCCCTTATGTCCATGCAAAATGGGCGATGACGCTCGACGGCAAGATCGCCACGCGCACCGGCGACTCGAAGTGGATCAGCAACGAGGCGTCGCGCCGCCGTGTCCACGAGGTGCGCGGCCGCATGGACGCCATCGTCGTCGGCATCGGCACGGTGCTGGCCGACGACCCGTTGCTGACGGCGCGACCGCCGGGACCGCGGACGCCGGTGCGCGTGGTGCTGGATCACCGCGGCCGGACGCCGCCGACCTCCCGACTGGTCCAGACGGCCCGCGAGACGCCGACATGGATCGTGACCGCTGCTGCGCCGGCCGCACATCTCGGCGCGCTCGGCTGCGAGGTTCTCAGTCTCCCGGACGTGGCCGCGCTGCTCGACGAGATGGGGCGCCGACGGATGACGAACGTCCTCGTCGAGGGGGGAGCGAGCGTGATCGGCAGCTTCCTCGATGGGCGCGAGATCGATGAGGTACACGTCTTCATCGCCCCCCGACTGGCTGGAGGCGCCGACGCAAAAACGCCTATCGGGGGCCGTGGGGTGGAAACGATCGCGGATGCGCTGGCGCTGGCGGATTGGCAGGTCGAGATGATCGAGGGAGACGTGTATCTGCACGGATGGCGCGAACGCTAAGCCGCAAGCGGCTACACGATGAATCGCCGCAGGAACCCCACCGCGGCGGCCATCTCCTGTGGGCCGCCGCCCGACTCGCGCACCGCCACCAGCCATCCCCGATACTCAATCTCCTCCAGCACGCTCATGAAGCGCATCCAGTCGATGTCTCCGGCCCCCAGCGCCACCTCCTGCGCCGAGCGGCTGGCGCCGGATTTCCGAGCATCCTTGGCGTGGCAGTGGACCACCTTGCCTTGCAGGGCGCGGGCGCTCTCGTAAGGGTCGAAATCTCGCATCAGCAGGTTCGCCGGGTCGAGGTTGACGCCCAGCCCACCACTGTCGAACCGATCGAGGTACTTCCGCAGCCCCGCGCCCGACTCCAGCCCCGTCTCCAGCGCCAGCACGGTCCCCGAACGGTCGCCGTGGTGCCCCAGCACGGTCAGCGACTCGGTCATGAGCAGGGCCCGTGCCGAGACGTCATCCTCCGCCGGCACCCGTCCGGCCTGGACGATCGTGATACGCGGCCCGAGATCGAAGCTCAGGGTCATCGCCTTGCGAACGTGCTCGATGCGCCCGTCCTGGTTCTCCGGGGTATCGAGGCCGTGCCGCAGTGGGCAGCCCAGCGCCGTCAATTCGAGCTTGTGGGAGCGCAAGAGGTGCAGGAATTCACGGCGGCCGGTCTGCGACAGGGTGTTGGGCGACAGGTCGCCGGCGGCATCGACCTGCACGCCGCCGACGCCGAGGCGCTCCGCCTCCTGCAAGGCCCGCCGCAGCGGCAGGCCGAACGATTCCAGGCGAACGCCGATCTTGATTCGGTTCATGGTTCAGAATGGGCAGTCATCGGCCACGGGGGCGGAGCCATGGGTGTAGTCATGCAAGGGCCGGACCAGGCGGCGGAAGACGGCGCCGGGCAGGTCCACCGTGCCCCATTTCGGGCTGCGCACCCGCAGGTGCCGCCGGTAGTCGCGCACCGTGACGGCCCGGAACAGATAGCGCCGGCCGCGCCAGGTCCACAGGTCGAGGGTGTCTTCAGGCAACTCCACGACGGGCGCCAGGCCGTAGGTGAAGACGAGCAGTCCCTGGTAGTCGGCGCCGAACAGGCCCTCCCAGCGCTCCAGGCCGTCGATGTCTTCGCGGGCGCACCAGCACTGCCAGACGCGACGCGGTTTGTCAGGCTTGCCGCCGGGGAAGCGACGCCCCTTGACGTCCACCAGCAGACGGGTGCCGGTCTCGCCGTGGACGATAAAGTCCAGGTTCTTGACGCGCAGGTCGCCAAGCATGGCGCGGCGCGTCTCGTCCACGGCGACGTAGCTGAGGCGGTGCCACTGGAGGTACGCCTCGAACGCCGCCTCGTAGTGATTGCTGCGGTCCATGCGACGACTCCTAGCCGCTTGCGGCTTAGCGCTCTTGCAGAATCTCGCGAATCACTTCCGCCACCTGCGCCGCGGGCACCTTCTCGCGCTGCGTGGCGCTCTTGAGATCCTTGACGTTCCACACGCCCTCGGCGAACTCGTCGGACCCGGCGATCAGCGCCACCTTGAAGCCGCGCTGGTCGGCGTACTTCAACTGCTGTCCCACCTTCTTTGGCTCGGGGAACACCTCGACGCCGATCCCCTCCGCGCGAAGCGCGCGGGCCATCTTCTGATACTCGCCCAGATGAACGGGGCTGAACTGCACGACGAGCACCGGCGCCGGCGTGGACGCCTTGGGGAGCAGGTTCATCTCCTCCATCGCCGCCAGCAGCCGGTCGAGGCCGAGCGACGCGCCCACGCCCGGCAGCTTCTGCTTGGTGTACAGTCCGGCGAGGTTGTCGTAGCGCCCGCCGGAGCAGACGCTGCCGATGTCCGGCTTGTCCAGCAGGAAGGTCTCGTAGATGGTGCCGGTGTAGTAATCGAGCCCACGGGCGATCGACAGGTCGAGGCGCAGCCGCTCCTCGGGGATGCCCGCCGTCTTCGCGACGTCGAGCAGCTCGCGCAGCCGGGCGATGCCCTCCGCAGCCCTGGCGTTGCTTCCGAAGTCGCGCTGGAGCCGGTCGAGGATGTCGGCGTTTGTCCCTTCGGTTTCCGCCAGGGCCAGGATGCGCTCGGCGCGGTCGTGGAAAACCACCGGCCCCGACTCCCCCTCCGCTAGCGTCGTCATCTCGTCCCGGACCTTCTCGCGGCCGATTTTCGGGAGCTTATCGAGGACGCGAAGCAGTTTCACTGCCTGTCCGGCAAGCCCCAGCTCCTCCAACAAGCCGTTCAGTACCAGCCGATTATTGAGGCGCACCTGGAAGCGCTCGAACCCGAGTGCCACCATCAAGTCGTGAATAACGAGCGCCGTCTCGATGTCCGCGGCGTTCGAGGTCGTGCCAATCGTGTCGAAGTCGCACTGCCAGAACTCGCGGTATCGGCCGTGCGCGGTATTCTCACCCCGCCAAACCGGCCCCATGTGATAGCGCTTGAACGGGGTACCTAACTGGCCGATGTACTGCGCCGCGAAGCGCGCGAAGGGGATGGTGAGATCGAACCGCAGCGCCACGTCACGGCCGCCGTGGTCGGTGAAGCGGTAGATGAGCCGGTCGGATTCCTCACCGCCCTTGCCCATCAGGATTTCGGTGTACTCCAGCGCCGGTGTATCGATCGGCGCGAAGCCGTAGGAGCGGTACACCCGCCGAGCTTTGTCGAGGAGCTGTTCGCGGGGAATCATCAGCTCCGGCAGGTAATCGCGGAAGCCCTTCAGCGTGCGCGGTTGAATGAGGTCGGCCATGACGGTGAAATGATCTCCCGTTTACTGCCGGTTACGATAGCGGTCGCTGACACGTTTCAGGAAGCGCTTCTCCTCTTCGGTCAGGGCGCCCATGCCCTCGCGCTGCACCTTGGCAAGCAATTCGTCCATGCGCCGCTCCTCGGCCTCGCGCTGTTCCTGCTCGCGCTGTAGTTTTTTCGCCGCCTGCTTCTGCCGCCAGCGCTGCCACCAGTTCTGTTTGCGGCGCGGCTGCGGCGCCGCGGTGATCTGGTCGCGCTCCAGGCTGGTGTACCCCTGCGAGAAGTCGTAGCCGAACGGCCCCTCCTCGGAGCCGCTCTCCAGGGCGATCCACTCCTGCCGGCAGGCGATGTAGATGAAGACCGCGAGGCACAGCGCCAGCAACTCGTTGAGGATGATCGCCCCCAGGCCGACGAGGAACATCACCACGAAGCCGACGAAGACGGCCACCAGCGTCGCCTGCCGGTAGCCGACGTAGCGCCACAGGGCCGCCTGGAGCATGCGGCCGCCGTCGAGCGGGAAGCCGACGAGGACGAGGTTAAGCAGCGCCAGCACCCAGTTCACCCAGAAGAACCGCGCCAGCACGATCGTCGCGATGCCCCACCCCTGGAATTCCACCCGGGTGGGGAGGTGGGCCGCGTACGGCGACAGGTCCATCGCGCCGCTGTCGCTGGCCCGGAGGACGTAGCCGATCGGGTTGAGCGGCGGCCAGTAGCCCAGCCCCAGCATCAGCAGCGCGCCGGTGAGCAGGCACAGGAAGACGTTCACCAGCGGCCCGCCCGCGGCGGTCACGAAGTGGGCGCGCGGGGTGTGCGGCACCTCGACGTAGGCCAATCCGCCCAGCGGCCAGATCAGGATGTCCTCGGCCTCCCCCTCCATCCAGCGGCCGGCGAAGCAGTGGCCGAACTCGTGCAGCAGGACGGAGAAGAACAGCAAGCCGATGAGCATCGCCACGTCCTGCCAGGCGCCCGCCGGGACGCCCCAGTCCTTGCCGTCCTTTTGCAGCGCCACGCGCAGGATCATCCCGAGGGCGACGACCGGGAAGAGGATGTGGACCCGGATGTTGATGCCGAACAGGCGGCCGAGGGGCAGCGACCAGCGCATCGGATCACTGAGCATCGGAAAGACTCGTCCGTGGGGTGAGGGCGTTGCAGGGCCGACAGTGCGATCTTATCATCGTTGCATCAGCGACGCAATCATCAGGCCGGGTCGAACCTCGAAGTGATCCGCTCTGACGACAAACGCTAAGGAGACTGCCATGCCGCGCGAGATCGTGTTCCGGGCGAAGAAATTCCAGGTGGCCCTCGACGCCACGCCGCTGCCGGATGGCCGCACCGTCGCGCGCCACGTCGTCCTCCATCCCGGGGCGGTCGCCATCCTGCCGGTCCTCGACGCCGATCACGTCTGTCTGCTGCGGAACTTCCGGCCGGCAGTGGGCGAAGAGCTGTGGGAAATCCCGGCCGGCACCCTCGAACCGGGCGAACCACCGGACGAGGCCGCCGTCCGCGAACTGGCCGAGGAAACCGGCTACCATGCCGCACGCTGGCGCAAGCTCCGCGAGTTCTACCCATCGCCCGGCCTCCTCAGTGAAAGAATGTACCTGTACGCGGCCGAGGGGCTGACTCCCGGTCCGCAACGACTCGAAGCCGACGAGCACATCGAGCCGAAAGTGGTGCCGTGGAACGAGGCGATGGCCTGGGCGCTCGACGGGACGATCCGCGACGCGAAAACGCTGGTGGCGCTGCTGACGTGGGAGCGCCTGAAGAAAGTGTAACAACAATGACTTGGCCGCTTGCGGCTTCGCAATCTTTCCTGCGAAGCCGCAAGCGGCAAGAGGGTTGTTCATACAGTTTCTAAACGGGAGCGCGTTCTTGCAATACCTTGCGGAGCTTGATGAGTGCCGTCCGCATCTGCGTCTTGACCGTCCCCACGGGGCGCCGGCGCAGAACAGCGATCTGCTCGTAGGTCAGGTCGCCATTCTGGCGCAGCAGGAACACCTCGCGCTCCTCGGCCCGCAGGTCGAGCAGGGCGCCGCGCAATCGCTCCAGGGCTTCGCCGTGGGCCAACACGTCGGCGGGAGAGACTTCGGCTTGCGGCGGGGGAGCGAGAGTCGGTTCGAGCGGGCGGGACTTGCGCCGCCAGGCGTTGCGCTGCAGGTCGCGGGCGGCATTCAGGGCGATGCGGAAAATCCACGCCTTCAGGTTGCGAACGCCGCGCAACTTCCGCCGCGCCCGCCAGCATTTCAGGAACGCCTCCTGGGCCACGTCCTGGGCGTCGTCGTGACTGCCGAGCATCGAGTGCAGGGTGCCGATCAACTCGTCGCGCACCTCGGCGAAGGCGCGCACGAACTTCTCCGTGGGCGGCGTGCGACGTCGTGGAGCCACCGGCGCCGCTCTGGACATGCGATCACTCCCATCCACGGCAGGACACAGGACTCGCCGCGGCAGAACACGGGTGCTGGAAAAAAAGGACGAACGAACGTGCGGATTCTAACAGGTGCGCCGGTTGGCGCTTGCCTCCGAGGCGGAGTGCGGCGATACTGGGGCGCTCCCGGTGACCCGTGCCCACACCCTTTGGACCCTGAAGGAGCCTGTCATGTCCCGCCGTGTGCTGACCACCCTTGTCCTGTTCCTGGTCGCCGGGGTCGCCCGCGCCCAGGACGCGCCGGAGGCGCTGCTGCCGGCCACCGCGCAGGTCTACCTGCGCTGGGACGGCGTCGAGGCCCACCGCGCCGCTTACGACAAAACCGCCGTGGGCAAGATGATGAAGGGCGACACCGGCGCCTTCTTCGCCGGCGGCTTCGGCGACCTGCAGAAGACCATCAGCGGCCTCCTGACGGCCCAGGCCCTCCTGACCGGCACGCCGCCCGAGCAACTCCAGAAGCTGCAGGCCGACGCCGCCGCGGCCGGCAAGGCGCTCGACCTCCTCGGCCAGCACGGGGTTATCGTAGCCTTCGAGGTGCGCTCCGTCGAGCCGCCGCTGATGCAGCTCACCCTCATCGTCCCCGACGCCGGCGCCAAACCGGACCCCCTGTTCGGGGCCTTCCGCCTGTTGGCGACCCTGGCCCAAACCGACGTCAAGACAAAAAAGATCGACGGCCGCACCATCAGCAGCCTCAACGCCGACCCCGTCCATATCGCCTGGTGGGTCGAGGGCAAGCACGTGGTCGTCACCGCCGGCACCGACGCCCCGGAAGCGGCCGTCAAGGCTGTCACGGACAAGGGGCCGCGCCGCCTTACCGAACAGGCCCTGTTCAAGAAGGTCCGCGACTTCAAGGAGTTCGAGACGGGGACGCGCGGTTTCCTCGACGTGGCGGCCCTGGTGAAGGTGGCCAAGACGCGCGGCAAGGACATGGCGAAATTGCTCGACGACCTCGGGCTCGACGGCCTGCGCGGCGTCACCTTCTGGTCGGGGTTCGACGGGCCGGCGGCGCGGAGCGTCGTCGAGATCGACCTGCCCGGCCCGCGCAAGGGACTGCTGCGCCTCGCCGCGGGCAAGCCGTTCACCCTCGCCGACGCGCCGCCCATCCCCGACGACGCCGCCGCCTGGTCGATGACCAACTTCGACCTCGCCGCGTTGTACGACCTGGCCGTGCCGGCGCTGGAACAGATCGTCCGTATCCTGTCGCCGGACGATGCGAAGGAAATCCCCGGTTACCTCAAGGCGGTCGATGACGCGCTGGGCATCAGCCTGCGGAAAGACCTGCTGGCGGCGCTCGGCGACCGCTTCGCCACCTACAGTTCGCCCGCCGAGGGGCCGCTGACCCTGGGACAGACCTTCCTCTTCACCGTCAAGGACGAGAAGAAGCTGCGCGAGTCAATCGAGGCCGCCGTCAAGGGGCTCGCCAAGACGGCCGGCGTCGAGATCGCCGTCAAGAAGAAGACCTACCGCGGCGTCGAGCTGCGCGAGATCCACGTCAACCAGCCGGGGTTTATTTTCATCCCTACCTACACTATCCACAAAGGCTGGCTGGTATTCAGCTACTACCCGCAGGCGGTGCAGGGCTACGTCCTGCGGGCGACCGGCGAGGTGCCGGCGTGGAAGCCCGACGCCCCGACCACGGCGGCGCTGGCCAAGCTGCCGAAGGAGTTCACCTCGATTACCGTGTCCGACCCGCGGCCGCTGCTGCGCGTGCTGCTGTCGTTCGCCCCGCTCGTGGCCCGGAGCGTGCAGCAGGGGTTGCAGCAGTCGGGGGTCAAGGACTTCCCGATCGACGTGGGGGCGCTGCCCAACGCCCACGAGGCGACGCGCCACCTCTTCCCCAACGTCGCGGTGACGACCGACGACGGCAAGGTGCTGCGGCTGGAGAGCCGCTCGTCGCTCGACCTGCCCTTCGATATCGCCGGCGTCGATACCTACACCGTGCTGGTGCTGGGGTTCCTCGGCGCCAGAGTGTTCTAACAGAAATGGCCCGGCGGCCGCGCGTCGAGCGCGGCCGCCGGGCCGGCCAAAGAGGCCATCCATCAATCGGTTGGGCGTAACCGCCCGTCCGCTACGGTGCCAAGGCGAAGAAGGCCTCACCGGCGACGAGGTCACGGTGAGGATAGAGGCGCTCCACTTCCCGCTCGATGCGCTGCTCCTGGAACGCCTC
>Ga0116223_10000485_pt1 | contig 48673 bp, 41 predicted proteins | sample Sb_taG_3_FD_90092 | JGI IMG/M metagenome (GOLD analysis project Ga0116223, IMG submission 90092) | Peat soil microbial communities from Weissenstadt, Germany - Sb_50d_a_PC metaG | ecosystem: Environmental > Terrestrial > Soil > Wetlands > Peat | place: Germany: Weissenstadt | collected 2010-09-21 | reverse complement strand
TAGTAGCAACCATGCGTTCCTCCGGGAAATAGGTGAAAGTCCGGAAGAATCGTAGGCCTGTACACTTGTCCCAATCAAGGCCCTCTCAATAATTGAGGTGGAGTTTGATGCGTTCGCCCTGGAAAGCACGGTTATCGCCCCCAGCGAGAATCGCAATCATGAAAAGCCTTCAGGCGAGCAAGCTGCTTCGGCACGTCCGCCATATCGCGGCCAATCACGACGGCGCCGGTACGCCGGATCGGGAGTTGCTGGAACGATTCGTCGGGCATCACGACGAGGAGGCGTTCACCACGCTGCTCCGGAGGCATTCCCAGATGGTTTGGGCCGTGTGCCGGAGTATCGTCGGCGATTGGCACCTGGCCGAGGACGCCTTTCAAGCGACGTTCCTGGTCTTGGCGACCAAGGCGCATTCGATCCGGAGGCGTGAAGCGCTCAGTTGCTGGTTGCATGGTGTGGCGAGGCATGTGGCGATGAAAGCAAGAGAAACTGCGGCCAGGCATCGCGTTCAGAATGAGAAATCGGCACCCGGAATCTCCACCGATCCTCTGCTCGATATGAGCCTGCGTGAACTCCAATCGATTCTGCACGAGGAGCTGGAGCACTTGCCGGAGAAGTATCGGGCGCCGGTCGTCCTCTGCTATTTGGAAAGCAAGACCCACGCACAAGCTGCACGCCAGCTTGATTGGACAGAGGGCACGGTGCGCAGCCGGGTAAATCGCGGGCGCGAGCTGCTGCGCGGCCGGCTTACAAGACGCGGTTTGGCCGTACCCGCGGTATTACTGACCAGCTCACTGGCAACCGACGCCAAAGCGCTGGGGTTGTCCGCCGGGCTTGTGCAAAAAACGGCCAAGGCGGCGTTTGCAATTGCGAGCAGCAAGGGAACCGCCACGGGACTAGTGTCCGCTGAGGTTGCCTCCTTGGTCCGATCCGGAATCCAAACGCTTGCGCTGAGTAAACTCAGAATCGTAACGGCACTGTTGCTGACACTATGCCTGGTTGGCATGGCGGCAGGGACGCTCGGATCATCCACGCACGCGGACAAATTGCCCGACGTCGCTGCAGAAGGGGCGCTCTCCCCAAATGAACTTGATCAGAAGAAAGACGAACGACAGATCCATCCTGCCACGGACTCGTCCGGCGATCCACTGCCACCACACGCGCTGGCACGTTTGGGCACGACGCGACTGAGAAACCCCGACTATATGAAACTCATCGCCTTTACTCCCGACGGCGACCGGCTCATCTCCCAGGCTAAAGTGGTACGCGTGTGGGAAGGAGCCAATTGGAAGGAACTTATACACTTCGCCCCCTTGGCCCCTCATGAAATGGGCACCGGCTCTCTCTCCCCTGATGGGAAATTGCTGGCCGTTGGCGCATTGTACAGGGATAACCCAATTGTCCTCTGTGAAACGGCTACTGGCCGCAAGGTTCGAGAATTCGGTAATGGATCGTATGAAGTGGTCGCGTTTTCACCCGATGGCCGAATCCTCGCAGCGATCAGTCATAATCACGTCGCGACGAAGCATAATCACGTCGAGATCTGGGACGTCGCAACGGGTCGGCAATTACACAAAGCGAAGGCACACGACAAGGATATATGGACGGTGATCTTTGCGCCCGACGGCAAGACCTTGTTGACCGCGGGTGAAGACAAGTGCGTTCGTTTTTGGGACATGGCAACCGGCCAGCAGTTACGGGAGATCGGGGATTGTTCCCCAGTCATGGGTCACGTGGCCCGACCTGTGCAAATGGCCCTAGCCCCGGACGGTGGACTGCTCGCGGTGATCCGTGAGCCCAATGGCCCCGATCGATCCCCTCAATGGGCGAACGAAATCGGCATTTGGGATGCCGCTACCGGCAAAGAGCTGCGCCGGCTGAACGTTGCAAAGCTCGAACTGTGGCCCGACTATTCCATCGGCTTCCAAGCCCTTGCATTTCTGCCCGACGGCAAGCTGATGACTGCTGGCCCTGATCCTTTCTTACGCATCTGGGACCCCAAAACCGGCCGGGAACTACGTCGGCTTTCGTGCGGCGAGAGCGTTCCACTCTCTTTTGCGTTGGCGCCGGACGCCAAGCGCGTCGCGGTGGCGTCACGAGTGAGTATTTTGGTACTTGATCTAGCCAGCGGTAAAAGCCTTTCCTCCCACGTAGGCCACCCCGACTCGGCATACAAGACGGCTGTCACTCCTGACGGTCGGACGGTAGTTACGGCCAGCGGTCCCGATCTCTACCTGTGGGATACCCCGTCTGGCAACTTGCGACATCGCTTGCAAGGCCACCACGGGGATATCAACGGACTCGAAATCATAGACCGTGGGAGAAGGGCCGTAACCTCGGCGTATAGGGAAGGGACCTTGCGGGTTTGGGACCTGAGTACGGGACAAGAAGCTTCTCAGATGAATATCCCCGAAAGAGCGGGAATCCTTCAGGCGGTTTCGCCGGATGGCAATATGATTGCGGTAGGCGAGCCCAGCTCTCTTATAGTGTTGTTCGATGTCCGTACCGGCAAGGAAATCCAAAGGCTGAAAGGGCATGGTGATTCCGGCGTTTACGGCGCGGCCTTTACTCCTGATGGCCGGACGCTGGTTGTTTGGTACTCCGATGACAACATGGTGTACCTCTGGGACCTCCCAACTGGCCGGAAGATACGAGAGTATCCCTTCATGGATGAGGAGCAGCCGAAGCGAATCGTCGGCCTTGGTAGGCAGGTCTATTTCGCCGCGGTCTCTCCGGACGGTCGTTTTATTGCCTTCGGCAGCCAGAGTCGTTTCCTTGAATTGCATGACCTGATCACGGGCGAACTGCTTTATCGCCAGGCTAACCTCCCCGACGGCGTCTGCCCAATGGCCTTCTCGCCAGATAGCAGGCTACTAGCGTGGTCGGGCTGGTGGAACGACCCGACGGTCCACTTGGTTGAAGTGGCGAGCGGCAAGGACCGCTTCCGTTTCGCTGGGCACACCGGACGAGTCTTGTCGTTGAGCTTCAGTCCAGATGGAACCAGGGTGATCTCCGGCAGCGACGATACCACGGCCTTGGTGTGGGATCTGACCGGCAAATTGGCGGCTGGAGACACATGGGGCAAGCCGCTGTCGACGAAAGACATCGAAGCTGCATGGGTAGATTTGGCTGGCGATGATGCAGCCCATGCCTATGACGCCATCCTTCGTCTCTCCGCCGCGCCGCGCGAGCCGATCACGTTTCTCGGCCATCACCTCAACCCTGTCCCAGCGGTGGATGACAAGCGCCTAACCAGGCTGATTGCCGACCTAGACGCCGAAAAGTTCTCGGTTCGCCAGCAGGCGGCGCAGGAGTTAGAAGCGCTCGGGGAAGCCGCTACGGAGGCCTGCCGCAAGGCGCTTGAAGCCAATCCCTCTGCCGAATCGCGCCGTCGACTGGAAATGTTGCAGACTAAACAACTGCACCAAATCGCCCAGCCATCGCCCGAGCGTTTACGCCTGCTCCGAGCGTTGGAAGTCCTGGAACGGGCCGGGACCGCCGAAGCACGACAGCTTCTCCAGAAACTCGCGGAGGGAGCTTCCGGAGCCCGCCTGACTTACGAGGCCAAATCGGCCTTGGTAAGGCTAGACCGAGGACAGTCGTTGCGCTAAGGACACGGCAACGGATAAATCAGCCCCTGAATCAAGGGGAATCACTCAAGGCCGATGAACTGCAGGCACTGCGAGCCGTCGAAGTGCTGGAATACACTGTCAATTCCGAGGCCCGACGACCCTTGGAGGCATTGGCCAAGGGAGCATCCGCAACCTGCCCAATCTCAGCACCATGCCTTCCGGGCGCTCGGCGTAAGCCGCTCTGTGAAGATTTCCCAAAAAATGCCGTGCCGATTCATCTCCTGCTGGCCATGATAGAGTGGTTCGCAATCTGGGGAGACTTGGCATCATGGCTAACAGGCAGCTTCACGGCCTCCTGGGGCATATCCGTCAATTTGCCGGCGTACCCGCGGCGGCCGAATTAACCGATCGGGAGCTGCTGGAGCGGTTTGTCGCGCAACGGGACGAGACGGCATTTGCCACCTTGGTGGGCCGTCACGGTTCCCTCGTGCTCGGCGTCTGTCGACGCGTGCTGCGAAACATTGCGGATGCTGAGGACGCCTTTCAGGCTACTTTCCTCGTCCTGGCTCGAAAGGCGGGGGTGGTCCGTTGGGGGGATTCGGTTGGCAACTGGCTATACCAGGTCGCGTACCGCATTGCAGCCAACGCTCGAACGGAAGGTGCGCGCCGGCAAGCACGCGAGCGCCAGGCCGCGAGGTTGGGCAAAACAGCAGCCGCCCCCGACGTGGAGCTGCAGGATCTTTGCGCCGTTCTCGACGAGGAATTGCGTAGGCTGCCAGCCAAGTACCGCGCGCCGCTGCTGCTCTGTTATCTGGAAGGGCTCTCTCGAGGCGAGGCTGCCCGGCAGCTCGGTTGGTCCTTGGGGGCCTTGAAGGGAAGGCTGGAGCGCGGTCGGCAATTCCTGGGCAAACGACTGGCCCGACGCGGCGTCTCCCTGTCTGCCGTCTTCCTGGCTGCGGGGCTTTCCCGCGAAGCAGTTAGCGCGGCAGTGCCAGCATCGCTGGCAACCTCCACACTAAAAGCCGCCGTTAACTTTGCAGCTGGTTCGGGACCTACCAGCGCTGGCCTTTCGGTAGAGGCCTCCAAACTGGCCCAGCAATTGGTGAAGTCCATGCTTGCGACCAAGCTCAAGATGGCGATGGGAATGATCCTGGCTACTTGCTTGCTGGTTCTGGGCGTGGGCGTCGCGGCGCGACAGATGACCGCCGGCACGCCCACCGAGACGGACCTTACAGACCTGTCCGACTTGGCGACTTTCGTCCAGGACAACGCGACTCAGGCGCGCGACGCGCCGGCGCGTATCGACCGCTATGGCGACCCACTGCCTGCGGGTGCCTTGGCGCGACTCGGTACCGTGCGCCTTCGTCAGGGCGAGGGGATCCAATCGGTCGATTTTTCCCCGGACGGCAAAACACTTGCTTCTACAGCCGGTACCAAGTTCGTCAGCCTTTGGGACCGCTCAACCGGCAAAGAGATCCAACGGATTCAGGAAGCGAGCGGAAAAACGTTGGCTTTCTCACCTGATGGCCACCTGCTGGCAACTGCCGGCGGTAGATACGTGGAACTGTGGGACGTGGCTGCCGGAAAGAGGCTGTACCAGCTACCCTGCCAAACATTCACCGAGAAAGACAACTCAACGTTCTATCTTACCGACGTACCTCTCGAATTCTCGGCCGATGGCAGCATGGTGACGTCGGTCAACGCGGAGCACGTTGTCCTGGTCTGGGACGTGGCGACAGGCAAGGAGTTGATGCGCACGGCCAAACAGGCAAGCCCCATCGCGTTTCTGCGCTTTCTACCCGGTGCCAAGACACTGATCTCGTTAAGCGGCGCCCGTGAGAGTGACGGAGCAATCCAGTTCTGGGAAATCCCGACTGGGAAGGAAATCAGCAAGGTCGTGGTTCCCTGCAAGGATACCAGGACTTCCCGGCCATTTGCCATTTCGCGGGATGGAAAGTCCGTGGCTATCGAGGCGCTCATTCAAGTGAGAGAGAAGCAAGGAGCCTTTACGAGTGTCTACACGGCGCATTGCATCCGTATTCTTGATGCGGTCACAGGGCAACAACGATTGCACATCCAAGGCAAGAATTCGGTCGTCGAAAGTGTTGAATTCTCACCGGATAGCCGCTGCCTTGCCTGGACGAATATGGAAAACGAGGTAACCATTTGGGATACGATCGCGGACAAGCTCGTTAGCCGATTCCGCCAGGCACCGGGCGGCTTCACTGGCGGAGCCCACGCACTTGCCTATGATCGGGAAGGCAAAACGCTGGCCACGTCCTCGCAAGGCTCGGCACTCCATCTTTGGGATCTGGCTTTGGGCCGCGAGTTGCTCGAGAAAGAGGCGCACGCTAGCGCCGTCCATGCGCTGGTTTACTCTCCCGATGGCCAAATGGTCGCATCGGCAAGCGCGGATCAATCGATTCGGGTATGGAGTGCAAAGTCAGGAAGCCCAATTGCCAAGCTCACAGGGCATGAAAGCCCACTCGACGCGCTCACTTTTTCTCCAGATGGCCGGCACTTGGCGACAGCCGCTACGGACCGAACTGTACGGCTATGGGATCTGCCCAACGGCCGGGAGATCCACAAGTTTACGCTGCCCGACATCGACCTTGGCAATGGCAGTTCTCAGACTGTCAACCGATCACTCGTTTTCACACCCGACAGCCAAACGCTCATCGCGGCCGGAAGCGACCTGAAGTTCTACCGGTGGGACGCAGGCAGCGGCAAGGAACTTCGGCAGCAATCGTGGACCCTGCATGGTGCCGAGCGATCCGGACAGGGGAAGGATCGATTTGCCATCCCACCACGAGTCCGTTTCAGTCCCGATGCCAGAACGGCTGCCACGACTACTCGGGAGGCAATTTATCTGGTCGACGTGATTAGCGGCCGAGAGTTTGCGAAGCTCGAAGGCGCTGCCTTACCCGAAGCGCTGGCATTCTCGGGAGATAGCCGAACGCTCGTCGCCGGTGGCTGGGACAAAGTGATCCGCATCTGGGAAGCCGCATCTGCCAAGAAGCTGCGCGAGATCCGCTTGCCGGACTTCATCAACTCGGTAGCCGTCTCTCCCGATGGCCGAATCGCCGCGGCCGGCTGCGGCTGGAATCCGGCGAGCATCCATCTTTTTGATGTACTTTCCGGTAAGGAGATCCTCACGTTCACCGGGCTCACTGCTTATATCGGTGCCCTGGACTTTGCACCCGACGGAAAAACATTGGCCTCCGGCCACCGCGATGCAACGGGATTGATCTGGGACGTGTCGCCCGCGAATCGCCAGGTGCAAATGGCGCCCAAGGAACTTGGTTTCGCCGAACTGGAAAAACTGTGGACCGACCTGGAAAGTGAGGATGCAACCAAAGCCAACAGTGCGGCCTGGTCATTGACATGCTCGCCGAAAACTGTCCCGGTTTTTTTGAAAAACCGGCTGCCACTTGTTCCCAAAGTGACGGAAGAGAAACTGCAGAAACTCATCGCCGACCTGGACGCGGACGATTACGCCAAGCGTCAAGCGGCTTCGCAAGCCTTGACCAAGCTTGGCACGGACGCGCATGCGGAGCTACGGAAAGGGCTGGTTGGAAAGTTGTCTCTCGAAGCCCGTCGCCGAATCGAAGCTCTGCTTGACGGACCGACGCGCTGGATACCGACTACAGCTCAAATGCGGCGAATTCGTGCGATCTGGGTATTGGAGAAGATTGGTGATCAGGAAGCTGTCGCGTTACTAAGAACCCTGGCTCAAGGTGCCCCGGCTGCGCCGGAGACACAGGAGGCGAGGGTCGCGCTGGACAGGCTGTCGAAGCGAAAGGCAATGGCCTCGGACGCTAAGCCGCCATCCGGATGAGCGTGGCGAATTCAACCTGAAGTGGTTCGTAATCTGGGGAGACTTGGCATCATTGCCGACAGACAAATTCGCAGCCTCCCGGGGCATATCCGCATTACTTCGCGAGCATTCCCGCAAGGAGCCAAACACCGGCGCCGCCTACCAGCATCGCGCACAGACCGCGTGCCTTCATGCGGTCTACTTCCGTCTTGGGGCATCCGTCGCCAACACGTAGGAATCCCCTCCTCCCTGTCCGCTGAAGCAGATTCTATGCTCCTGGAGAAATAATTTGCTGTCTGTTGAAGTGCAGACTGCCTTGCGGCCAAGCACGCGCTCGTCGGAACCTTTCGCCATCGGCCGTGTTGAATGGTGAAGACACCGCGAATTGTGATCTATGCTTGCGAGAGACTCGATCATCAGGAGTTTTAACTATGTCCGCCGGCCGCTTTGTAGTGTCGATTGTCGCCGTAAGCTCTTGCGTGCTGTTGTTCGAAGGTGGCAGGGCACAAGCACAAAAACCTGTCGCTACATCCACGACCCCCACAACCACTGCCAGCGGCGCCATCGGGCAGTTGAGGTCTATCCGAACCATCCTGGAGCACGCCGACCACGACTACCAAGGTCACCGGGCCAAGGCGGTACACGAAATCACCCACGCAATTCACGGCCTGGAAGGATCGACGACAGGCGCCCGGCACGCTGCACTGTCACCCCAGCAGAAAGCTGCATTCATTGCAGCCCGTCAGGCGAAGGCTGCCAATGCGGCGACGACACCGTCTGGCACGACCACGACTCAGAAACGGCTCAGCGAACCCCAGGCGACCTCCGACCAGCAACTCAATACAGCCCTAACCATGCTGACCCAGGTATCGTCGCAAATTGGCAATGCGAAACCAGGGGTGCAACAGCACCTGCAGAGCGCAGTTCAGGAACTGAAAACGGCTCTGGCGATCAAGTGAGCCTGCTGTTGCTTCCTCTTCGTGTGCGCACGCAGGTTGTCGTATCCTCTTGGCCGCGATGCCACCGGCAGAGCAGCTGTCCTCCAATAACTTCCGCTTCGAATCGCAAGAACTGAGGGTCTTCCCTCCACTTCGCTAATTTAGCCAATCTCCTGACCGGCCGCGGCGTTGCGTCGGCCGCCTTGCCGGGCCGATGAATTGCTGAACAAACCAGGGGTAAGCTGCGCCCTCAATTTACAAACGTGCGCTCACATTTCATGGTATTGCCCGTTCTGTATAGCAGAGAGACTCCTGCGGAACGGAGTCCGTCCAGTTCACATGGCTCGCGACTCTTCAGAGATCTTTCGATCTCGCGCGGCAATCTGGGCAAAATGGGCCAGTTTCTGGCAGAGCTTGCTTCAAGCAACGCAAGGAGGACGATGTTGTCTTTTCCTTCATAGCTTGAGACGCAGAAATTGCATTCGACAGCTGAGGGCGGCCCAGGTCGTGACAACCTTGCTGCCGAAGAATTTGGTGCAGATACTCGAATGAAGTTTTGCGGTCCGAGTTGAATTCTGAGTTCACACGCGCAAACAATGACCTATATTTCAGGGAAAGTGCCGATAAGGCTGCCGGCCCCAGTGGTGGAACCTTGTGTTGAGAGCAGCGGCAGGCGAAGACAATCGTTTTTCTTCGCCTGGAGTTTTCCATGAAAACGGAGGAGGCGAACACCAATGTTTAGGCGACGATCTCTGGCTTCTCTCAGGATTCAAAAGACCGGTCAACGCCCGCGCCGCCCATTGAACGTGGAATGCTTGGAGTCGAGGCAACTTCTGTCGGGTGGCTCTGTTGGAGGAGCCATTGCCAATGTCACGTATCACGGCGGCCCGCTCTTGCAGAACGTGCAAATCCAATCGGTCTTTTATGGCCAGGCGTGGTCGACGAACTCTAGCCTTCAGCAGCAGATTCAGCAGACCGACACCTTCCTGCAGTATTTCGTGACCAGCCCCTATGTTGACGTGCTGAAGCAATACAACGTCTCCGGCGGTACCTTCATCGGTTCGGACGTCGTTGCCCAGAACCCGTCGGGCGGACAGACAATCGACGATAGCCAAATCCAGTCCATTCTCAATTCCGAGATCACGTCTGGCAAAGTTAGCGCGCCCAATGCCAACAGTCTCTACGTGTTCTTCGTGGAGCCCGGCGTTTTGGTCACGGCGAACGGCCAGAATAGCACGACCGACTTCGCCGGCTATCACGATGTGTTCACGGACAAGGCTGGCGCGGCCGTCTATTACGCGGTCGTTCCCTATCCGACCGGCAATGTGGTTAACGTGCCTTTAACCGTCTTTCAGCAGGAGACCGTGGTCCTTTCCCACGAGGTCTCCGAGGCGATGACGGACCCGGACACGCAGACCGGCTGGTTCGATCGACGCCTGGGCGAGATCGCGGACATTGCGGAAGGAAACGTGGGCGTGCTGGGCGGCTACGAGGTGCAGTATGTCTGGTCGCAGGCGGCAGGCCAAATCGTCCTGCCGAGCGCGTCCACGACGACCAGCTCGAGTGTGGCAGTAACCGGAACGGAGATCCAGGCAAGCGCGGGCGAGCCGTTCACCAGCGTTGTGGCCACGATAACGGGGGCCGATTCGAGCGCGACAACCAGCAGTTTCACGGCGACCATCAATTGGGGCAATGGCAACACTACTACCGGCACAATCACTGCCGATCCCAACGGCGGCTTTGACGTCACTGGCACCAACACTTATGCGCAAGCGGGCAAATACCAGATCACTGTGACAGTCGACGACCCGACCGGAGCCTTGGTCGGGACGGCGACGAGCAAGGCAGTTGTGAGTGCCGCGCCCTCGCCGCTGACGGCCAAGGGTACGATCATCACAACCACTTCGGGACAGTCCTTCACCGGCACGGTGGCCACCTTCACCGACACCAACACGAGCGCGACGACAGCGAACTTCACCGCGATCATCAACTGGGGCGACGGCACGACAACCACCGGCACCGTCACGGTTGACCCGAACGGAGGCTTCGACGTCACCGGGACGCATACCTACACCGCTGCCAGCCAGCAAGGATCGTCGTCTCCCTGGGGAGATCCCGATTCGCAAGGGCAGTTCAATTTCTTCGATGGCAGACAGGTGTACTTAATCACCGTAATGATCAGCGACAACGTGTCGAACACGGCCGCCACGGCCTTGAGCTTGGCCAAGGTGGCCCCAGTGCCTCCGGTGATCGAGGCAACGGGCCAAAACGTCGCCGCGGTGAGTGGCCAATCCCTCACCGCCACCGTGGCCACCTTTACCGACTCCAACACGAGCGCTGTGGCTGGCGACTTCACCGCCACCATCCACTGGGGCGATGGCAGCACCTCTACAGGTACGGTCACGGCGGACCCCAATGGCGGCTTCGATGTGACCGGCACGCACACGTACACCAGCACGAGCGACTGGCCAGGCTGGGGCGGAGATCTCGGCTTCCACCATGGCTTCGGCAACGGACATTTCGTCATTGCTGTGGACATCGTGGATACGAAAACTCAAGACGAGGCGACGGCAGACAGTCTGGCAACCGTGAGCCCGACTGCCTTGAATCTGACCGTCACAGCGCAAAACATCACAGCGACCTCGGGCACGCAATTCTCGGGCGTAGTTGCCACGTTCACGTCAACCGACACGACGGCAACTGCTAGCACTTTCACTGCCACCATCGACTGGGGCGATGGGACATCGTCTCTAGGGACGATCACCGTCAATTCCAGCGGCGTCTTTGGGGTGATTGGCACACATACGTATGCGCTAACAGGACGAGGCGGATTTGATCTCGGGCAGGGCAACCCGATTTTCGGATCGCCAGGCAACCAGTTCCTTTTTTCCGTGACCGTGCAGGACAACACGACGAACGACACGGCAACGGCCCTGGGCCTTACGAGCGTCACGGCAGCATCGAGCAGTGGATCAACGCCCGGCAGTACTCCCACGACTCCCGATCAACTGTTCGTGATCCAACTTTATCAGCAAATGCTGGGCCGACTTCCCGATATTGGCGGACTTGCCTATTGGACGAACTTGCTGAATCAGGGGACCAGCAGGTCAACCATCGTGACTCAGATCGAGCAAAGTCAGGAATACAGCGCCTTGCAAGTCGAATCGCTCTACCAGAGCATGCTGCACCGCAATGCCGATCCGACCGGCTTGACGGCATTTACGAACCTCCTCACTAGCGGCGGCAGCTTGGATCAGGTTCGGGCGCTCATTGCAGGATCGCAAGAATTCTTCCAGACGCAGGGCAGCGGCCAAACCACCGGATTTCTCGACGCCCTGTACGCGGATGCGCTCCAGCGCAGCGTTGACCCAACGGGGCTGGCTGTCTTTGGGCAAGACTTGGCGCAGGGAGTCTCACGCCAGGCGATAGCAGCTGCCGTCTTTGGCAGCCAAGAATATCAGCATGATCTGATCGAAGGCGACTATCAGACCTACCTGGCCCGGCAGGCCGACACGAGTGGCATGTCGACATTCCTGGCAGCAATGCAACAGGGGACGAACGATCAGGGTGTGGTTGCTGCCATTGTCGGTTCCCAGGAGTATTATCAAAAACTCTAAACGATCGTGCGGGATTCGGTTGTAGGTCAGGTTTCCCACCTGACCTGACAGATTGGAAATCTGTCCTACGAAGCTGCCGAATCAAGCGCTGTGATATGGTCACGACCTCTGCCGGGCACTGGACCCAGCGCGGTCCCGGCAGAGATAAGGAACCCCTCAAAGCCGGCGGCGCTCGGAATCACGACGGTGATTTCGATCGCTTCGCCGGCTTTCCCTTTCGTTGCCTATTTGCAACTTGCCTTGTCGGGATGCGTCTCAAACCGGCCATCCTTGGTTGCTTCGCGGCTGCATCTCGTTTAGATTAGTTCTATCCTGCTGGCATGTTGTCGAGTGACCGACAATCCTCGGCAAGCGCCTGGGAGCGTGTTGAAAAAGGGGCCTGACCCCTTGAGTTCTGCTTGACCCCTTTTTCAACACGCTCTGAGCGGGTTTTACTGCCAGAGCATTCCACGCCTTCGTAGGACCTACCGGTAAGGGTAACCTTCTTTCTCCGTTTTTATCGATGATGGAAAACTCATCGAAACGTCTCGCGACGCGATAGACCTGGAAGGCCCAAGGGAAATCGTGATGCGTTCTTTAGCAGTTATGTGGGTGCTGCTTGTCGTCCCATTGGCACGCGCAGGGGATGCGGACACTTTCTTTGAAATCAATATCCGGCCGGTTCTTGCCGGTTCCTGCTTCAAGTGTCACGGCGGCAAGAAGACAAGTCACGGTTTGCGCGTCGATTCGCGGGAGGCATTGCTCAAGGGGGGCGAGAGCGGCCCGGCTGTCATCCCCGGCTATCCTGCCAAAAGCCTGCTCATTCAAGCGATCCAGTACACCCACGACGGCCTCAAAATGCCGCCAAACAAACCCCTGAGCACCAAGGTAGTGGCCGATTTCTCGGCGTGGGTCAAGGAGGGCGTCCACTGGCCCAAGCAGCAAGACAAGTTCACTGCTAATGCTTCCCAAGAGCAACGGCACTGGGCGTTCGAACCGGTGCGGAAGGTGGACCCACCGGCCGATGCCGCCGGATGGTCGGAAACAGCCATTGATCGCTACATCGCGGCCAAGCTGCGGGCCCAGGGTCTTCGTCCGGATCGCGAGGCGGACAGGCGGACGCTTATACGACGTGTCACCTTCGACCTGATTGGATTGCCGCCCAGTCCAGAAGAGACGGCAGCCTTTCTGGCAGATGATTCGCCAGGTGCCTGGGAGAAGGTCGTCGATCGACTGCTGGCTTCGCCGGAATACGGTGCACGCTGGGGACGACACTGGATGGATGTCGTGCGCTACGCAGATACTGCCGGCGATAATGCCGACTACCCCATTCCAGAAGTTCATCTCTATCGAGACTACATCATCGACTCGTTCAACGCCGACAAGCCCTACGATCAGTTTGTACAAGAGCAGATCGCCGGCGATATCCTGGCGAAGCAGGGCGCGCGGGACAGGTACGCCGAGCGCGTCGTCGCCACCGGTTTCTTGGCACTTTCGCGGCGTTATGCCACGGGGCCTTACGAACTCTGGAACCTGACGATGGAGGACACCATCGAGACGACTGGCCGGGCGCTCTTGGGCCTGACGCTCCGCTGCGCCCGCTGCCACGATCACAAGTTTGATCCGGTGACCAAAGAGGACTATTACGCGCTTTATGGCATATTCGCCAGCACAGAGTTCCCCTGGGCCGGCGGCGAGGAATTCGCTTCGATGCAGAAGCCCAGGGAGCATATGGTTCCGCTCCTCCCGCCCGCTGAGGCGTCCGCACGGCTGACTGCTTATCAATCCGCGCTAAATCAGGCAGCTGCGCTGATTCAACGAACCGAAAAAGAAGATCCGTTGGCCAAGCGCCTGGCGGAGCTGGACCAGCAGTTGCAGGCGAAGAAGAAACAAGACAAAGTGCCCAAGGGTCCCAAGCAGGAGGCTGATCCCCTCAAGGTGCAGATTGCTGCCCTTGAAAAGGAACGTGACAAGGTGAACGGCCAGCTCCAGGCGAAGATCAAAGCCTTGCGCGTGCGGCAGCATCGCCTGCAACCATCAAACCTGCCGGCCGACCTTCCCGCCGCTTATGCCGTGCAAGAGGGTAAGCCTGTCGACATGTACGTGCACCTTCACGGCGACGTGGATCAGCATGGCCCGATTGTGAAGCGAGGCATGCCCCAGTTCCTTGCCGGTAGTAAAGCTCAGAACATTCCCGCGAATAGCAGCGGTCGTTTGCAATTGGCCCAGTGGTTGACGCGCGCGGAGAACCCGCTTACTGCTCGGGTCATGGTGAACCGCATCTGGCAGCACCATTTCGGCAAAGGAATCGTGACGACTCCGTCCAACTTTGGCCTTCGCGGCGAAGCACCGACGCATCCGGAGCTTCTCGATTGGCTGGCCGGGCAGTTCGTCGCCGGTGGCTGGTCCATGAAGGCGTTGCACCGGCAGATTTTGTCGTCGAAGACCTATAGACTTGCAAGCGATAACGACGACGACAACGCAGCAAAGGATCCAGGCAACCGCTGGTACTGGCGTTTCGATCGTCTCCGCCTCGATGCCGAGGAGATTCGCGACGCACTCTTGCTGGCCGCGGGCAAACTGGACCGATCACGCCCGGGCGCGCACCCATTCCCATCCATCGACCATTGGAAATGGACGCAGCATAGCCCGTTCAAAGACGTTTATCCGTCGAACCACCGAAGCGTTTACTTGATGACACAACGGTTCCAACGCCACCCCTACCTCGCTCTCTTCGATGGGCCGGACACCAACACCACGACCGAGCAGCGCACCCACTCGACGGTGCCGCAGCAAGCGCTGTTTTTGATGAATGACCCCTTTATCCTGGAACAAGCGACGGGTTTCGCCAGAAGGCTAATTGGCTCGGGAGGAGATCCCTGGCAACGGATCGAGTTGGCGCATCAGATCGCCCTGGCCAGACCCGCCAGGCATATCGAAATGGAAATGGCCGTGCATTACGTCGATGCCTACAGGAAACAACTCGAGAAGGATGGGGTAGCGGCCGATCGTCTTGAACTGGAAGCCTGGACGAGCTACGCAAGGATTCTGCTCTGCTGCAACGAGTTCGTGTACATTGACTGAATGAGGACGACCATGCGACGACGTGAATTCTTGAGATGCTGCGCCGCGGGCGGCCTTGGCATGTATCCAGCGTTGTCGCTGGCGGCGGCAGTCAATGACGGCCATCCGTTGGCGCCAGAGCGGACTCACTTCCCGGCAAAAGCGAAGAACTTGATCGTCCTCTTTCTGACGGGCGGCGTCTCGCATGTGGATACGTTCGACCCCAAGCCCAGGCTACAGGCAGATCATGGCAAAATCGCATTCGGGCGCGACTTGAGGGATACGAGCGACAAGCCATTCTACCTGATCCGCTCACCGTTCAACTTCGCGGCGCGTGGCCGCTGTGGATTGTTGATCAGCGAGCTGTTCCCTCATCTGGGCGCGCTGGCCGACGATCTGTGCGTGATCCGCAGCCTGCATACCGACATTCTCGAACACTTTCAGGCCACACTGGCGATGCACACCGGTTCCGCCACGGTGCCGATGCCCAGTCTGGGATCGTGGCTCAGCTATGGGTTGTCCACCAGGAACCAGAACTTGCCGCCCTATGTCGTCCTTGCTGAGCACATGCCGTATGCGGGCGCCCAGAACTGGGACTCGAGCTTTCTGCCCCCGCAGCACCAGGGAGTGCGCGTTTTACCAGGCAATGAGCCGATTGCCGACCTGCGTTCGCCCGCCCGGTCGGTGACGCTCCGGCAGCTCGAGCAGATCATGCTGCATGACGTCAATGAGCTGCATGCCCGGGAACGGCCGCACGACTTCAACCTGCGCGCCCGCACGGACAGCTTTGGCACGGCCGTGGGCATGATGCGCGAGGCTCCTCGAGTGTTTGACCTTGGGGAAGAATCCGAAGCGACGCTGCGATCTTACGGGATGAAACGCAGCGACGATAAATCCTTCGCCTGGCAGTGTCTCATTGCCCGCCGGCTGGTGGAACGAGGCGTGCGCGTGGTGGAAGTGATTGAAAGCGGCTCCAACGGGAACTGGGATGCACATGGCGACATGCAAGACCATCGCGGCAAAGCGCTGCGGGTTGACCAGGCGCTGGCCGGATTGATCAAGGATCTGAAACAAAGTGGCTTACTGAACGAGACACTTCTCGCAATTTGCACCGAGTTCGGTCGAACTCCTTGGGGATCCACTCCCAACGACAAAGGACGCAACCACCACGCCCGGGCATTCAGCTGTTTGCTTGCGGGAGCAGGAGTAAAGGGAGGCACCGCCTACGGCAAGACAGACGATTATGGCATCGACATTATCGCCGAGCGTTGCCACGTTCACGACTATCATGCCACGATCCTCCACTTGATGGGTCTCGATCACACGAAGCTCACCTATCGCTACGCGGGCCGGGACTTTCGTCTCACCGATGTGCATGGCAACGTGCTCGAGCGCATCCTCGCTTAGACATCTAAATGCCCGTGTGCAAGTCGATACTAGCCCGAAGCGTCAGCGAGGTCCTCGCGGACATCTCATACTAGCCCGACGCGTGAGCGAGGTCCACGCGGACACCTCATACTAGCCCGACGCGTGAGCGAGGTCCTGGCTGCCACTTTGGGAGCGAGGTCCTCGCTGACGCTTCGGGCTAGTATCACCGAAATCGGCTCATTGCAATTTATTGCCATTGCTTATTCGGCCAAATTGGCGTATCATTCCATTGTGCTTGGGCCTCGCAAAAGATTCATGGCCGCGATAACCTTTCTGTTGTCCATCCATCTGCATTTTTGTCGGTCCCACTTCACAGCGCTTTATTAAGGCAATATTCATGCGACGGCTTGCGCCCGCTGTGGGCCGAACCTGCTTGCGTGATTCTCTCTGAAGGAGGCCCTAAGTGGCCAAGAAACTGTATGTCGGCAACCTGTCGTATGACATGACCGATAGCGATCTGCAAAATCTGTTTGTGCCGCACGGCACGGTACAATCCGCTCAGGTCATCATGGATCGCGACGCGGGCCGCTCGAAAGGTTTCGGCTTTGTCGAGATGGACAACGGCGACCAAGCGCAAGCGGCGATCACGGCCTTGAATGGCCAGGAGATCAACGGGCGGTCGCTCACCGTCAACGAGGCCCGGCCGCGACCCGAGCGGGGTAGCGGCCCGCGCGGATATGCCGGCAGCCGCAGCTAGTTAGTCTTGCCGACGGCACCGGCTGTCGCCAGGCTCAAAAAAACGAAGCCATCCTTCCCAGCCCAGGTGTTGGGAAGGGTGGCTGATTTGCCATTCGATAGCGCCGCTTGAAGAGGATTCTCATGTCTACGAAGAAAACGCTCCAGCAGAGAGAGAAGGAACTGCAAGATCTGCTCGCCACACCGGCGGGCCGCGAGGAACTCCGCGTCCTGGAGTCTCAGTATCACGAAGGCAGCGAAAGGTTTCGGCCCGCGACTTCGTCGGTGATTACCTACATCCTCGTTCACGAGAGGCAGAAGGGCATGATTGTCGGTTGACGGCAAGCGCCCGCGAAGAGGCGAGCCATCAGCGCAACAGATGCCCTCCTCGATGAACGCTTTTTGTAGTTGGTCTTTGTCTTCGAAAGGATCGCTCGTCGAGGCAGGACGCGGGGCGGTTCGAAGCCACGTCGCAACTCTCGTAGAGCAAGCTGCCAGCTTGCCCTACAAACTCTATTACCCAAGCAGCATGGCTTTTACAACATGCCCGAAGAGCATGTCAGTCGGTGAGCTTCCAGCTTATGCCGTCAATCCTTATGTCTTCCACCAAATCCGCGGGCACATCCTGAACCAGGCTCTGGATCGCCAGGGCCCTGTTGCATGAAGGATTTCTGCAAAGCTTGATCCGGACCATTTGTTCGCCCGGTAGCTGAGGAAAGACATTCCTTACCTGGTCCAACGTAGACTCGGAGTCCCGTGCACTCCGGGCGCCAGGCCTGACGAACATATCCGAGAGACGGTTGGCCATGGGTTGCGGAAGTTCGCCCCTCATCAAGTCATCCAGGGCGCGCTGATCGACCGAGCGGGCCATGCCGCCCATTCCCATTTCGCGCCGCGACCAGCGCCCAAGCGCTAGGCCTAGCGCTTGGAGCTGTTCGCCGGTCGCATTCTTGAGCGGCACAATATTGCATTCGATGAACATTGTCTCGCCTCTCGCTCAGACAATGGCGGCTGCCTCGGGCAGCGCCGGCTCCGGCTCCGGCATCACTTCTCTGACAATTTGCAGGAAGTGGCTGCCTTTCTTCTTGGTGAGCAGGTCCGCCAGTTTCTCATCGGCAGCAGCGCGTTCGCAATAATCGTAGATGGCAACCTGTTTCATGCTGCCGTCAAAAACACCCCAGCGGGCGCGCATGCGCGGGGGCGCCTTCTTGGCCCGGGGCTTCCTTACCTTCGGCACTGCGGCGGTTTTCGCTTTGGTCTTCCTCGCCCTAGGCACGGCTGTGGGCGTCGCGCCCGGGGCCAGGGTTGCCAGCTGCTCTGCCTGATCCGCCTGCTCGCGCAAGACGCGTCGATTCAAGGTTCGGCCTGCCATAACAGCCTGCTTTCGAGTCGGTGTTAAAGGTGAATTGGCTCGCTTACGGGTCCATACTGCTTCTGGATTTTGGGTATCGAATGGATGATGTTGCCGGTAGCATCGACCACCAGGAAATAACTGTGGGCGATTTTGACCGAGGCAGCGTCGAGACCGGTGACAATGTTCACGCGGTAGCGATCTTCCCAGAGGTGGCGCACGCAAATCATTTGCAGGTCGCCCGGTCGCCCCACGACCTCGAGCACGTGTCTGCCAATGGCGCTTTCGCGCTGCTGGCGATCAGATCGTCCCTGGACCGCGTGCTGTTTAACCTGTTCTTTCGTCGGCATGGTCTTTAGTTCCAAATGGTGACTGGAAAAATGCAACGGCGCCGGTTTCGAACAAAGGAGATGCAGGAGGCGCTTCCCCATCGAAGCGCGTTTTAAAGTCACATCAGAAAATCATCGACATCGTAGCGCGGCAAGAGCGCTACAAACGTAGTTCCCTGTCCCTCTCCGGAGTCCACGGTCAATGTGCCCCCACTCTTCTCCACGAGCAGTTTGACGACCGCCAGGCCGACGCCTAGACCGGCCGCCCGCGCTGGCGCTGCTCGGTAAAACAGCTCGAGCACCTCGGTAGCACTTTCGCCTGGAGGTAAGCCAACACCGTTGTCCGATAGCCGCAACTCGTAGCCTTGCGGCGCTGCACGCAGCTCCAGACGCACCCACGACTCCGTCTTGAGCGGGTCGCGGTACTTGAGGGCGTTGGAAAAAAGGTTATCCAGGATGTGCCGCAGGCGGGCAGGAAACCACTCGATGTGCTCGCTGTCGAGTTCCAGCCGAAGGGAAACATGCGGTGCACCCTCCAGGCGCTGCTGCCAGCGGAAGACCCGCTCGGCCAGCGGCCGCAGCGCGATGGCGACGACCTGGTCTTGGGCGGGGTTGTAACCGGGCGGCTCGCGCAAGTCGCGCAAGACTCCCGCCAGCTCCTTGGCGAGCCTGTCAATTTCCGGGAGCGGTGGCAGCGTATTTCCTGCCCGGGTCGCATTTTGACAAAACTTGTGGATCTGTTTCACGGCCGCGCGCGCCCTGTGCTGGACAAACTGAGTTTGCTTGCGCAGGCGGTCAACCTCCAGCTCGAGGTCAGCTACGTAGACTAACAGGCGGTGGTTGCTGTCTGCTTGGGGCGCCGTTGCATTCGGAGAATGGTTCATGCGTGTTTCTTCTTTCCAAGGCATGCTTCGCCCTGGCTGTCCGCAAGGACTGGGACCGCAGTCGTCTTGAGGGCGGGCTAGGACTCACCACCCTCGTCGCGCCATGGGTCGGCGCGCTGAGTAGGATGCAGAGCGAGCGTATGCCGGCCGGGTTGATTGCCGGCGCTAGCCCGGGTGACCATGAGGGCCAACTCCTTGGCGTGGACGGGCATCACCAGGCAGCTATTGGCTCCGGCATCCAGCGCCGCCTGCACGAGGCCTTCCTGATCGGGCGGCACCAGGACCAGAAGCGACGTGTGGGCTCGGCCAAGCTGACTTCGCAAAGCTCTGCACAACCCTAGGCTATCTGCCACTGGCTCACGTACGCTTACGATCAACAGTTGTGCTGTCCTCGGGCTCCAATCCCGATCGAGAGATTGAGAGCTGGCGCCCTGGATCATTTCGATCTGCCAGCCGGGGAAAGCTTCCCGAAGGCTGGTCAGGCTCTCCGAGTCCACGTCAAAGGCGATTGCTCTCGGTTGACTAGCCACGAGTACTCCATTATCAGCACTCGCTCGACCGGTTCACACTGTTTCACCAAGCATCGAGACCTGTGTTGGTTCCCCTGGGAGCGCGCCGTCAGCGCGCTTCGCTCGGGTAACAGGAAGATTGCCGAAGGGGAAATGCGGTCTCGGTCGGCATCTCCCGTGCAACCGAGGACGAGTCAGACCGTCCTACTCCGCACGCTTGATGTCCGCCCGATCCGAAGAGAAGTCTTGGGGAAAAGGGAGGCACCAGGGATGTAGAGCAACATTAACATTGTATCCGATCCGCGAACTAACCACCAGGGCTGCCGGCAGTGTCTCAGTTTGCCAATCCGGTATCAGTTTTCTCGTGGCTCAAGCTGCCAGCTTGAGCTACGACCGGGCTGCCGCGAAGCAGCGGCAGTCTCCGCTCCTTGGAATGCGCTCCCAGGATTCGCCTTGTCCGGGTTCCTCAAGAGTGCCGACTGCCACGGGACCGGTCTTCGCGCGGCTTCGCTTCGTTGACGGTCAGTGGCCGGCCCCCCGAGTCCTGGCCATTGAGGGCTGCCATGGCCGTCTGAGATTCGTGGTCCGTTTTCATTTCCACGAAGCCGAATCCCTTGGACCGCCCGCTGTCGCGATCCATGATGACCTGGGCCGACTCCACAGTGCCGTGCGGCTCAAACATTTTCACGAGATCGCCGTCGGTCACTTCGTAGCCGAGGTTGCCGACGTACAGTTTCTTACCCATCAGATGACTCCATGAAAAGAGACCGCTCCGCCGACTTGGCAAGAGCGAGGCCAATGCACGAAACGGACAAAGTTCCATGCTCCTTGATGACTTTCCCGGGGCGAAGCAACGACGCGCTAGCCGCGTCGTTGTGATGTTTTTGAGGGCAAAATTCTCCTGTTCGAGTCAAACGGTCAGCGCACGGATCATGTGCCTTTGCCAAGGCGGTAAACAACTTGGGATACCTCTCGTTGTAATCCGCGCAATTGCTGATTGATTCCATCGATCACCTTGGAGACACCCTCACCGCCCTGGTCGGCGGCGATATTCAAATGTTCTTGAGCTTTGAATAGCGCATCGAGCGCCTTTCCGAGGCACGCCTTGGCCGCGTCGATTTTCAGGGTTTCCTGTCCAGCTCGCGTCAATGTTGGTTGACCTGGTTTCTCCGGTAGTGTCTCGCCCGAATTCATGGTTGGTTATCCCTACATTGAGCGGCGCAATTAACCTGCGTCTTGCTTGGGCGGAGGTTTCTGGGGCCAGCCGAGCTGGGCTGCCGCGGCCCTATCCCAGTACTCGTTATTGCCATTAAGGTGTTGTTCCAGGAACACACGGCCTGATTTACCAAGTAATGCACGTTTGCAGGCGTCCAAGCTGCGCCGCACGAATCCCGGGCTTCCGTTACTCGTCATGGCGGCGCCCCGCAGCATTCAGGCTCAGGGTCCGCAAGCCGCGCCTCTTGCCAATCGTTCGATGAAATTCGGCGATCAGGGCGACGGAGCCTATGCAAATCAGGCAACTGCCTGGGACAGGCAAGAAGAGGCCTACGAAAGCCGCGCTCAGCATCGCCTGCGTATACCTTGGCCCGTAGCGATTCTTCAGACCCGCGTATCTCTCCCCCACGCTTGCGACAGCCCGGCTTGCCATCCTGCAGGCTGACATCTTGGCCCAGACGACCCATCTCTCTCGTGCGTATTCCAATTTGTCTCCCCATGAGCTCTTTTTGGCGGTCGAGCGCTTACCAGCTTGCCTTGCGGACGCCGGGAATTAGTCCGCTGCTGGCCAGGTCGCGGAAGCAAATTCGGCAGACGCCGAACTTGCGATACACTGCCCGTGCCCGGCCGCACAACTTGCAGCGGCGCTTGATTCGGATGCGTTCGCGGGGCGGCATCTTGACCTTGTCGGGAGTGCGTCTGCTGGCTTCCCATTTGAGCATCTGCCTGCGAAATTTGACATTTTGCGCTTCAGTTGTCATGAATCCGCCCTCACCAATGAGTGTTTTTTTGTGCCTCTTTTGGTTACGCAGTGCTCGCCATGCCTGCCCGTCGCAGCCAGCGGAAATGGGACGCCACGCCCGCCAGAAAAGTCTTATGGGCCACATACTTCAGACCAAAGTCTCTGCACGTTTTCTCCACCAGCCTTGAAAGGGCCGGGTAATGGACGTGGCAGATCTGCGGGAAGAGGTGGTGCTCGATCTGAAAATTCAGCCCGCCGACATACCAGGAAAGCAGTCGACTCCCGCGTGCAAAATCGACGGTCGTTTCAACCTGATGCTCCGCCCAGGCTGACTCCATCCGGCCCGTGTCTGGCCGAGGCAGCGGAAAGTTCGCTTCCTCGACGCAGTGCGCCAATTGAAATACGACGCTGAGCACCAGTCCCTGCACGAACGACGCCGTCACGTAAAGTAGTAATACAGCCCACACCGGGTGCAGCAAGAGCGGAATCCCAAATGCCAGCGAAAAGAATACGCCTTTACCCCCGATGAAAGTGAGCAGGTCCCAGCCCTTTGGCCGGGCGAGACGGTGCCCGCCGATGTTGCCGGTGATCACGCACCGAAAATCGTCGTGAAGTTGCCACTTGATCGGCAGAAACCCGTACAGAACCCAGAGGTAAAAATGTTGCAAGCGATGAAAGCGGAGCCGTTTCTGGTGCGGCGACAGCCTGCCGAGAACGCCAAGGTTGATGTCGTCGTCGTGCCCCGTAATGTTCGTGAAGCTGTGATGGATCGAGTTGTGCTTCCTAGCCCAAACGTAGGAGCTGCCTCCCAGCAAATCCAGGCTCATCGCCATGAGCGTGTTGACCCACTTGTGATCGGAGTAGGCCCGGTGCCCGCCGTCGTGCTGGACGTTGAACCCGATGGCCGCCATCGAAAGCCCTAACGAGATGGCGAGCGGCACGGCAATCCACCACGTCCCCGCGAACAACAAGAGCACTACGTACGAGGCTGCAAGCCAGCCGACCAGTAGCGCCGTCTTCAGATACATCTGCGGACAATCGCGTTGCCTCCGGCCGGTGTAGCTGAAATACCGATCGACCCGCTGGCGCAACTCGCGATGAAACGCGTCGCTCATGCTGAACTTCAGCTTGTCCGGCGCTGGGTTCCTGGCCGTTGCGAGGTCCGGTATTTTCGTTCGTTCTTGTCCCGTCATTCGCTTCTCCTCTGATCCACTAAAGCCACCTCCGAGCCTCACCACGGAGCGACCTCTCGCGCGCGTCATGATTGTCGCCAGAAGGTGGTCCGATTCCGGCATTACCTGTCAGGCACTGCGGGCCTCTTGATTGCGCCACTTCCAGTGACGATTAAAAAGCTGGTACTCAACTCCCAAGATAACCTGCTTCCCAGAACAGTCCATGCAGTGCCAGTACGTCGTTGGCGAGGTATTCCAGCTCGAACAACCCTTGCAATAATACGCAAGGAGCGAGCTTGTGTCGCAGAAGCATCTCCCTGGGTGGAAGCGGCCGGAAGACACGACCTTTTTGCAGCGCCTGCAATACCATTGATAGACAGGCATTCGCGACCACAGGAATACGACGCCGACCAGGGCGAGGAATGCAACCAAGCCCACAATCGCCCAATTCTGCGGGGTCATTCGAGAACCTGCCTTTTTCCAAGACTCTCCGAAGCAGCGGCGCGGTCTTGTGACATCACCGAGTCAGAGCTATATTTCGCAGTGCGACGCTGCCGCTCCAGGTGTCAGGGGGTACGCTCCGAGCGAGAAGGAATACCTGCACTACTGTGCCGGTTGTGAAGGCCTGCACCACGGCGGCGTTGGCCGGCCCAACCTCTGCGGACGCTTCGCGCACCTCCACGCCGGTGATGCGTCGAATCTCTTGGCGGAGGCCGGCGCAGGAACTGGCGAACAGCTGCCGGTAAAACTCCTGAACCTGGGTGGCGCCCTGGGGGGTTTGAGCAAGGGCATTTTCGGCTGGCGACAGCGCCCCATGCAGCGCGATCACCAGCGTCTGATCGATCAGGACCACGCTCAACGACTGGGGCGCGTGTCCGGTGCGCTGGTGCTCGAAATCGCTGGCCGCCTCGGCGAGCTGTTGGGCGATGGTCGAGTTGGACTGTTCCATCCGATTCGCTCCGTCTTTTGGCAAGCGTGCCCCGCCGTTGAAAGAAAAAAGCCGACCTGGCGGAACGCCCCTAAGGCATTGCGCCACGTCGGCTTACTCGTCAACTGGCCCCCCGGCATCGCCAGGTTGCCCTTCGTCTAGTCAACCGAAAAACTCAACTGCACGTACTTTTCAGACCCGCTTTGTATTCTACCTCTCATCTTCATTGTAGACTTACGGCCGAGAAAAGCAAGTGGAATATTGGCGGTGATGGCGATATCATGATCCGCAAATCGCCCCCGGGTCGAGGTGCCGATGAGAAGCCAGGGAGAGATCGAGGCCGCCATTTGCGAGGGGATCAGCCGCTTCGAGCAGGACTACATGGGCCGTGGACCCAGGGACATTCACGCCCACCTGATGGAAGATCTCGTGCTAGTCCGCCTCCAAGGCGTCTTGACCGCTGCCGAACAGCAATTGGTCAAGACGCTTCCCGCCGAAAAGGGAAGAGACTTGCTCAAACAAGTACGCACCCATCTGATCGAAACGGCACGGCCCATTCTGGAAGGACTGATCCAGGAAGCGACTGCTGTCCAAGTGCTGAGCCTGCATCACGACATCAGCACCGTGACCGGTGAAGAAGTGCTTCTCTTCACGCTGGCGGAACCGGCTGCGTTCCGTGGCCTCAAAAGAAAGTAGGTCCCCCTTGCGGAGCGGAATCTATCGCCGCTAGCCACGCTTGCCACCCTGATCCATCTTGCTTACTTCGCAGATCGTAGCTCAAGCTGCCAGCTTGAGCTACTACCCGCGCCCAGGTCACTTGGTCGTTCGGAGTCCGATTTGCTAAGATAGCGGTGTGACACTCCATTCCCGGGATTCTTTTCCACCTGAGTTTCGCTTCCGATCCGGCAGAGGCGACGCGTATTGCACGCGAAGGAACCCGCCATGCACCTTCGTTTCGATATTGAAGACATCGATTATCTCCGACGCAAGGAAGGCATCGACGACGTTGAGCTGCATGAGGACATTCGCGGGCTTCGGATCGGCGACCATGTCCGGTTGACATTTCTGGTGAAGGATAAGTCGCTGACCCGCGAAACGCTGCTCGTCCGGATCACGCGCATCCAGGGCGAGTGCTTGAGAGGCCGATTGGCCGATCAACCCGTTTCACGGGGGCTGTCGAAACTGCAGTTGGGGTCGCGCATTGAATTCGCTGCCGACCACATCCATTCCATAGCACCAGCAGCGCCCAAAGCACGAACCGGCAAGTGAGAACCACCATGACCGCGAAAGCAAGTCCTCGAAACCCCGCCGTCGGCTCCATGCCGGACATCCCTCCCGACGTCGGCCTGACGACTCCCTGGACAAGGGACGAACACGTCGTACACATCCAGGCGCTGGGCCAGCGCGTTGCCAGACATGTTCAGTTCATCTGCGAAATCGGCAAATTGCAAGGCACCTCGGCAGAAACGAAGGATAACGCGGTCATCGTCTTCTACAAGCAGCTGCTGGTCCTGGAACGGCAATTGAACCGGATCCACGAGGACCTGGAACTCGCTTGAGAAGTGCCGTCGATGCACGAAACGTGCGCATTTCAAAAAAGCAGTTCAAATAACGGCGCGTGATCGCGCCGTAGGTCAGGTTTCCAACCTGACCGGACAGATTGGAAATCTGTCCTACCTCCCATCTTGGGCTTTTCTTCCACCGCCGCTGACCACAAATCTAGCACCAAGCAAAACATCCTCGCGTGCGTGCGCATTTTGCCGACCAACGGTTGCGCAAAAAATATCGACGCGCCGCTAGGATCCAAGACAATAGGATGGCGGAAGGCAAGGAAATAGAGGTCGGGAGGAATGGCCAACGTGGCAACGACAAGCCCCAGCGTACTCATCCGTCAACTGCATAGAGCTGCCCTGTTGCCCGACCGCGCGGGCCTGACGGACAGCCAACTGCTGGAACAGTTCCTTGCCGCTCAGGACGAAGTGGCCTTTGAGGTACTGGTGCGCCGCCACGGCCCAATGGTCTTCGCCGTGTGCCGGCGCGTGATCGGCAACCTGCACGATGCAGAGGACGCCTTCCAGGCCAGTTTTCTCGTACTCGCTCGCAAAGCGGCGTCGGTGTCGCCGCGGGAGGCGGTTGGGAACTGGTTGTACGGAGTCGCTTATCGAACGGCCAGACGAGCCAGGGCCGTCAGCGCCCGCCGCTGGGCCCGTGAGAAGCAGGTGAAGGACATGCCAAGCCCAACAACGGCGCCGGCGGATCCTCTCGAAGAGTTGGAACCACTCCTCGATCACGAGCTGAGCCGGCTGCCCGATAAGTACCGCATGCCCATTGTCCTGTGCGAGCTGCAAGGGCGGACGCGGAAGGAAGTGGCAGGGCAACTGAAGCTGCCCGAGGGCACCCTTTCCAGTCGACTGGCCACGGCCCGGAAGATGCTTGCGAAGCGGCTGGCACGCCATGGGCTGGCCATGTCCGGAGCGGCCCTAACGGCGCTTTTGTCCCATAACGCAGCCTTGGCAAACGTGCCGAACGGCCTGGTTACATCCACGGCCAAGGCCGCAAGCCTGTTTGCGGCAGGGAAGGTGACGGCAACAGCACTGGTTTCGAACAAAGTCACTGCCTTGACGGAAGGAATGCTGAAATCCATGCTCATGCTCAAATTGCTCAAGATCGGCGCAGGCATGCTGCTGGCGATTGCCGCAGCGGTGGCCGGAGTCTGTGGGCTGGCTGCCCACTCCCTCCAGGCGGACCCGCAGCAAGTAAAGACTCTGGTGCAGGTAATCAAAGAGGCTCCCCCGGCGACCGTTCAAGAAGGACAGATTCTGGGGCGTTTCACGGCCGCGGATACGGGCAAACCAGTGGCAGGAGTCAAGATCCAGGTGCTGATCCAGGGCATGCCCGGCAAGGCTGCGCCGGCCGAAGCCATGAGTGATGTCGACGGCCGGTATGCAGTGAAGGTGCCGTTAGGCCATTGCAACCTTTGGGGCGTGTCCGTACCAGCGGGGGGCTACTACACGCATGATGCCAAGACGCGCGAATCAATCCTTACGACTGCCATGAAGCCTCAGGTCATCCGGGACTTCGTGTTGCAGCCGGGCTCGGCCTGGCGAGTGGAATTGGTCGGCGCGGACTCGGCGGTGGAAAAACTGCCCTTGTTCACGGCCCGCATCAATCCCGAGCAGCAGATAGGTCGCGTTGGGGATTTTTATGTTTCGGTGGCCGGTGATACACGAGGAAAGGCGGTGTTGACGTTTCCAACCGCTGGTGGCCGTTATGGGATTGGGTGCGGAATCATGAAGGATTCTCCCAGTAGCTACGAGATTCATCCGGCCACTTTGGAAATCGATCAAGGTTTTGATCCACGTCAGATCAAGGGTGGCCCTGAAGTGTTCTTGGAGAGCAATGCAATCCGTTTGCGCGACACTGCCGGTCGCACCGCCATGATTGACGGCGCCGAGGTTCGCGTCGATGCCGGCCAGGCGGTGCTTCGCTTCCATGCAAAACGTGTTCCCACCGCCGCGGCTCTCGTATTCCGCGGCGTCGCCGTGGACGAAGCGGGCAAGCCGATCGCTGGCGCCAAGTTCACGCCAGCTTTTGCCAGCGGCAGAGGCGGCGTCATGTCCCTACTGGAAGCCAAGACAGACGCCCAGGGCAAGTTCGAGCTGCGCGATCTACTGCTGGCAAAAGCCTACTTCGAACCCGATCGTCGGATCAGTATGATTGTGGTCAAGTCAGGTTATGACGGGGCACAGACCAAGGAGCTGAAGTTGCTCGAAGTTCAAAAAGCCGGCAGCGGCGACTTCGGCACCGTCGTCCTCAAGCCTGGCCATACGCTCCGCGGGAACGTGGTCGATGAGAACGGGCAGCCGGTGCACGGCGCACTCGTGACGAACGTGACCAACCGCTTCCTATGGAGTCACCTTCAGTGCCGGACCGACGCCCAGGGCCGGTTCGTTATGCCAGACCTGTCCTTCGGCGAACAGAAGATCTTGGCTCAGTATGGCGAGCGGGCGGGCCAAGAGGAGTTCAAGTTCGACATCAACAGGGGTGAGTGCCTCATTACCGTTCGACTCTGGCCCAAAGATGGCATGAGGACAAAGCCGAAAGCAGTACCGCCCGTGCCGCCAGCCAGGTCCACAGGAGCATGGAACCTTACTCCACCCATAAAAGAACCCAATTACAATCATGAGCCCCGGTATGCACTTCTGGTCTTTGGCCCTAAACGCGAACAGCGTGTCTGGATGGTGCTGGACGGCACGACGCTTTACGTGGACCGCAACGCCAACGGTGACTTGACCGAGCCCGGTAAACGCCTTGAGCCACACAACCCGAGGGACGGCAGCAATCGGTTCGACAACGCCGGCAGCCACACGCATTTCGACGAGTTCGAGTTCACCGTCCAAGCCGGTGTTGGTGGGACGAGTAAGTTCAAGTTGCAGCACTGGGTTCGGGCTGAGAATTTCGTGCCGAAGACGGACTTTGACAAGAAACTGCACGCCCAGTGGCTGAAACTCCACCACGAGAACAGTACGCTATGGAGGCAGGAAGGACAGGGCCAGGGACAAACACCCTTGGTCTTCATGCCGAAACCCAGGGACGCCCAGGTATGCGCTCTGGATGGCCCGCTGACATTCGTTGTGAAGCTTCCGGAGTACCAGGTGCTCCAGCGCGGCCAAGGCGGGTCCGACCTCTCATTCGAGATTGCCGTGATTGGTCGGCCGCATCGTGGTGCCGAGAGCGAGCATTACAATCCGCTGGCCACCAACGAAGTACCGGCGGGTGCACACCTGGAAGTGGACATCGAATACCCGGCCAAGGCAGCCAACACACCGCCGCTGCGCCGCAAGTACCTGCTCAAGGAGCGGTGCTGAGGGGACACCTTCCACGGCCCCGTGCGGGTCCCCGACGAAGCTGGTTCCGGCGTAGCCAAAGTCACCGTACAAATGGTGGGTTGGCCGCAGCGTCATGTCCAGCCGGCAACCGTTGAAGTGCCTATCGAGGATTAGGTCCTTTCGCAGCGCCTGCCCGGCAAAGATTGACGGCGCGGCAACGAAAGCTCCGAATGAAGTAGTGTGTATGCGCACGGCCTATTGAGAAAATGCGGCAAGGATTCCGCATTTAGTGGACGCGGCCCGCATTGCACCTTACCGATTTGCTGAGTTTCTCCTTTTTCGCTAAAGCGGCGCGCAGTCCGCCTGATCTCCCTCGCGACGGTGCCTGGTATCGCTGCCGATTGGTATGAATGGATTCAGACAGCTAATCTCGTCCGTCGCTCTCTTGCTCCTGATGCAGGGTATCGCGGCGGGCCAGGCGTTCGAGGACCATTCCCTCCTCCTGGGATGGGACGGATCCCTTTCGGCCGAGCTGGCCGGGCCGACCAGCGGACTAACCTCTTCCTCTCCATGCGACGACGAGAAATCATCAGCCTCGTGCCAGGCGCCGGCCCAGTCAGGCCCAGCGCGAGGGCTTTTTCCTCTTCTCGGGCTGCCGGGTGCGAATGCGGATTCCCAGGGCATCCGCCTGTCCGGCTGGGAGGAGATGGGCTATACCGCGTCGTCGAGCGGCACGGGCAGGCTTGCGGTTCAACCCGCGATGAATCGCTACGGCCAGGAATTTCTGCTCGATCAATTCGCGCTGGTGTTCGAGAAGCCGGTAGACAAGGACCATTTCTCGCTCGGTTTCCGGGCTGAGCTGTTCAGCGGCGCCGATGCGTCGTTCCTCCAGGGGCCCGGCGACATCCAGAATACCAATCCCCGATTCGGCTTCGTCATCCGCCAGCTTTACGCCTCAGCCCACGCGCCGCTTCTGAGCGACGGCGGACTCGATTTCGAGCTGGGCCGGCGCGGCACACCCATGGGCTACGAGTCTTACATGGCGCCGGGCAGGCCGTTCTACTCGCTCTCGTATCAGTGGGATTACGCGGAAGATGGGGCAGACACCGGCTTCTGGACTACCTGGCACGCGAGCGACCGGCTCGATTTGGTGTATGCCCTGACGATGGGAGCAAACACCTTTTTCACATTCCGGACGTCGTCGCCTAGCCACCTGGCAGAGGTTGCTTACTGGCTGCAGGATGCCAAGCGAACCCGGCTGGTCGCAACTCTGCTAATCGGCGACCAGGCCGTCGGCAACACCCTGCCGGTGCGGCTCGGAACGCTGGACACGGTGCTCGAGCTACGTCTCGAACAGGCCTGGAGCAAGGAATTCACGCAGATTCTTCAGGCAAACTATGGCTGCACCCAAAGCGTGCCCATTCTGGGTCTGGGGCAATGGTGCGGCCTCCTGAGCATTGGTCTGCTGCACATCACGCCTCAGGTCGATTTCCGAGCCCGGCTGGAGTGGTTCGACGATATCGACGGCACGCGCACCGGCTTCCCCACCAACTACTGGGCGCTCACCACAGGAATCGACTGGCACCCGCAGCCGTGGCTGTCGCTCCGCCCGGAGATACGCGGCGACTTCGCAGGGGAGCACGCATTCGGCCCCGCAGGCACGCTGGACCGCACCGACCATCAGCTCAGCGTGGGGCTGAAGTGCCTGATTCGTTTCTGAGCGCTCGGCCTCGCTGCCGCCACAATTCTTCTCTGATTCCCAATCCCAGACCCCCTTGCCCTGTCTTTGCAGCTCCTCTTGCTTTCCACGCTCGATTTGCGCAAGATGCCTCGTGAAACTGCCCCAAAATAACTGACAGGAAAACGGGCCGAGCCGGCATTACTTATCGAACGAATTGGAATCACTCGGAGTGCCAAGGATATGGCAGTCAGTCAGGTTAGCACTGTTGCACGTTTCATCCGCGAGATCCGAAGCTCTGAAGAAAACCGCAACTTATCAGATGGAAACCTGCTCCGGCGGTTCGTCATAGACCGCGACGAGTCGGCTTTTGCCGCCCTGGTAGAACGACACAGTTGCATGGTCATGACTGTTTGTCGTCGGATTGTGGGGGACCACCATCTCGCCGAAGATGCCTACCAGGCTTCGTTTTCCGTACTCGCACGCAAGGCCGCGTCAGTCCAACGATATTCGTCCTTGGCGGGCTGGCTGCATGGAGTAGCCTGTCGCACTGCTATGAAGGCGCGAGCGCTCAGCATCTCCCGTCGCCAAGGAGCACCACTCTTCGACACCCCCGCGCCGGACCGCGCCCAAGAGCTTATCTGGAACGATTTGCGCCCAATCATTGATCAGGAAATAAACCGCCTCCCTGAAAAATATCGCGTGCCATTCATCCTCTGTTACTTGGATGGCAAGACGAACGCTGAAACCGCCCTGGAGTTACGCTGCCCGGAGGGCACCATCGTGACCCGATTGGCCCGAGCCCGGGCGCGACTTCGGCACCGGTTGACCCGACGAGGCATCACTTTATCGCTTGCTGTCTTTTCCACAGCTATCCATGAGTTGGCTACGCCAACGGCAGTATCCGCGGAAATGGTCCGCGTTGTGACCCGCGTAGCGTTGCAGTTCGTCATGGGCCGGACAGCGGTAGGGGAAGCCTTCTACTTGCAGAGTATTGTTCTTGCCAAAGGAGTCCTGAAAGCGATGCTCGTATCAAAACTGAAAACTGGCAGCGCGTTCTTTTTGATTGCAAGCATGGTCGTAGCAACAAGCTACTACACGCTTGCCGAGACCCAAGCAGAAGTGAAACCAGATAAGCCACGAGTCGCACATTCCAATCCTGATAAAGGAAAGGAAGAAAAACCTGCCACACCTACGCCATATGTCCTAGAATTCAATCCTGATAAAGGAAAGATCGAGCCGCGTCTCTTGCCTCCAAATGCCGTTAACCCTGCCCAAAAGCCGCATTACCAACCGATCCTCATCACGACGTTTTACCAGCCGATCGTTGAGGGTGGTGCGCTCGGGGATCCCATGCCCTTTCAGCTTGAGATCAGCGGCCAGCCCCCGGAATTGTTAGGCGCCCTCCTAAAGCGAATGCTCGATGCTATTCAGCCAGGGAACCTCAAAAGAGAGAAACTCTCCGCGGAGGAGAAGCTGGATAAGATCTTAGAACGGCTCGATCGTTTGGAGCATCAGCTTGAGTCAACGAAGACAAAACAGCCTTGAATCCGTGACCGGTCATCATCGAGCGCGTTCGCTTGTCGATGAATAATGGTGCAGGATTTGAAATGGAGCTTCGAGCCGGATCTTAACAACAAGCGAGAAATGACCGGTAGGACGGTTTGGCGGACCGTACTACCGCCCCCTCTCCAGTCAGCGTGGATGACTCACTACTTCAACTGATTGCCAACATCCTCAATCCCTCTCCCTGTCTGAATCGGCAGCGATTTTATTTTGGCGCCCGGCGTGAGGTCTTGGGTCTTGAGGTCGATCACGCGCAGGTTTGGGTTGTCATAGGTGCGGAAATAGAGGACCTTGTTCGTGAGGTCCTTGACGACGATCCACTGCGTATAGTCGCTCTCCTTCGTGGAATTGTCGGACGGACGCACGTCCCCCTTGGGAATGTCGACGGCATTGAGGATGTGGGCAGCAAGGTTGACGCCCTCGGTGGCGTTGTCCGCCTGCTTGGCGTAGTACATCATGGCCGCGGTGCGCACCAGCCGCGAGGGCGGAGTCCAGTCGCCGGGGATCCCCAGGAAACCGCTGCCCTGGCCGGGCGGCGTCAACACGGAGCCGCCAATCTTGATGGGCTCTGCGGACGCCGCCTTCAAGTTCAGATAGTTCGTAATATTGATCAAGTGCCAATCGAATGGAGGCGAATTCGTCATAACGCGCAGGTGGTCGTTGTCGTAAATCTTCAGCCGGCCCTTGACCCACTCGATTACGAGGCTTTTGCCGCCGGCATCATGGACGGCCAGATGCAATGGCTGAACCGGAAGACCGCCTTCGTTCGGCGCTTGCCCCCAGACATGAAACTTGGGAACCATTTTTAGAACTTCATCAGCGTTTTCGAAATTGCCCAGGAGCCACGCACCCAGCGCCAGGATCGAGAGGGCGTTCTCCGGGTCCTTGGCAGCGTCCTTGTCCTGGTACTCCGCGTAGCCCGGAAGATAGAGGAATCCCACCGACAGGCCCTTCTCGTTCAGGCCGTCGACCGCGCCCCCAAGAGATTCCGCGGCAAGGTAGCCGTGCTTCGACGTCCAGGCCAGGCCCTTCTTTCCATCCGGGGCATCGCTCTGGTTCGCTTCGCCGCGCGGATGCACCGCAAGTTGTGTCGGCAGCACCATGCCGAATTCGAGCGACCGGCCGACGATCACCGCGCCATCCTTGCTCTTGATCAGGAAATCCGTGCACGCGCGCGCTTCCTGCAAGGCAGACAGGCCCAGCAGCAGTCCACACGCACCTGCCACGACCGTCAGAAGTCTTCTATTCACGGACAGCCTCCCTCCCGGGCAGGACCGCATTCCTTCCCTTGTCCCCCGGGCTCGGGATCTGCCGACGTTGGTAAAGCAGGTCATACGATCCTCCCTTGCTAAAGAAATGATTCGAACACCGTCAGGGAACGGTCATCGTCGACTGCGCAGTGAAGTGGGTTTCCTGGGTCGTCCAAGAATTCCGGCGCAAAAAGAAGCGCTCGTCGAAGCCGACCCCGATGCACGAAGCGTAACCTCCTTTTGAAATCGGCGTCGCTGCCGGACCAGAAAGAAACTCGAAGTCGTTGGAACAGTGCGCGTAACTAAAGGTTTCTTGAGCTATCTTTCACATGTTGTACGTTAGCACCTCCAGCGCTTCAAGAGACCGAACGCCAAGCAATCAAAACAACCCGAGTGGAGTTCAGCTCATGCTCATCCAAAGCCTTGCCATGGCGGCCTTGCTCGCGGCGTCGTCACTCCCGGCCGCGCGCGCTGCCGACTCCGCGGACGTGATCTATCATGGCGGCGATCTTGTTACCGTCGACGACAAGAATCCCTCTGCCGAAGCCATAGCCGTCAAAGACGGCAAAATCCTTGCCATCGGCAAAAAAGAGGACGTGTTCAAGTCCAGGGGAGAAGGCACCAAGGTCGTGGACCTGCACGGCAAGACCCTGCTGCCCGGATTCGTCGATGGCCACAGCCACTTCATCAACTCCTTGCAGGTGGCCACGCAGGCAAACTGCTTTTCGCCGCCTGCCGGCCCTGTGGAATCGAATGCGGATGTCATTCGCGAACTCAAGAAGCTGCGAGCGCGACTCCACATTCCGAAAGGCGAGTTCATCGTCGCCTATGGATACGACCCCAACTGCATGCCGGGCGGCAAGATCCTGTCGGCAGCAGAGCTCGACGCCTCCTTTCCGGACAACCCGGTGATTGTGATTCACGTGTCGCTGCACGGCGGCGTGTTGAACTCCCTGGCATTGAAGAAATTCAACATCGGCGCCAACACGCCCACTCCCAAAGGCGGCGTCATCTTGCGCAAGGAAGGATCGAACGAGCCGGCCGGGCTGCTGATGGAGACAGCCTTCTTGCCGATCTTCGCCAACATGCCCAAGCCGAGCGAGGCCAAGCTGCTCGAACACTTCCAGGCAGGCCAGGCGATCTATGCCGCCGCGGGATTGACGACCGCCCAGGAAGGCGCTACTTACACCGATGATGTGGCATTGCTCCAGAAGGCGGCCGCCCAGAATCGCCTCTATATCGACGTCGTTGCCTATCCGTTCATCACCGTGGCCACCGAGGTGTTCAAGAAGAACCCGCCCGAGACGTTTGGGAAATACCACAACCACCTGAAGCTCGGCGGCATCAAGATCACGATCGACGGTTCGCCACAGGGGAAGACCGCCTTCTTCACCACCCATTATCTGACTGGCGGCCCGGCCGGGGAGAAAAACTGGCGCGGCGAGCCGACCTTCCCCAAGGCCCAGTTCCTGGACATGGTCCGGCTGGTGTACGACAACAACCTCCAGCTCCTCTGCCACTGCAATGGCGACGCCGCCATTGATTGGCTCCTGGAAGCCCACGAATCGGCGGCCCGCGACCGCACGGCCGACCTGCGCACCGTCCCGGTCCATTCCCAGTTCGTGCGCAGGGATCAATTGGAGAAATATGTCGCCTACAAGCTCGTGCCCTCGTTCTATACTGAGCACACCTTCTTCTTCGGCGATACGCACGTCAAGAACCGCGGCAAGGAGCAAGCGGAATTCCTCAGTCCGATGCGGACCGCCTTGAAGATGGGCCTGCGTTGCGCGAATCACACCGACTTCAACGTGGCCCCGATCGATCAATTGTTCGTGATGTGGTCAGCCGTCAATCGCGTCTCCCGAGATGGCAACGTGATCGGTCCGGACGAACGCATCACCCCACTGCAAGCCCTCAAGGCGATCACGATCGACAGCGCGTACATGTACCGAGAGGAAGACCGGAAGGGATCTCTCGAACCTGGCAAACTAGCCGACTTCGTCATCCTCGACAAGAACCCGCTCAAGGTCGATCCGATGACCATCAAGGACATCAAAGTTCTGGAGACCATCAAGGAAGGCAAGTCGATTTATCGAGTCGGGTCGTAATGATAGCTTCACCATAGAAAACGCCGGGGGCGCAGAGAGCGCCGCAGGCAAACTCACTGAGCTTTCGGCGTTCTCTGCGCCGGGACTTATTGTCCGCCTTTGGACTGCGCAAGCTGGGATAATTGCGGCGGCTGGCATTGCAAGAATTGCTTGATTTATTGATGACGTGGATGTATGAGTCTGCCGGCCATCATTCCATTACGCCTGACCGAGCCCTGAACATGACACGTCAACTCGTCGTGATCGTGCTTGCCGCATCCGCATTCGTGTCCGGCTGTGCGAGCCCGCCGCTCATGCTTCCGCCAGGGGAAGACTCCCAGAAGCTCGTGGATGAGATCGCCAACAAAGGCCAGGACGAGGCACCGAAGGCCAGCCAGTCGGGCGACCTCGCGGGACCGGCCTCGCTGTCGTCCATCGCGAGCAAGACGCTGGTGACGAGCGTGAAAGTGTCCGAGACTTGCGGACTGGTCGTCATATACCTGGCATACCTCGCCGCGAGTGCCCACGGTGGTGTAGGCCAGGGTGGCGAAAGCATTGGAGCTGGAACGGATGGAAAATACGGACTCGCGGATGCCTTTCACGACATCTGGGCCGACCAGTGAATTGCCCCCAGCGTTCTTCTGGCCACGAAGGCGCTTGGAAGACAGCTCGCTCCACCGTACCGCTAGAATCGAAACCATAGTGCAATCCATGCGGACGCGAGGGTGCCTGGGCCGGAGCTTCGACGATCCGGCGTCGAACGTGAACCACCGTTGGGACCGCCCCAAAATTGGGGCTTCGGTCCTTTCAGGCCCGGCCACACCACATTCTTTAGCGACTTGAACACCAAAGCGAACGACGAACGGGACAACACCCTCTATGATTAAGGGAGAGGAACCCAACCCAGCGGAGTCGGGTGCAACGACCTATGGCCACACTGCCAATCGAAGACGCCGCCACCGAGTCTGACGAACGAACGAAGCCGCCGTTTCTGCGCCGAGTACGAATCCGCGGCTACAAGAGTATCGCTTTTTGTGACGTGCCCCTTCAGCCACTGACAATCCTCGTGGGCCGGAATGCGGCAGGGAAGAGCAATTTTCTCGATGCGCTGGCGTTTCTGCGCGATGTGATGGAGGCGGGCGCGATCGAAGCTGTGAAACGGCGAGGCGGGTGGTCTTCGGTCATTTGTCGGACATCGGACGCTCAATGGATCGAGATCGAGGTTGAGGCAAGCTTTGCTTGCGGACGCCCGCCCAAGCTCCAAATCCGTAGTAGTGATCTTGCGTCGACACTGCCTGCCGAGGATCCCTTGCCAGATCTGGAAGGAAGCACATTTTCTGCAACATACTCGCTCCACATGTTTGTGGATCCCCATGCAATACCCTCGATCTCCAAAGAGGAATTGGTGATTCGGGACGCGGGTCACAAGTACTACGAACGCTTTGTAGCAAGCGGGGGGATTGGGTGGCAGGGGGAATTGCTGAATCGGATCATTCCTAAGTCTCCAGGGGATTTGCGGGCAGTTCTACGGCCCGGTTTCCCCTTCCTCGGCCTAATCGGTGCGCAGCCGTTCATTGATTTCTCCGACGGGTTGCGGACCATGAGCTTCTACAACTTCCAACCGGAAGTAATGCGAATAGTGCAAAAGCCCACGCCGGGAAGCATGCTCGAAAAGAATGGCCGAAACCTTGCCAGCGTGATCGAGAGTCTCGGGGAGGTCGACCCAGAAATAGTGCAGAGGGTCCGCGAGTATCTCGCGGCCATAGCTGATGAAGTAAGAAGCTTTGATACCGTTAAATACGGAGAGTACGAAACCGTTGGCTTCCAGCTCCGCATGGAACGCCCAGAAGACCTCGTTTTAATTGCCGAGAATATGTCGGACGGAACGCTACGGGCATTGGCCGCGCTGATTGCTGCGTTCCAGATTCACATGCCTACTGGCCCAAGCCTCGTTGCCATTGAGGAGCCGGAAACGGCCCTTCACCCGGCTGCCACGCATGCTTTGGTCGATGCGCTGCAAGAGGCAACCCAGCGAACACAAATTTTGCTGACGACCCATAGTGGCGACCTGCTAGCCGACCGTGACCTGGACCCGACCCAGGTGCTGGTCGTGCGCAACCGCAATGGTCAGACGCTGATCACGCCGGTCGATCCGGGTAGCCGCGAAATCATTCAGAAAGAGCTTTACTCGTTGGCCGATCTCCAGCGCATGGACCAATTGGAACTGGATGAGGCAGACCTCCAACGTCAAGCGAAAGCGCGGGCAGAAGCGGAGAAGAACTGATATGCCTCTCCGGGTACTACCCATTGTTGAGGGGCATGGGGAAGACGGTGCCATCCGTCCTCTTTTACAACGAATCTGGTACGAGCATCTTGGCGGCGAGGGAATCGACGTCCTCAAACCTTTCCGAAAGCCGCACGGGAAGTTGTTGCAGGAAGATGGTCTCAAACAGGCTGTAGACGCTGCCAAAATCCGGCTAGACAGCCTACCGCCCAACGATTTCCACAAGCTGGTCCTCATCCTCATTGACTCGGAAGGAAAATGCCCAGCAAAGCTGGCGCCTCAACTCCTGCATTGGGCCAAGGAAGTTCGTTCGGACGCTGATTTTGTCTGCGTCATGCCTCACCCAATGTTCGAAGTATAGTTCGCCGCCGCAGCTTCGTCTTTGGGGGGTGTGAACGGTCTTCCTGCTGAATTGAAAACTCCAAACGACCCCGAAGGAAACGCATTAGGGAAAGGCTGGCTGAAGAAGCTCCTGCCCCGTAAGTATAGCGAAACAGTCGATCAGCCCTGCTTCGCCGCCAAGATGGACCTAACCCTTTGCCGTCAAAACTCTCCCTCGTTTGACAAACTATGCCGAGAACTCAAGCAACGGCTTCCCGCTGCCGCCAGGTGCCAAGGTTTCGGGCCTCCAACTGCTGAATGAAATCCTACAACCCCGAAGGCCCGAAAGCATGTTCGTCCCCAATGAAGGAGGGCGCTTCATTGGCCACTTATGCCCCATTGAAGGGGGCGGGTCACCGGCTGCTCGGCATGCTTTCAGGCCTTTCAGCGAGTAAGATTTCCTTGGCAAGCCTGTGGCCTGAAAGGATGGCACCCTGCGCAACGCATTCTTGATGTCGCGATTCGGTCTGTCGGTGAAGTCATGGATTTCCATGGCCAGCCCTCGCGCGACGCCACTTTTATGGGGCGGAGCTTCGACGTCACAACATTCGAATTGAACCATCGTTTTTCCACTGGGGCTAGTGCATGCTCAAGTATAGATTTTGGGGCATAGGCGTGGATTTCAGATCCCTGGAGATATGCACTTCCGTACACATGACATATGGCGAGGTAGAACCGCCATTGAGTCAAGGTCCGATTTGCGATGTAATACCTTGTAGCACAGGCACTTGCAGAATTCTCTCTTTTGTCAGACAAGTCGTCTGCCTACCCCCCCTTTTACATGACATAACATGACATTCTCGTTTCCGCCATTTGCCTTGCGTTTCTCTCTGGCCTCGTGCTCGAGGCCCAGTGGTTTTAGACTTGAAGATGCACTAGCCAACCCTGGGAAGGCTTCCGTGCCCTCTGCCGCGTCCCTAGGATGTTCTCTTCCGAAGCACGTCCACCACGCCGCCATGCCCGCGTTCGCTGGCAATCTCCAGCGGCGTTTTGCCGGCCCCGTTCCGGAGCGTCGGGTCTGCGCCAGCGTCGAGCAGCAGCCGAACGACCTCGGCGTTGCCCGCGTTGGCGGCTTCATGCAGTGGACTGGTGTCGCCATCCAGCAGGTTGGCCAACGACGGGTCTTCCGCGAGCCGGGCGCGGACCTTGTCGATCATGGGAGGGATATAGCCGGACCAGTTGGCCGGCACGCAGATGCCGAAACCTCGCGGTGTGCAATGATGGACGTCATCGCGTGCGCTGGGATCGGCGCCGGCCTGTTGCAACAGATCGATAATGACGCGTGAGCCGGCGTAATAAGCCCAGTGCAACGGCGTGCCGCCCATGTAGCCCTTGAAGGTCAAATCGGGCTGCTTGGTGAGCAGAAAACGCACCACGTCAATATGCCCGTTGCGGCTGGCAATGTAGAGGGCATCTGCAATCTGCTCGCTTGGCTTCTGCGGAGGGCAGGGCAATCGTGTGCCGTCCTCGGAATAGCGTGTGCTGCCCGTGCACACCGCATTGGGACGCAACGCTCCGCTTTCGTCGAAGAGCGCACGCACATGCTCGACGGAACCGATGCCGGCAGCACAGAAAAGATCGGGTTTTACGCCGAGCTGGACCAGCGTCCGGGCGAAAGCCAGCGAGTTGCAAGTGACCGCCCAGGAGAGACCCGTATGCCCGGACTGACCAAACTTCGCGTCAGGGTCAGCGCCGAAAGCTAGAAGCACCGGCGCGAGGCGGTTATCGTCATAGCGCGCAGCCAGGTGCAGAGCCGTTTGCCCGTCGGGCCCGTGCGATCTGGCCAGGATCGGCCGGCGCTCGAGAAGCTGTGCCACGAGTTCCGCATTGCCTGCATCCACCGCCGAGAGCAACTGTGCCAGGTCCGGGTCGTCGGGTGCCGCCGGGGGTTCTGTCGGGTCGGCCGAGGGCACCTTGGCGAGCTGGTCACGCAGTTGCTCGACGTGGGCCTTGAGTTTCCGCCAACTCGGGAAGCCATACTCCCGCGCGAGGGCAAGCTGAGCCTCGCTCAGTTTTGCGTTGGGGTTACCGGCACGCATGGCAGCCAGGCGGTCCTTGCAGGTTTTCTTCAACCACTCGAGATTTGCCCGCAATGGCAGATGAGACATGAGACACCTTCCTTCCAAACGCCCGGCGTCCGCGTATCTCGGGCAGAAAGAAGGTTATGTCAAGCAAAGGAAACAGGCGGGTTCAACCCTTCACGCGGACCGTCGGCCGCCTGTCGCGACCAACAGCATTGTATAAGCACGCCCGAGAGCAGTCGAGGCCTGGCGTTCGCGTGTGGCCCCATGGCCCTATGCCCCCAGGGCTTGGCGTCACTCGTCGTCTTAAATTCGACCTTAGCCCACAACGGGGGTAGGTTGTTTCCGCTCAGCTCCGAGAAGGTTCTCAAGGTCTCTGAATCCATGCAAAACGTGGAGGATTTCGATCCCGTCTGCTCGAGGGCGGTAGAAGATGACGTAATTGGGATAGCGCACAATCGGAAAATAGCGGAGCCCCAGGAAACGCGGAGATTCTGGTTCCCAAACGGCCCCTAGTTCAGGCATGTCGGCCAGCGAGGCGTAGGTTCTCTGTGCGGCTGCGAGGAATTTCTTGGCAGCAGAAGGCCGATCACTGCCGATGGAAACCGCAATGTCTTCGAGTTCTTGACGCGCCTTGGGGCGCTCAACGATTCGTCCCATTGTCCCGGCGCTCTTTGGCAACGTCTTTGAGGCGCTGATCCACCCTTCGTTGGCTCTGTCTCCAGGTCGCACCGGTCACCGCTGCTGGGGCACCGCTATCGAAGGCCTCTTGCAATTTCGTCTCAACCCCAAGACGAACCTGCCTCTGCTGCTCTTCGCGGAGAAGCTGGTGGATGTAGGCGCTAGCCGTCTCATAACCGCCCTGGTCGGTCTGCCTCTGGACCCATCTCTCCAAATCGGCGGGCAACGAAATGTTTAGCTTGGCTCGCATAAAGGTGACCGTAGCAGCACTCCGGCGTATTGTCAATTTCGGGAGAGCCTGGTGATAACGGGGGCAAAGCTTCGACGCCCCAGGGTTCGACTTGAACCACAGTTGGGGACGGCCCAGTGCCGGGGCTTCCGTACCATCAGTCCCATTCGCCCTACCGCGTCCGATGGCGTTAGGCGGAGCTTCAACGCCCCAGCTTTGGACTCGGAAAGGAGCGAGAACATGAACGAACGCATTGTCATTGACCCAAAGCTATGTCACTCCAAGCCCGTGATCCGCCGTACCCGGACACCCGTGGCCATCGTGGTGGGCACTCTGGCCGGCGGCATGAGCTTCGAGGAAATCCAGCGCGAATACGACCTGAGTGCCGAGGACATTCGTGCTGCCCTGAGTTTTGCAGCCAATCTCGTGGAACAGGAGCAGCACCACCCCTTGCCCGTTTAAGATGATGTCTGTTGCATTTTCTCATTGACGCATCATTGCCGCGTAGCAGCGCGCCGCTGGTTCAATCGCACGGACACCTGGCTACCGACGTTCACGCTATCGGCTTGGGCAGCGCAGCGGACCAGGACATTGCCGCCTACGCTCAGACCAACCAACTGGCGATCATGCCGCGGGATTTCGACTTTGCGGACGTCCCCAACTATCCTCCGGACCAATATGCGGGCTTTGCGGTTATCAGTTTGCCTAGCTCCGCAACTGCTCCGACCATCCTCAACGTGGTTGACGCTTTGCTCCGCCAGGCGCAGACGCTCAACCATCTTCCCGGGCGACTCGCCATCGTCGAAGCGGGACGAATTCGCCTGCGGCCAGCGCCCTGATATAAGGACGACATCAAATGACCGGCTACTGGCGGCTCATTTCGCCAGCGCTGCCTTCGCGTCCCGTGTTTCTGGCGCAGCGGATGCTCCGCCGGCCAGGGCTTCCAGGACCTGGCGGGACTCGCGGGAGCCGATCTGCGCCAGCACCTGAATAGCCCGCAGCCGGCGCACGGTTTCCTGCGATAGCGGACCGCTGGACAGCTTGCCGAGCACCTCTTCGATCCGGCGACGCGCTTCGGCCGATGGATTGGCCTTCAGCGCCTGGTAAAGGTCGGTGGCGACCAGCGGGCCCATCTGTTCCAGCGCGCGGGAGGCAGCTTCTCGCACCGCGAAGTTCTCGCTATCGAGATCGCGCAGATGCCCGCGAACCTTCTCGGCATCCGCGGGCGCAACCGGCTGCACCTTCTCGCCGAGGAGCGCGACCGCAGCGGCCGGCGCGTCGGCCAGCTTCCAGACGGCGGCGTAAGCGCGCGCTGCATCCTCGGCCGCCAGGTCGTTCCACATTCGGTCCGCTTCTTGGTCGGTCAACGGCGCGGCAGCCGGGCGTGTCCGGGGCGGCAGCGCCCAGACGAGCAGCGTGCAATCCTCCAGCGCCGTCGTGACGTGCAGGCCGTCGGGCGAGAGATACAGGGCGTTCGCAATTTCTCCGGATGCGGCACGGTAGTCCTCGGGGAAGGCGATCGTGTGCCGTTGCTTGCCGCTGGCCAGGTCCCACACACGCAGCGCGACCGCATCAGCCGTGACCAACGTGCGACCATCGGGCGCCAGCGCCAGGTGCTCGACGCGCCCGATTGGCAGCTTCGCCACTTCTTTGCCGGTCGCCGCCTCCCAGACGCAAATCGTCTCCATCGGAGGTTTGACTTTCTGCTTTGGAAACGCAGCCAAGAGCTTGGCGTTGGGCGAAGTGATCAGCGGCGCCGACCAGGCGCCGGGCACCAGGAGACGAAATCGTCCCGTCCCGGCGTCGGCAACCGTGACGCCCTCGGGTGTGAGGAAGGCCGCCTGTTCGCCGAGCGAAGCCCAGCTGCGGCGGGGGATTGTGGGAAAGTTCCGGCTCGCTACCAGCTTGACCGGCTCGGTGTCCCAGATGCACACCTGCGAAGATTCCCCTGAAGTGAGGTCGCGTTCTGCGCTGACAGCACGGCGTCCGTCCGGTGTCAAGTGGAAGTAATGGAATTCCACCCATTGCGGCTTCACCGGCCGCGCGTCGGGGAGCACCAGCGAGCGCCGCGTTTTGCCGGAGACGGCGTCCACGAAGGCGAGTTCTCCCGGAAAGCGGCCGACCACCAGCGTCTGTGCATCCGCGCTGAACCTGAGGTAGCGTACGTAGGCGTCTTGCTGCAAATGCCAGTGCGGCTCCAGGAGGCGAACGCGTCGGCCCGTCGCTGGATCCCAGACCGCGAGTGTCGGCTCGACCCAGCCGCCCGTGGCCAGCAATCGGCCGTCCGCCGTGTAAGCAGCCCCGTACACCTGGTCGATATTTATCGGTCGTTCGTGCAATTCCTTGCCCGTGGCCGTGTCCCAGAGGTGGAAGCGTCCGAGCGAGGTACTCGCCAGCACCCTGCCGTCCGGCGAGAAAAACGCCGCTCGCTGCCGGCCCGACCGAGAGCCGCCGATCCGATGCAACTCCTGCCCGGTTCGGCTATCGAGCAGGGAGATGCCTTCGGTGTCGACCGCCGCGATCCTCTTCGCGTCTGGCGAGAAGGCGAGCCACCAATAAAAACCTTTGCTCGAGAGCGCTATCTGCTTCACCTCCTTGCCCGTGGGCACCTCATACAACCGCAGGACCGACGTGTCGCCGGCGCCCTGGCGCATGCATGCCACAGCCAGCAGTTTGCTGTCCGGCGAGAACGACGAAACGCTTGCCTGCGCATCGATGGCGCACAGCTCCGTGCCGGTTGCCACGTCCCAGATACCCAGCGGCTCTAGCGACTGCGGTCCGATCGCGAGGAGCTTGCCGTCCGGCGAGGCACAGAGGTGCGACGAACTGTCCGCATTCAGGGGCCCGTTTCGCCGCGGAAGCGGAACACGGAGGATCGTTTCCTTCCCTTCTTTCCATGCCCAGAGTTTCACCTGGGTCAACTGCCAATCTGACCCGATGAGGGTCTGGGCGCCAGGCATGAAGAAGAGTGTGCTGCTAGGCTGCTTGGCCCAGGACGGAGCAGGCAGCCGTTCCACTTCCCTGCCGGTCTCCGCATCCCAGATGACGAGCGATTTTGCATCGTGGCTGGCGAACACCTTGCCGTCGGCCGATAGGGCTGTGCCCGTTGCGTTGCCGATTTCGCCCTGGAGGCGAACCGCCCGACTCTGCTTGCCGGTGGCCACGTTCCAGGTGCGGATGGTGCGGTCGCTGCCCCCGGAGTTCAGCGTCTTGCCATCCGCGGAGAAAGTCAGCTCCGCCAGGCCGGTATGACGCAACTGCACGGTACCGAGCCGGGCCACGGCCCCGGGTGGTAATGGGTCGCCATACAGGTCGGTCCTCGGCTCTGATCCTGGGTCCGGACTCCGCTCCTGACGTGCCAGGTCCGGAGCAGAGCCCTGACCCACGGGCCGGGCAACAATTCCCAAGCCAACGCCCCCCGCCACGAGTCCCAGCGTCAACAGCACAGCTCCCAGCCTAAACTTGGCCAGCAACATGCCCTGGGCTAGGGCCGCGACCCGAGGCGGGAGGACTGCTGGGCCGAGTACGCTCCGAGCAGTGTCATTCGCCAGTAGCACCGGCAAGGTCGCCCAGCCCGTCTCCGAAACCAGCAGGGCCGCGCCCAGCGCCGCGGACGGTACCACGCCGCGTCGGACCAGGCGACTCCGCAAAAGTTCGCGGCCACGCTCCAACCGGTCCTTCACCTGGGCCAGGCTCCAGCCGAGCCGTTGCGCCGCCTCGTCGCGGCTGGCTCCCTCCAGGCAACAGAGCACCAACGGAGCGCGGTACCTGTCGGGCAGGCGAACCAGTTCTTCGTGCAGAATCCCGGTCAGCTCGCGCAGGGCAACGTCGTCGGCCGGATCGATGGGAGCCGGCCGGTTCGCTATGCGGATCTCGCGCCGTGTGATCGGCTGGCTCCGGGCTTTGCGCGCCAGGCGGTGCGCCACGCCGTAGAGCCAGCTGCTGAGTGACTCGCGACGGCGGATCGACGCCGCCTTGCGCGCAAGAACAACGAACGTCGCCTGAAAGGCGTCCTCCGCGTCCTGCCGATTCGCGAGTACGCCGCGACAGACACCGAACACCAGGCCGCCGTAGCGCCGGACCAGGGCGGCAAAGGCGCTCTGATCGTGGCGGAAAATGTACTGCTCGAGCAGCTGCCGGTCGCTGGCCTGCTCAATCGCCAGGACGCGCAACCTGTCGATGATGATATGCGCACGGGACGGCGCCATGCCTGGACCTCCTGCGAGGACGAGTGCTGTTCCAACATAGTAGTGCCTGGAGGCCGCCGGGTGGCGGTGATTTTTGGGAATCCGCAGACACTGCGGCGCGCTTGCTTTGAGTGGAGAAGTGGAATGGGCTTCCTTGAGCGATTCAGAGTTGGCTGATGCACAGTGTAGTTCTCTGCCGAGGGGCCGGACGTAATGGTCCGCGTCCTCTTATTCTTTGTGACCCAAGCCGTGTCTGCGTAACTGCTCCTGCCATTGTTCACCGAATCCTTGACCATGCGCGCCCGCGGTGCTTCTTCGAGGGAGGTTTGGTACACTACCCGTGGAAAACGAGTCCCGCGCGGAGGAGTGCGATGCCTGCGACGTACACTGCTGTTGTTCAGCAATCGGGCGAATGGTGGATCGGTTGGGTCGAGGAAGTGCCCGGCGTCAACTCGCAGGGGCAGACGCGCGACGAGTTGCTGGAGAACCTCCGCGACGCACTGGCGGAGGCCCTGGAGATGAACCGAGCCGAGGCCCGAGCAGCAGCGACCGGTGCTTACGAAGAAGTGAGCCTGCCATCGTGAAGCGGCACGACTTGATCCGCCGCCTTCGCCAGCACGGTTGCGTTCTCATCCGCGAGGGACGGCGTCATTCGTGGTGGGCCAATCCGGCGAACAACCACCGCTCCGCCGTCCCGCGCCACACGGAAATCGCCGACCCCCTCGCCCGGAAGATATGCCGGGATCTTGGCATTCCCGAACCGTGACCCGCCCAGACGCCGAGCCAGTCGCTGCACTGGACCAGCAGCTGTTCCTCTTTCCCACTTCAACGCCCCAGCTGTGCGCAGGTCTCCGACCCCGCACCCTCAGCTGTGCGCGGGTCTCCGACCCCGCACCCGGACTTGACCGAAGGTCTCCACGAAGCCGGGGAGATCTTCGGTCAAGTGGTTGCGGCGAGGTCAGGAGACCTGCGCCGAGAGCGAGACGGCGTAGTCGCAAGAACTGCACTTCAGCTTATAGACGGTCAGCATGCGTCTTTGCCGCTCCTCCTTGGTGCGGAACGTTCGCCCAGCCTCACCGAGGGCGTTACGAAAGCCTGCGCGCGGCCGGGGCAGCTGGCCAGGTGGGCGCTTCCTGTCGGCGGCCTATCTACCCACCGCATCCCGCAATTGGCTCACGAGCCCCGGTGACACATCCGCCGGCCCGGAGCCAACTACAAATGCCAGAGCTTCGTCAAGAGGCCGTTCCTCCGCGAGCGCGAGTCCGCCCGAGGCAATGCATACCGACCGGCTCAGGCCGGCGGCACAGCAGACCAGCGTCGGGACGCCGGCTCCCAGTAGAGCAGCGACCGACTCCGACGCTAGCCGCAGCAGCCAGGGTGGGTTCGTGCCGCCGTCGGACAACGGGAACCGAAAGCGGACCAACTCGCGCGGCAGAACGGCAAGTGGCTCGCTGTCCGCCAGCTCCACCACAGCCTCGATGCCCGTTGCCAGCACGGCGGAAGGATCGCGAAGATCACCCGCGTGTCCGAGCCACAGCGTTCGTCCGCTGACCTGGCGCATAGGGCCCTCACCGCCTCTCAGCGAGTACTGGTTTTCTCTTCCGCAATCGCGAACGCGCCCACACCAGCGTCAAGAGCATCGCCACTGCCAACGGGAACCATCTTTGCATCACTCTGAGGCGCGGGTGCGACGGCACTTCCCAAAGTTCCAGTGCCTCCTTGTCCTCGTTGTAGAGTGCTAGGGTTCTGCCGTCCGGCCGAAAAGCCATTGTGAGGGTCCAAGGGAGCGACGCAAAACGGTTTCCAGTCTCCACATCCAGGAGGGCCGTGCGTCCGCCGGGAGGCAGCCAATCCGCCCAATGTAAGCCAAGTGGCGAGAGAATGTCCCGTATCATGTCGCGCGCCGGTGCGCCCTCATTGAAACTGACCGCAAGCACCTTGCCATCCGGCGAGAACGCCATCTGGGCGATGTCCGACCCCAGTTTGTAAAAAGCCAACTGCTTTCCGGTCGTCAAATCCCCGATATAGATTTGGCCAGCGTCATTTCCGATTGCAAGCGTTTGCCCACGTATTGCCCAAACGTAGGCGGCTTCACCCAGCGGCGAACACGGCAAGACAACCTCGCGTTTTTTCCCGGTGCGCCAATCTATCGACGCCCAAATTGGTACTTCAAACCCTAGATCTTGATAGGCCGCAATCTCCTTTCCGCTGGTGAGATCCCATAACTTAAGTTTGAGGGTCCTCCAGCTCTTAGTTACAAGAAGCTTGCTGTCGGGAGAAAAGCTCATGCATCTAAAGTCTGGCCGGTCGCGAAGCGTTGCTAGTTTCTCAGCAGCGGTAATATCCCATGCCTCGACAAAGTCGTCATTAAGATTCGGCCCATCGAACACAAGGCAGCTTTCGTCAGGGGAAACAAGGACCTGACCTGCGCCACTTTTTATCTCGAAGCGACGAACGCCAGTCTCCGTATCCCAGAGTACAATGGTGGACTTCCGAGAGGGGTCACGGGACCAGGTTGCAAGGAAGCGACCGCCCGGGCTAATGCGGTGGTGAACCCCTGCTTCCCCGGAGAGAATCGTCGTTCGGTGCCGCGGCGTTTGGGCTGACCACGCCGCCCACCCGGCCCCCAGCCAGGAGAGCAAGCATACGATGCCGAGACCACGCCTGCATCCAGCGCTAATGCTTGGCAATGGATGGATCCTCCGAAACCATGGCGAGCATGGCGAGCCTTGCAAAAGTGGAATCGAGGGACGGAGAGGCAAGGAAGGCGGTTCCAGCTATACGATAGTTTCCAAAAGCACACCCACGCGGCAGTGTGACCTATTGGAGAAGCCGATCGCATCAAGGAGTTAATACTGGACTCAACAAGCTACCACCCTTATGGGTCACCTCCGCCTGCACCTGATCGCCCTCTTTCAACTCGATTTCGGCTCCCCGTGACGAACTTATCTTCCTACCCGCTTTCCAAGTTGTCTTAACTGACCTGATTGTTGCAAGCGTTTCTTTTGGGTTCTTGACCGCGAATAGGCGAACTTGCGGCACGTTGTCAACTTGGAATATTCCCTCCCAAGAGAAGATCACGGTCACATTATCTTTGTCCGTTCGCTCCAGCATCAAGCACCCTTCGCCTGGGATTCCGTCCAGGGCCAGCGCGCATTCTGGGTAATCTGGGTAGACTTGCGCCCGGCCTGATCGATTCATATACCGTTCTCCGTGTGGCTTCTTGTGGCGACTCATGGAGGGCGAACAATGGCGAAAACTCAC
>Ga0116223_10000483_pt1 | contig 48776 bp, 31 predicted proteins | sample Sb_taG_3_FD_90092 | JGI IMG/M metagenome (GOLD analysis project Ga0116223, IMG submission 90092) | Peat soil microbial communities from Weissenstadt, Germany - Sb_50d_a_PC metaG | ecosystem: Environmental > Terrestrial > Soil > Wetlands > Peat | place: Germany: Weissenstadt | collected 2010-09-21 | reverse complement strand
GACATCCCGCGGGACGACGACAGCCACCAACCTGCTTTTCCAATCAGCCGGAACGGGGGCCTATGTCCATTGTTTGGCACGTGGAGTCTGGCTGAACGTGTCTAATTTGGACACCAGTGGTTGACAACCTGCCCCACAAAACTGCTTGGCTGCCGATGCTTCCGCCGCTAGAACTTGACGCGGAACGAAAGATGAACCTGCGACGGTCCGCCTTCGGTGGAATCCCCAAAGTCATTGAGACCTGGGGTCATGAAGGCGGCCGGGTTGGTCTGGGTCATGGTGGTGGTCATTGGCTGGCTCCAGTTGAACCATTTGAACGGGTTGTAGTAATCGAACCGGAGTTGCGCCTTGAAGCGCTCCTTGATGGTGAAGTCCTTGTAGACCGACGTATTGGCACCGATGATCCGCTGCGCGATAAAGAAGTTATTGGGCATGTTGCCGCGGGTGAACGAAGGAGCTACCACTTCGCACAGGTTGCCCCACGTCGCTCCATTGGACTGGAGGATGGGAGTGGTACCGCAGTTGGTGACGAGCGGGTTCTGCGCGTTTTGTACGAAGCGGTTGGTTCCGATGTCCTGCCAGTCGCTCCGAAGCTGCGGAAGCTGGGTGAGGTAGAGATCGCTGCCGGGGTCCGGCTCGTAGCTCGGATAGTTCTGCCGGGCGCCGATCGCGCCGGTCACAGGGTTGACGTAGGTGCCGCCCGAGTAGTTGATACCCGTGGGCGTGGGCGCCCAGACGGAGAAGTTCCACGCGAAGCTATAACCGCCAAACAGCATGTCCAACAAGCGGCCATGGCTCACCCACCGCTTGCCCTTGCCGAACGGAAGCTCGTAGGTCATGGAGCTGGCGTAGCGATACTTCTGAGTGGTGCTGGTGACCGCCCGCATCAGGTTCTGGTCCTGGTAGAGATTGCCCGGAGCGTTCTGGATACCTTTCTGCCAGGTCAGGAACGTGAGGAAGCTCAGGCCATAGGAGTACCGTTTTTCCAGCTTGATGGTTCCCGAATGGTAGCCCATGCTAACGCAGTTGCAGTAATAACTAACGCCGCCCAGGCCGGGATAGGGCTTGTAAGCCTGGGTACCGTTGACGCCCGACGAATTGTTGTACCAGGTGCTGCGGTAGGCAAAATTGGCGGGCTGCGTCAGGTCGATGACGTTACCGTTGGCGTCGATGCCCGTGCCCCAGGGCCGCGAGTCCCAGTTGTAGGTGCCCTGGAAGCCCACATTATGCATGCCGACGTAGGACAATTCGACGAGGTAATCCTTCTTGACGGCGCGCTGAACGCTGAGATTCCAGTTCAGCGTGTAGGGGTTGTGGTAGTTGGCGGGAACGACGGTTATGGTGGGGCGGGCCGAAGGCGACGAAGCGGAGGTGGGGATCTCACCGTTGGCCAACTGGGGGACCGAGGTGAACTGAGGCACGCCCTGGTTGATATTGAAGAGCGGCGTGTAGACGTTGGCCGGCTGGGAGACGGATTGGTTCAGGAAGCTGGCGCCGCCGATCTCGCTCTGGTTGGTCCAGCCGAGGTTCCAATCCAGCGTCATCATGGCGAAGCCCGCGCGGACCACGGTATCGGGCGTGACACTCCAGGCGAGGCCGACGCGGGGCCGGAAATTATTGTTGTCACGGTTCCAGAGGAAGCCCTTGGGCTGGATCCAGCCGCCCAGGCATCCGCCCGCCGGGCAGGTCAGGACGCCGGGAACGGAACCGCTGGTGTAATAGTTATCCGGCACGGTCAGACTTCCGACACTGAGCAAGCCCGGGAACTTACTGTGCGCCGGGGTCTCATTGCTGTAGCGGACGCCCAAGTTCAGAGTGAGGTTGGGACGTATGCGCCAGTCGTCCTGGATATAGAAGCTCTGGTTGGAGTCCACCGGAAGGTTGGACTGTCCCTGCTGGGCGTAGCTGTAACTGGTGACGTAACCCATCATGATATCGGCCAGCGTGATGCCGCCGGTGTTGGGGATGCTGGCCCCGTTGCCCTGCAGGCCGTTGGAGCCGCCGAAATTGAGGGTCAGGCGCGGGTTGGCGATATCGTGGTTAATGTAGTTCATCCACAGCCATTCATACCCGAACTTAAAGGCATGCGTGCCCCAGATCTTGGTGAAGTCCTGGTTGAACTGGTGGTCGTTGTTGACATTGACTCTCAGGGTGCCGACGCCGAGCTGGGTGCTTCCGTTACTACCCTCGGTCATCCCGAAGTTGATGGGGTTGAGGTACACGTTGGAGGGGAGGTTAGGGACGGTCTTAGCGATGGCAAACGTCTCGTCTTCGCTGAGCGGCTTGTAGTTGCCGGTCCGCCGGTATATACCGATCCTGGTCTCGCTGATGAGAGTGGGGGTGATGGTGTAAGTAAACGACAGGGCGGCGTGGTTTTGGATGGTGTACTGCAACGTCTGGTATTGATCGTACGGCTTGTAGTCGATGTTGACGTTGTTTTGGGGCTGATGCTGGTTACCGGTGGAGTAAGTGAACATCATCCTCATCTTGTCGTTGAGATTGTGGTCTATGCGGAACTGGTTGGTGAGGTTAAAGTAATTGCCCGTGCCGGATGAAATTATGTTTCCGTTGGGGCCGGTATTGGTTACGCTGCCGGCGCCCGGCTGGGGAGCCACGAAAGGCTTGTTGGCGGCGATGGCATTCCACATGGTGCTGAACCGGCTGGTGGGAATGATGTTGCCGGGGAAGGGGGTGCGCGAGAGGTTGTTGTTGGCGAAACTCCCGGAGGTCGAGGCGGGATCGTAGAGCTGGTTGGAATAGGCGCTGAAGTCGCCGGCCAGCATGGCGGCCGTGGGAACCGTATAGCTGCCCGAATTGGACGAGCTGTCGATGTGGTACGATCCGCCAACCTCGAAGAACGTCTTATTCTTGCCGTTGTAGAGCTTGGGGATATAGACCGGTCCGCTGATCACGAAGTCGGGCATCTGGAAAAGGGTGGTGGGACTCCCCGGCTGTTGCTGAAGGGTCTGCAACTGGAAGAAACGGCGATGCATCATGGAGGTGTCCTTGAAGAGCTCGCCGCCCTCGCCGTGGAGGGTGTTGGTGCCGGCCTTCTTGACGACGATGAGGGCGCCGGCGGTGGCGTGGCCGTATTCGGCCGGCATGGCGCCGGTGACCACCTTGATCTCCTCGACGCCGACGGAGACGGAATTGAGGGTGGTGCCGCCATCCATGCTGGTGGCCATGATCCCGTCTTCATATTGGGCGGTCTGCCAGGTGGAGCCGCCGTTGATGTTCCAATTGCCCAGCGAGCCGGGCCACGGGGCGTTGGCGCTCTCAACCTGGGGGGTGTAGTACAGCACGCCCTTCTCCCAGTGCTGGTAGTTGGGGAGCTGGTAAAAATACTCGCCCTCCATCACCTGGCCGGCGGACGAGGTTTGGGTCTCCAGCAAGGGAAGGGCGCCGGTGACCTCGACGGCTTCGGAAACTGCGCCCACCTCGAGCTTCACCTCGACGTTCAGATTCTCGCCGATGCGGAGGCTGAGGCCGTCACGCACCTCCTTCTTGAATCCGGGGGCGGTGACGGTCAACTTATAAGGTCCATCGATCAGGGACGGCACACGGAAGAGACCGTCGGAATTGGTGGCGCTGACGGCGTCCACGTTTGTCTGGGTCTGGGTGACCATGATCTGCGCGTTTGGTACGACCGCTCCGGTCGGATCCGTGATTCTGCCGGAAATGATGCCGGTGTTGTTCTGCGCCAACAGGGGCATCGCGAGCAGGAAAACGAGGGCTATCAGCCCTATTCCTAGCCGATTACGCATTGTTCTCCTTTTTGCGGGAATAGCCATTGAGACGATGGAATGCCGCGCCCGGCTATTCCCGACCACGCGATTGTGACAAGCGGGGTCAAGGGCGCCATCCGTTAACGAGCGACAACTGCCACGGACAAACAGATGCCGTTCGGCCGCAGCGTATGAGGTCAAATCATCGGAGAGATGGCAGGACGAAACATTGCCGAAGCGTAGTGGCCACACCTCACCCGAGACCATTGGTGAGATTATTAACCATTTTGGAGTCTTATTCAATCGTTTTTTAAGGTTTTTGGGAGCCTTTCAGGGTGTTTAGCCCATCGATCCATTCCAGGCGATGCCCCAAAGCACACGGGATGGCACTCAATCACTCTCGCAAGTTGTTGATTCTACGTTCAAACGAGTACGTGAATGGACTGTTTCAGATCTGAAACCCCTTTTTGGAATGTCTCTGGCGCCAGAAGCGTTGCGCCACGGCGCGAACAGGCGAGCACGGCTCGCCTGGACCGATTGACAATCGGTCCGCAGGTTGAAAAACCTGCCCCACTACCGGCCGTCTCGAAACGCCAACAACGACGCCATCAATTGCCGCCCCGGTTCGTCACCGGGCTTGAGGAGCAACATTTTCCGGCACTCGGCAATGGCCTCCGGCACGCGGCCGGGAATCTGCGCCAACGCATACGCCAGTTCATAGTGGACCTCCGGGACGCCGGGATCGATGCTCAGCGATGCCTGATACTCGGCGATCGCGTCCGGCAGGCGGCCCATCTTGTGGAAAGTGTTTCCCAGGTGGAAGTGCGCCAACGCGGAATCGGGCTTCATCCGCAGGGCCGTCCGGTATTCCGCGATGGCGTCGGCCTCCCGGCCGGCCATTTGCGCGTAGGCAAGTCCCAGGTTGAAGTGCGCCTCCCAGAAATCGGGTTCGACCCGCGCGGCCGTCTGATACTCCGCGATCGCCTTTTGATACTCCGCGACGGCATCCGGCAGACGGCCGGGCAACGAGGTCAAAGCAAGTCCCAGGTTAAGGTGCGCCGCCGGGAAGCGGGGGTCGGTCCGCAGGGCCGTTTGATACTCCGCAATCGCGTCCGGCAGGCGGCCGGGCATCTGGGCCAGAGCAAGCCCCAGGTTGACGTGATAGTCGGGGCTATCGGGAGTCAGTCGCACGGCCGCCTGGAATTCGGCAGCCGCTTCGGGTTCCCGTCCGGTGGACATGAGGATCACCCCCAGATTGCTGTGGAGAAAAGAACTGCTGGGATTGCGTGCCAGAGTCTCGCGGAAGAGCGTCTCGTAATCGCGATACATGCCGCTCTGCCGGCGGGTCGCGGCGCCGAGGGTTATCACCAAGAGAGCCGGCAGGGCGACGGCGGCAATCCTGCCTGGCGAAATCCGCCGTGCCAAAACGGTCAGCCCGGAAGCGGCCGGAACGACGATCCCCAAGATGGCCAGGTACTGGAAGTGATCGGCCACCCAGGAATAACGAAAAGGATACACATTGAGGAAGCCGAGCACGGGAAACAGCGTGCCGGCGAAGAACAGAAAACCGGCCAGCGGTCCGCGGTTTTTCCGCGCCAGCAAACCGAGAGCGACCGCCAGCGCCGCCATTCCCAGCGGGAAGAGATGTTGGCGCAAGTCGCCGGAATCGATGGTCCAGCGAGGGTAAGTAAACATCAGGTTCGCTGGGAAGACCGTTTTCCCGGCGTAGAACCACGGCACGCGGCCAGCCAGCAGGAGACGCTGCGGCAAGGTGAGCGCGTATGGCGAACCCTGCGCGCCGATCAATCGCGGAGTGCTCTCCACCCAGGCGGTGAAAAGCCCCGCGGAGGCCCCCACGGCGAACCACGGAAGCAGCGGCAGCACATCGCGCCTCCACGCCAGGCGGCCGCGCTGCCACCAGAAGACCACGAGCAACGCGGCCGGCAACGTGGCCGTCACCGTTTTAGTCATCAGGGCCAGAACAAACAGTCCCAGAGCCAGGAAGTATTGGGACTTCCGGCGGGTCCAAGGGGCACCCCGGTCGTAGTGCAGATAAGTGAGGGCGGACGCCAGGTAGAAGACCGCGGAGAGGGTGCTCTTCTGCTCCGAGATCCAAGCCACGGCCTCCACGCATACCGGGTGCAGGGCAAAGACGAAGCCGGCCAGCCACGCCCCGGGCAGAGAAAGGCGCCGGACGATCATCACCACCAGGCACGCCGATGCGGCATGCAGTGCCAGGTTGGCCAGGTGGTAACCGAGCACGGCGTCGCCCCAGATGCGATGTTCCAGCCAGAACGCGCTGTGCAGCAGCGGATAGTATTGCTGGGTGGCGCCAAGGTCGAACCAGATGCGCCACAGGCCGTGCAGGCTCTGCAGGTCGGCCCGCGTGACGTGCATGTTATCGTCCCAGAGCAGGCCGCCGCGGAGCGCCGGCAGGTAGGCAAGCAGGGCAGTGCACAACAGCAACGCCCCCGTTCCGGCATCCCGCAGGCCGAACCTCGGGGAGTCCACCTTCCGCGGTGGGACTTTTTCCCGTTGCCCAAGCCCGGTTCGCCGCCTGTCGCGAGTCACAGCCATGGCATCAACAGCATCTTCGTTTTCCTTTTTCAAGATAACAGCCTGCGCCGGCAGGATCAGGCGGGCGGTGGCCGTTCAGGGGGGCGGAATCAGCCTGCGCCGGCCAGAATCAGGCAGGCGGTGGCCGTTCAGGGGCCGGAATCAGCGCTTGCCGCGCGCTTCGTGCTGTTCGCGGAGGAAGCGCGGGTCGTCCATGCGCGGGCTGTCGGGCGCCGGGTCGAGCGGGTCCTTCACCTTGGCGGGATCGAAGAGGGCGGGATCGATGGGCAGCACGCGGTAGGGCGCGAAATCCGGCTGGCCGCCGAAGCAGTCGCTCAGATCCGAAGCGGCCGCATCATACAGGTTCAAGGGCGGCAGACCTAGCAGGCGGAAGATCGTCTTGAGCAGACCCGGAAAGCTGGAATTCACGTGCGACGCGTAGTTCCGGCGCGCCCAGGGACTCACCACCATCAGCACGGTGCGGTGCGAATCGACGTGGTCCACGCCGCTCTGCGAGTCGTCTTCGGTGACGAAAACGGCCATCTCGCGCCACCAGGGGGTCTGGGAGAGAAACTCCACGATGCGGCCCAGCGCGTAGTCGTTATCGGCGATGTAGGACGCCAGGTAGGGATATCCATCCGCGGGACGCACGCGGGCCGTGTGGTCCTGAGGCAGGTGCACGTAAATGAACTGCGGGAAGGGCTCGCCGCCATCCACATACTTCCGCCGGACCTCGGAGATGAATTGCGCGGCGCGGTACTGGTCGGGGATGTTGGTGTTGAACTGCGGGTAGTCGCGCGAGGTATTGCGGTACAGGGGCTCGGGCATGGGCACGTTGGTGACGTAGCGCGCGCCTGTGGGCTTCATGCCGGGCTCCTCCTCGACACCGGCTAATTCGAAGCCCTCGCCGAAGTTGCGGAAGGAGATGCCGTGGCGATCGAGGTGATGCCAGATGGCTCCGGCCTCGAGTTGATCCTCCGGATGCACGGACGAGTTGGATTGGGCGAAGGACAGGCGCCCGGGCGCCTTGGTGGGGAAGCGGAATTCCTTCTCCCCTCCGTAGGAGGCCATCAGCGTGCTTTCGGTCCAGGCATTGGGATAGGAGCCGACCAGCCAATGGTGGCCGTCCACGCTGACCTCGGAGTCGGCATAGAAGTTGTCGCTGAAAGCGAAGCGGGTGGCCAATTGGTGGTGGTTGGGGCTGACGCTGACGTTCTTCAGAACGGGCGGCTGTGGCTGGGAGCGGCGATCGGGGGAGACGGTGGCGTTGAGGCCGAAGCGCGCCAGGGCGGCGGCGCCCGCCACGGGTCCGTTGGAGGCGTTCGGAATATCGCCGAACATTTCGTCGAAGGTGCGGTTCTCCTTAACGATGAGGACGATGTGGCGGATGCCCGCAGGCAGCGCGGGCGCCTCCTCGCGGGGCGGGGTGAAGCCGGCATTACGCATGACCCGATCGGTGAGCGCGCCGATTTCCCCGGCCTCAGGGAGCGGGAAAACGGAGATCGAGCCGCGGCGGAAACTGCCCTGGAAGGTGTCGCGGATGGCGGGATCGCCGTTGGGCCCGGTGCCGTGGCCCTTGGCATTGACCACGTACACCGTGCCGCCATCGACTGCCGCGCGGGTAGGGAACCAGCCGACCGGCAGATGACCGACCAGGCGCATCTCGCGGGTGTCGACGACACCGACCGCGTTGATGCCCGCCTCGGCCACCAACAGCCAATTCGCGGGGGCGTACCAGGTGAGTCCGATGGGCAGGACGCCGCGCAGTTGCTCGAGGCCGGGGATGCGAATGGGGATGGTGGTTTGAACGCGATTGGTACGCGCGTCCACGACCGTGATGGAATCGTTGTTGGCGTTGCTGACGAAGACGGATTTGCCGGCCACGGCGACTCCCGACGGGCTGCTGCCGCCCAGGCTGTTTGGTCCGAACGGGAGGCCGGTGCGGACGAGCGCTTCCAGTTTCGGAGCGGCGGGCCGGGCCAGGTCGATGACCGCCAGGGAGTTGGATTCGGGCACATTGGGGTCGCCCAGGCCGGGCACGTCGACGGGTCCGGCGGCGGTATCGCGGCGCGCTCCGGCCACCGCTTCGGGCGAGGGAAAGCCAAAAGCGGGGAACGGCAGGCCGGTCTCGAGCGCCCCTTTTCGAGTGGCGCCGGGCACGGGTTTATATTCGAACATGCCGATGTTGGTGACGTAGGCTTTTCGTCCGTCAGGGGAGAGGGCGATGGCGAACGGCAGCCGGCCCAGCCGCAGCGATGCCAGAATACGGCGCTTGCGGGTGTCGATGACCACGAGGCGGAAGTTGGCCTGGTCGACCACGTAGAGCAGGCCGCGGGCGCGGTCCAGCGCGAGGTCTCCCGTGTAGCTGTCCTCGAATCCCCCCTGATTCAAATCGAAGACGTGCTTTTTGGCTCCGCTTCGCGGGTCGATCAGGCGGACGCGGCCGGACTCGCCTTCGGAGGCGTAAAGCTGGTCCTCGCCGTTGAAGGCGAGGCCCATGAAGACGCTGTGCCAGTCGTCCTCTTCGGGCTCGGCGGCGGGTTCCCGGCGTTTCGGCGGAGCGATCCACTGGCGGACGTTCCAGGAGCCATTTTCTTTTTGGAGGAGGGTGAGGGAGTAGCGGTCGGGGCCTCCGTTGGCCGAAACCACAAGGTTGCCGCCAGGGCTGACGGCCAGGCCGAACGGTCCAGGTCCGGTGGTGTACTGCTGGCCGAGGGAAGCGACGATGCGGCCGCCGGGAAGGATGCTCTCGGCGCCAGGCCGGCGGAGGGCGGAGCGGGTACCGGCGGGAGCGGTGTAGTCGGCGGCGAAGAGGTGGAGGCAGAGAAGGGCGGCTAGAAGGCCAAGCGTCCCGATGAGCGGAAGGCGATCCCTGTCGGGACCGTCTCTGGCGCCAGAAACGAGCGGTACGGGGCGAACAGGCGAGCATGGCTCGCCTGGACCGATTGACAATCGGTCCGCAGGTTGCCAACCTGCCCCACAAGGGGCCACGTCAGATCTGTTCGAAATAACGCTTGCGCTCCCAATCGGTGACCGCGGTGTCATAGGCGTCTTGCTCCGTGTGAAAGAAGTGGGAATAATGCGCGGCCACCTCAGCGCCGAGCGCCTGACGCACGAACTCGGAGGACTCGAAGCAGGCGGCAGCCTCGCGAAGGGTGGCCGGGATGGCTTGAAGAGCTCGGGCCGCGTACATGTCGCCTTCGAAGACCGGCGGCGGCTCGGTCCGCTGGTCGATCCCATTTAGGCCGGACGCCAGGGCCGCCGCGAAGCAGAGATACGGGTTGCAGTCGGCGCCCGGAATGCGGCACTCGATGCGCAGGCTGGGGCCTTGGCCCACCACGCGGAAGCTGGCCGTGCGATTGTCATAGCTCCAGGCCAGACGGGTGGGCGCCCACGACCCGGACCGGTAACGTTTGTAGGAATTCACCGTGGGCGCGTAGAACACCATGAACTCCGGGACGTGAGCGATCCAGCCGCCGAGGAACCACCGGAATACGTCGCTCGAACCGACCGGACCAAGCTGATTCGGGCCGTCCATGACGCTGCGGCCATCGGTCCACAGGCTCAGATGCAGGTGGCAGCTCGATCCGGCTTGTGACGAATCGAATTTGGCCATGAAGGTGACGCTCATGCCCAACCGGTCGGCGACCTCCTTGAGGCATTGCTTGAAGATGACGTGGCGGTCGGCCATGGCGAGGGCATCGGTGTAGCGCAGGTTCAATTCGTGCTGCCCTTTGCCCCATTCACCCTTGGAACATTCCACGGGAATGCCCGACTGGGTGAGGTGGCGGCGCACGGCGCCGTTCAGGACTTCCTCGCGCGTGCCCTGCAACACGTGATAATCCTCCAAGTACCATCCGGCGGGCTCGAGGGAGGCATACCCGGCCGCGGCGGCCTGCCGGTAGGATTGGTTGAAGATGTAGTACTCCAGCTCGGAGCCGGCCATGGCCTGGAAGCCCATGGCGGCGGCGCGTTCCACCTGCCGGCGCAAGATGGAGCGCGGGGCGTGGGCGAGCAAGTCATGCGAGTCGCGGGGGGCCAGGTCGCACAGCACCAGCGCGGTCTTTTCGAGCCAGCTTGCGATGCGCAGGGTGGCCAGGTCGGGAACCATGTGGAAATCGCCGTAGCCGCGTTCCCAGCTTGCGAGCTGATAGCCGGGCACGGGGTCCATGTTCATGTCGACGGTCAGCAGGTAGTCGCAGGCATGCGTGCCTTGCGCGGGGTTTTCCAGAAAGAAGCGGGCGTCCAGGCGTTTGCCGAGGGGACGCCCGTAGAGGTCGGTGAACGTGAGGAGAACGGTATCGATCCGCCCATCGTCCACCGACCGGCGCAGGTCGTCGAGGGAGAGCATTCGCTCAGAACACCAATCGCAGCGCGAAGGAGCCCACGCGATTGCCGCCGCTGTCGGCGCCGCGCGCGCTGGTAATGACGCCGAAGCTGATGCTCGTGATGTTGGTTCCGGGATCGGACAGATTCACGTGATTCAGGACATCGGTGAAGCGCGCTTCGAATTTCAGGGCGACCTTCTCGACGCGGAATTCCTTGCCCAGGGCGGAATTCAGATTCACCGTTCCGGGGCCCAGGAGAGTGCCCACGCCGGCGTTGCCGAAACGGCCGATGAGGGTGTTGCAGTTGTACTGGTTGGAAGCGCCGGGGAAGCGTCCCGGGCATACAAAAGCACCCAGGTTCCAGTAATCGCTTGCGGTTGGATTCGAAAGCAGCGGATCGCCGATGGCATCCGGCCTTTGGGTTCCGCGGGTAGGGGCATTGGTGCCGGATGGATCTCCTCCGCTCATGGTCGGGCTGAAGTACGGACCAGTCTGCAGAACCAGGATGCCGCTGAAGCGCCAGCCCCCCACGAACGCATCGGCAACCCGATTCATCTGGCTCCCGAAATACCGGCCTTTTCCGAACGGCAGTTCATAAACCGCCGAAGTGAGCCAGCGGTGCCGGCGGGTAAACGTGATATTGCCGCGATCACAGCGGCGGCACAGCGAATTGGTCACGCGGCCGCCGCCGGTATCGCCCGACCAACCGGTGGGCGCCGGGCCGGCGGCGTCGCCGACGTTTTTCGCCCAGGTCCAGGCGCTACTCAATATCAATCCGCCCTTCATGTGGTGGGTGAACTCCATCTGCATCGAATTGTAGATGGCGTTGGCGCCGGTGTCGCGGGTGTAGATGCGTCCCCAATATGGGAACGGGCGATCGGTCAGCGGGCGGGATGCATAGGCCGTAGTGGAAGGCTGCGGCTGGTTGAGGTCCGGCGCCCAGGGCAGTTGCACCGAGCGCAGCCCGATGGTGGAGATCCGGAGGCCGCTGTTCCATCCCAGGTTACGTTCCACGCTCATGTTCCACTGCAGGGAGTAGGGGTCCTTGAAATGGGGATCGTTGGCCGTGCCGAAGTAGGCCTGACCGTAGGGCGAGGATGTGATTCCGCTGGCATTGGTGTTGATCTGGGGCAACTTGAAGGCCGGAACGCCGTTCACGATGCTGTTGTTGTATTGGAGCACGGCGGAGCTGCTGACGCCGGTGAGCGAATAGAATACGTCGCCCAGGATGGTCATGGTGTAGCGTCCAATGCCACCGCGGATCACGGTTTTGGTGTTGTTGAACGGACGGTAGGCGAACCCGAAGCGGGGGTTGTAATCCTTCCACTGGGTGAAGCGCAGAGTCTTGGGCCAGTCGGCCTGGTTGGATTGCAGAAACGGCGTGCAGGGAATGCCCTGGTACGACGGCGCGGGACAGGCGTTGATGGACAACAGGAAGCCCGGAGCCGTGATGTCCAAGGCATGCTGAGTATCGGGGACGATCACGCGGCCGGTGACGGGAACGGAGCGGTCGAAGTTGGTGATGTCCGATCCGGTGTCCCAGAAGGGCGGGTGCAACTCCCAGCGGAGGCCGTATTCGAGGGTCAGCTTGGAGCTGACTTTGAAGCTGTCCTGGGCGTAGAAGCCGAATGCCCAGGCAATGCCATCGTTGTCCTGGTTCACATCATCGTACTGCGACTCATAGGGGATGCCCAGCAGGAAATCGGCAACGTCCGAGCCGGAGTAACGGCCATCGAAGGAGAAGGCGCCGTAATTGTCACTCCCGGTAAAGGTGAGAGCCGTTTGCGCGCGCAGGCGGCGCACATCGCCGCCGAACTTCAGAGTGTGGCGCCCCTTGATCCAGGTAAGGTTGTCGTTCCACTGGTAACTGTGGGAGAAGGTGAAGCCGGCCTTATCGTAACCGAAATTCGAGGTGGCCCCGCCGAAATCGAAAGCCGTAATGCCGTTGAACGTGAGCGGCGGCAGGTTCTGCAATCCGAAGGTCCCGGTGATGGACTTCCCATCGAAGCCGTAAGACGTGGCGCTGTTGCTTTGGCTGAGGCCGAAACGGAATTCGTTGAGCACGCTGGCGGAGATGGTGTAATTGTGCGAGATCACGACAGTGCGGCTGTTGTTGTAGGAAGTGCTGGGCGGCAGCACGAAGGCAATGGGAGAAGTCGTGTTCTGGTCATTCCAACTCAATCTTCCGAAGATCGATTGTTTGCTGGTCAGTATCTCGTCGATGCGGGCGTCGTACTGCCACGAGGTGGTGGGGTTCGCGGCGTTGGTCCGGTAGTTGGAGGACTGCTGAACGGTGGAGGAACCGTAGTTGGGCAAGGGGTAGAAGGGCAGCACCTTCTGGGTCACCGGATTCAGCTGCGAGGTGGGGATCTGGTCGTTGGGGTACGGCTGGCCGGTGGCCGGGTCGCTGACGGTGACGTTCTGGAGGCTGAAATTCCCGGCACGTTGCGCGGCGGTAGGAACGGTGAGGCTCAAGCTCGACCCGGTACGGTATTGCATGTCTTCGAAGGTGACGAAGAAGAAGGTGCGATTCCGAATCAGCCGGCCTCCGAGATTGCCGCCGAAATCATTGGCGGTCTTTTGCGGTTTGGAGGTGGCTCCGAACGCCTTGGCGTCGAATGCCCGGTTCTGAAGATACTCAAACAGCGCGCCGTGGAACTGGTTCGTGCCGCCGAGGGAGGTAGTGGAGATGTCGCCCACCTGTCCGTATTCGGCATTGTTGCCCACGGCCTGCACCTTCATCTCGGCGATGCCGTCGGCCGAGGGAAAGAGGTGGCTGAGAGGGCCGTTGGAGGCGGTGCTGACGGTGGAAATCCCATCGAGGGAGACTTCGGTTTGGGAGGGAAGCGCGCCCTGCACCGCGTAGCCATAGCTGTTATCGCTTTGCACGCCTGGCAGGTAGGCCAGAACGCTGAGCGGGCTGGTGCTTCCACTGCCGCGATAGTTGACGGGCAGTTCCAGCACCTGCTGGGCCCCCAGAGACGACGCGATGGTGGCCGTGTCGGTAGTGACCACGGCGGCGGTTCCCGAGACATCGACAGTTTCGGTTACCGAGCCCAGTTCGAGGGAGATGTTGACGCGCAGCGTCTGCCGCGCCGTCAACTCCAATCCGGTGGTTTTGAATGTCTTGAAGCCGCCCGCCTCGGCCGTCACCGAGTAGCTGCCGGCCTTCAGGTTCAGCGCCTCGAAGTCCCCTTGCGGGTCCGTCGAAACGGTGCGGGAGGTATTCTCTCCCTGGTTGGTGATGACGATCTTGGCTTGGGGCACGACTGCGCCGCTCGCATCCGTGACCGTTCCGAGGATCGTGCCGAACGTGGATTGCGCCGATAGCAACAAGGGCGCCGCTAGCAGCAAAGCTGCAATTCTCCAATGTTTATGCATAGTTGCCGACCCCTTTCGTTTATCGTTGTCGCCGAATCACAGTTTCAAGTAATTTTATCTGTTTTCGTATGAGTCGAATTATACGCTCCTCCGCCCCCGTGCTACAATAGCGATCCGCCGCCAGTTAAAGCCCGCCGGGACGAAAAGAGCAATGCCTCGAGTTAAAGTGGTCTGCTTTGATCTCTGGGACACGGTGTTGATGGATGACTCCGACGAACCCAAGCGGTCGCGGCAGGGCCTTCCTCCGAAAAGAGTGGAACGCCGGGACCTGGTGGAGCATTTTCTGGCTCGGCATGCCCCGGTGGAGCGGGCGCTGGTGGACTGCGCCTATGGCACCGCGGACGCGGCTTTCCGGGAGGTGTGGCACAACCAGCACGTCACCTGGACGGTGGAGACGCGGCTTCGTGTGGTGCTGGCCGGTTTGAACCGCGAATTGCCGGAACGCGAGTTGCGGGAGCTGGTGCGGCTGCACGAGGACATGGAGCTGGGCGTGCGTCCCGACCTGGTACCGGGAGCCGCGGAGGCCCTCGGGGTGCTCCACCAGCGCTACACCCTGGCGGTGGTGTCGGACGCCATTTTTTCGCCCGGCCGCGCCCTGCGCGAGCTGCTGGCGGGATACGGCCTGTCAGATTACTTTTCGGCCTTCGCCTTCTCCGACGAGGTGGGTCGCTCGAAACCCGCCGCGGAGATGTTCCTGCGGGCCGCGGAGCTGACGGGGTGCCGCGCCGGAGAGATGGTTCACATCGGCGACCGCGAACACAACGACATTGCCGGCGCGAAGGACGCCGGCGCGCGGGCGGTGCTGATGACGGCGGCGGTCGACCGCGGCAGCGCCCACACTCGGGCCGATGCCATCTGCCGGAATTTCGCGCAACTTCCCGAAATCATCGGGGCGCTCGATGGAGACACTCATGCCATCCACACTTCGGTTTCTGATCATTGACGGCTACGCGAAAGCCAGCCGCGACGAATTCGACGTAGTGAGGATGAAGCACGCCTGGCTGCTCTACGCGGAGATGCTGAAGAGATACCTGCCCGAGGCGGAGTACTCGGTGTGGCTGCCGAGCGACGACGCCGCGCCACCGGACGGGCAGGGGCCGGAACATTACCAGGGGGTCCTTTGGACCGGCTGCAATCTGACCATTTACCACCTGGACAATCCCAGTGTGACCCGCCAGATCGAATACGCCAAAAAGAGCTATGAGGCCGGGACTCCGGGGTTCGGCACATGCTGGGGATTGCAGATGGCGGCGGTGGCGGCGGGCGGAGAGGTGCGGGCCAATCCGCGAGGGCGCGAGATGGGAATCGCGCGCAAGATCCGGCTGACGGACGAGGGGCTGCACCATCCCATGCTGGAGGGGAAGCCTCCGGTTTACACCGGTTTCATCAGCCATCTGGACGAGGTGACGCAACTTCCGCCCGGAGCCACGCTGCTGGCCACCAACGATTTCACGCAGGTCCAGGCTCTCGAGGTGAAGCACCGGAAGGGGACTTTCTGGGCCACGCAGTATCATCCGGAGTACGATTTGCACGAGGTGGCGCGGCTGATCACGGCGCGGGAGAGCAGACTGATCCGGGAAGGTTTCTTTGCGACGCACGAAGACCTGGCGGAGTATGTAGAGAAGCTGGAAGCGCTGGCCCTCGATCCGGGGCGGAAAGACCTGCGCTGGCAACTGGACATCGACGACGACGTGCTGTCGGACCAGGTGCGCCAGGCGGAGTTCCAAAGCTGGATCAACAAACTGGTGCTGCCGCTGGCGGCAGGAAGGTAGCTGGCTATGTTCGACGAGATCACCACGTTTTCCTTTCCCACGAAAATACTTTTCGGATGCGGGGCCGTGCGGCGTCTTCCGGCCTGCCTGGAAGAGACCGGGATTCACAAGCCGCTGATTGTCACGGACGCGGGCGTTCGCGCCACACCGGTGTTTGCCGCCGTCGTGTCCACGCTGACGGAAGGCGGGTTGCCATTCGAGGTGTTCTGCGGGGTGCACGGGAACCCGATTGAAGAGGACGTGACGGAATCGGCCGGCCTCTACCGCTCCGCCGGCTGCGACGGGGCCATAGGGCTGGGCGGCGGGAGCGCGCTGGACGTATCCAAGGCGGTGGTGGTCATGGCGCGGCACGAGGGCGCGCTGACCGAACTCGAATGGCAGGCCGGCGGCATGGAGCGGATGACCGGGCCGTACGACCCGATCATCGCGATTCCGACCACCTCCGGAACGGGCAGCGAGGTGGGGCGAGCGTCGGTGATCACGTCGCACAAGCTGGGCCGGAAGATCATCATTTTCAGCCCGTGGCTGATGCCCAAGCGCGCTATTCTCGACCCGGAGCTGACCGTAGGGCTGCCGCCATGGCTCACGGCCGCGACCGGCATGGACGCCTTCACGCACTGCCTGGAGAGCCTGACGTGCCCGGTATTCCATCCGCTGTGCGACGCCATCGCGATCCACGGGCTGGAACTGGTGATCCGCCACCTGGAGCGGGCCACGCGCAACGGCCGGGACATCGAGGCGCGGGGGAATATGCAGGTGGCGGCCACCATGGGGGCGATCGCGTTTCAGAAAGACCTGGGCGCGACGCACTCGCTGGCGCATCCACTTTCCACGGAGTTCGGCTTGAATCACGGACTGGCGAATGCCTTGTGCCTGCCGGCGGTGATGCGCTTCAACCTGGAGCCGGCGGCCAGCCACTACGCCCGGCTGGCGGGCCTGTTCGGCGTAGCGACGCAGCAGATGACGGAGAGCGAAGCGGCGGCCAGGTCGGTGGCGGAGGTGGAAGCGATGATCGGGCGCATTGGAATCACTCGCGGGCTGAGGAACCACCAGGTGCCCCGGGAGCGCCTCGGGCCGCTCGCCGCCAAGGCTTTCGAGGATTCCTGTCACAAGACCAATATCCGGCCCTGCACCGAGGACGATCTGTTGCGGCTCTACGAGGAGAGCTGGTGAGGAGCGAAGCATGAGCGACACATCCGTTCACAACCTGATCAATCCGGCCAACGGGAAGGTCTTTCGCAGCATCGAGCCGACTCCGGAGGCGGAGCTGGAATCGATGCTCTGCCGCATGCGCGCCGCGCAGCAACGGTGGCGCGATGTTTCCGTCGAAGAGCGGGCGGACATCTGCCGCCAGTTTATCGACGCCTTCCGGTCCATGAAGGAGGCGGTGGCCCTGGACATCACGCGCCAGATGGGAAAGCCCGTGGGCCAGGCGCGCCACGAGGTAAACACCATGCTGGACCGCGCCCAGACCATGGTGCGGCTGGCGCCCGGCTCGCTGCAGGACGACATGCTGGCGCCGAAGGAGGGATTCCACCGGTTCATCCGGCACGAGCCGCTGGGGATCGTTCTGGACATTCCGGCCTGGAATTACCCGCTGCTGATCGCGGTGAACGTGGTGGTCCCCGCTCTTCTGGCGGGCAATGCGGTGCTGATCAAGCACGCGCGCCTGACGCCGCTGTGCGGAGATGCGTTCGCGGACGCTTTCGGCAAGACCAGCCTGCCGCCGGACCTGACCGCTTCGATTCACGTGAGCCACGCCACCATCCGCAAGCTGATCGAGACGCGCGCGGTGGATTTCATTTCGTTCACCGGCTCGGTGGAGGGCGGGCGGCAGGTGTACCAGGAAGCATCCAGCCAGTTGCTCGACATGGGGCTCGAACTGGGCGGCAAAGATCCCGCCCTGGTTTGCGAGGACGCGAATTTCGACTTCGCGGTGGCCAACCTGGTGGACGGCGCCTTCTACAATGCGGGGCAGAGTTGCTGCGCCATCGAGCGCATCTACGTGATGCGGCCCCTGTTTTCGCGGTTCATCGATGCGTATGTGGCCGAAGTGGAGAAGTACAAGGTCGGCGATCCGGAGGATGAATCGACGACCATAGGGCCGCTGGCGCAGCCGAAGGCGGTGGACTTCATGGAGTTTCAGGTGAGCCAGGCGGTGAGCCGGGGCGCCAGGGTGCTGACGGGCGGCCGGCGGCTGCCCGGTCCGGGGTATTATTTCCAGCCCACGGTGCTGGTGGACGTGGATCACAGCATGAGCGTGATGATGGAGGAAAGCTTCGGGCCGGTGATCGGAATCATGCCGGTGGACACGGAGGAGGAAGCCATCCGGCTGATGAACGACAGCCCCTACGGCCTGACGGGCTCCATCTGGACGGAAGATATGGCGCGGGGTGAGAAACTGGCGCACCGGACGGCCGCCGGCACGGTCTACGTGAACCGCTGCGACTACCTGGATCCGGAGCTGGCGTGGGTGGGGATTAAAGACAGCGGGCACGGCTGCACGCTCTCGCACCTGGGATTTCAGTACCTGACGCGCCCCAAGAGCTTCCACTTGCGGACGCGGACGGCCAAGTGAATGACGCCGGAGAAGGCCCTCGATAGGGCTTATCGGCCGTGGCAGATCCGGATTTTCGCGTCCACGTGGCTGGCCTACGCGGGCTACTACTTCTGCCGGAAGCCGTTCTACGTGGTCAAGGCCGACATGTCGGGCGCGCTGGGCTTGTCCACCATCCAGCTTGGCCACCTGGGGACCGCCTACCTGGCCGCCTACGCAGCCGGACAGTTTTCGAGCGCCTACTTCGGGAGGAAGCTGGGGCCGAAACTCCTGCTGATCGCGGGCATGGCGATTTCGGCCGGTTGCAATTTCGTGTTCGGGGCCGCCAACGGGTTCTGGACGCTGATGCTTTTTCTGGCGATCAACGGCCTGGCGCAGGGGACGGGCTGGCCGGGCTGCATCGGGAGCCTGGCCTTCTGGTTCCGCAGGGAGCAGCGGGGCAGCATCCTGGGGGTGTGGTCCACGTGCTACCAACTGGGCTCGCTGGTTTCGACGTCGTTTGCCGCGTACATGCTGGGGCGCGCGGGATGGCGGTGGTCCTATTTCGGGAGCGCGCTGGTGCTACTGGCGATCTGGGGGTTGGTGCTGCTTCTGCATCCGAACCGGCCGGAGAGCGTGGGGCTGGCGCCGTTGGGCGACGAGGAGGAGAGCGCCGCACCCGCGGGCAAGGCGGAGAAGGCCGAGGGGCTCGGCTGGAGCGCCGACGTAATCGGCAGCATCCTGACGATGGGGGTCATTTACTTCACCATCAAGTTCCTGCGATACGCGCTGTGGAGCTGGGCGCCTTTTTTCCTGCGGCAGAATTTCGGGCTGGCGGGCGACCGGGCGGGGTACCTGTCCACGGTTTTCGAACTCTGCGGATTTTTCGGAGTGATCGCTTCGGGGGTGGCTTCCGACAAACTCTTCCACGGGCACCGCGCGTTCATCGCGTTCGCCATGCTGGCCATGATGACGCTCTCGTTCGTGCTGATGGCGACCATGGGCGCGACCAGCGTGGTGTTCTTTACCGTCTCGATGGGTTTGGCGGGGTTCATGCTGTTCGGCCCCGATGCGCTGCTATCGGGAGTGGGGGCCATCGACGTGGGATCGAAGCGGGGCGCGCTGGCAGCGGCCGGGATCATCAATGGGATGGGGTCGATCGGCCCGATTTTCCAGGAAGAGATCATCGGCTGGATGTACAAGGCTTTCGGGCACCGGCTGTTTCCCATCCTGGCGATGCTGGTGTGCATGGCGGCCGCGGGCACGTTCGTGACCTTTCTGCTTTGGATGCGGGCGCGCAGGGGAAGAGTGAACCTGTAAGCGCTGTTACATACCCCTGGTGTTGCCGGCGAGCAGCGCGAGCTGGTCCAAATCAAACTCCTTATAGAGATCGAGACAGAAGAGATCGGGCGCGTCCTGAAAGCGAACGGGAGCGTCCAGCAGGTATTTCAGGCTGCGCATGCCGTCGCGGATCACCAGCTCGGAAAACAGTCCGGGTTCGAGGGCGCCGGCGATCAGCGCAGTCACCTGATTGCGCCTGCCGGTGCTTTCCAGGCGAAGCGCGGCGCCCGGGGAGCGCTCCCGCATCCAGTGCGCGACGGCAATCAACTGAGCGGCCTCGACACCGAGAGCGCGCTGGCCGATAGCGGAAAACATCAGCGGGTAGCTCTCCAGCTCCTGGGGCGGCGGGGCGGCATCGCCGTGAAAAACGAGATCGAGAGCGACCACCTGTTCGCCGCGGTTCACGCGATCGGCGATCTGGGCCGCCGCGGCTCGCTTGCCTCCGTCGTGAAGCACGATGGTAACCGGCCGGCCTTGCGCTCGAATCGCCTCGGCCCACACCGCGGTGGCGCTCAGATGGTTGTCGAACAGAATCTGCCAGGAGAGCGTCTCGACGCCCCGGTTCTTGGTGTTGGCCAGAGCCCACGCGTGCTCGACCGACACCGGCTGATAGCGCACTAGCGATCGCAGGCGGTCTCTGGCTTGTTCGGGCGGGATGGCGTCGCGATGAACGGCGGCGGCAAGCTTGCGAGCCAATCCCAGAATCGTGAGGTTGTCCTCAGGAAGTCCGACGGCCAGTTCGTCGACGCTTTTGATCTCGGCATCCACGGGGATCTCCTGCTCGATGGGAGGCAGGCCGAAGTGTTGGCTCAGGAAGCGGTACGCCTGGAGCCGGTTGTCGAGTTGGTAGTTGTGAGTCGAGGGATCGGTGTTCTCGTGGAAGGCGAACACATCCTCCTTGCCGAAGAGGCGGAAGAACGGCTTGACCTGATCGTATGTGTAAGGCTTCACGAGAGGCGCGCGGAAGCAGCAATCGTCCTCGGCGTTGTGGATCAGAAGAGTAGGGCGTGGAGCGCGGAGGGCGGTAAGGTGCGGATAATCGAAGCCATCGAGGAAGTCGGCGGGGACCTGCTCGGGATCGCCGCGGTCGTCCTGGTGCTCAAGTTTGGAAAGCAGCGCCGAGTAGCCTGCGACAGGGATGGAGACGTAGACTCGGGGATCGAGCGCACTGAGCACGATGGTCTGCCATCCGCCTCCGGAGAGGCCGGTGACGGCGAGGCGGGTGCGGTCGACATTCGGGTGCCGATCGAGGTAGTCCAAGCCCCGCCGCATCGCAAGGTAGAAAAGACCGGCGATGTTGGCGCCGGTCAAATCGACGTGGGCGCCGAACTGGTGGCGGTTTTCCGGAGAATTGAGCTCACCGCAGGCCAGCCACTCGGGGCTGAGGGCGAGCATTCCGTGAAGCGCCTGGTTGATGCAGCGCTTCTGCTTGTACTCGGCCGCCTTGCCCACTTCGTACTCGTGGCCGTTGAGGTTGAGGACCGCGGGCACCTTGCCGTTGAGATGCTCCGGCTCATAGAGGATGGCGGTGGATTGGAATCCGGGCACGATCTCGTAGCGGAGCTTCCGCATGCGATAGCCATGACCGGTTTCAACGACCCCGAGGTCTTCGAACTTCGGCGGAGCGTCCACCCATTCCCGCGGCCAGCCGTGGAAGATCACGTCGTCGAGCGCGTGCTTGCGGAGGCGCTCGGATTCGGTTTTCCATTGCTCCGCGCTGGATGGGGCCGGCAGTTTCGGGAGCCGCTGATAGAGGTACTGGCGCAACTGGAACGTTACGACATCGGGTGTTTGGAGCGGCCGGGCGAGGACTGCGGCCAAATCGCCAGTACGGCTCTGCGCCCACCCTAGGCCGGCGCACAGCAGCGCCGGAATCAGCTTGTAGTTACTGCGCACGATACACGATCCTTCCATTCAAAATCGTCATCACCGGCTGGATGTCCTTGATCTGCTCTTCGGGACAAGTCAGATAATCGCGATCGATCACGACGAGATCGGCGAACTTTCCAGGTTCGATGGAGCCGCGCTCCTTGTCGGCGAATTGCAGCCAGGCCGCCCAGATTGTGTGGGTTTTAAGGGCTTCGGGACGGGAGATTTTCTGCTCGGGATGAATGACCTTGCCGCGATTCGTCAACCGCGTCACTTCGGTCCACATGCTGAGAAGAGGATTATAGGGGTTCACGGCCGCGTTCTTGTCGTGTCCGATCATGTGATCGCTGCCGGCCGCGACGATGATGCCCGCGTCGATGTAGGATCGCAGCGGATAGAACCAGCGCATCCCGTCGTACCCGAATACCTGCTCCAGAGCAGGGGCATCGAGGTATAGCCACGCGGACTGGACGTCGGCAAGTACACCCATTTTCTTCATTCGCGCGATGGCTTCGGGACTCTGAAAACTGGCGTGCATGAGGTGCGAGCGGGTGGGCGCGATGGGCTTCTCGCGGTCGAGGGCCTCGAGCGTGTCCAGGAAAGTATCCACCGCCCCACCGCCCTGGTCATGAGTGGTGAGCTGCCAACCGCGGTTGCGGGCCGTGCGCATCACGGCGAGCAGCTTATCGGGAGGGATGAAGAGCTGGCCGCGGTCGTCCGGATCGGTTTTCCCGTAGAGCTGTTTGCCGAATGCGCCGTACGGAAATCGCTGATATGCCGTGCCAATGGTCATGCCGCCGTCGAGGGTCAGTTTGAAGGTTCCGAACTTCAGCCAGGAATCACCGGTATTGGTGGTGTACGGGGCGGCTTCGATCTGCTGTTGGAGAGCGGCGGCGGGTTGCGACCCGTCCGGGCGCCAGGTGAGCACGGCGCGAATGGGCAAGCGGCCGGCGGCCTTCAGTTTCTGATAGAGGGAGATCTGTTCGGCGTTTACGGCGCGATCGCCGACGGTGGTCAGGCCCGCGGCGACATAGCGCTTCAACTGCTGCTCCAGCGCGTCGAGCTTTTCGGTCTCGGTGAAATGTTCGGCGCGGTCGAGCCCTTTCACCAGCGATTCCGCATTCTTGAGAACCCCGTTCGGCTCGCCTTGGGCATCCTTCACGATCTCGCCGCCGGGCGGATTCGGTGTGTTGCGGTCTATGCCGCACTGTTTCAGCGCAACCGAATTCAAAACGACGACATAGCTCAGGTCGAAGAGCACCGGATGGTCCCTTTCGAAATCCAGGAGATCGCGTGTGGGCATGCGCATTTCCTTCAGGCGCGTGGGAAAGGTGCGCGGCACGACGATCCAGGCGCCTTCAGGCGTCTTGGCCGCCTGGCGGCGAATGTAGGCCTGCACGGCCGCGAAGGAGTCGAAAGGAGGAAGCGGTCCGCGGTATTCGCTCAACCCGGCTTCGAAGGCGTGAACGTGGGCGTCCACGAGGCCCGGCAGGACGGTCCTGCCGTGGAGATCGATCACCTCGGTCTTGGGGCCGCGCTCGGCTTTGAGCACCGGGCCGTCGGGCCCCACCGCAACGATGGTTCCGGATTTGACGGCAACGGCCTGTTGAATGCCGAATCGTCCATCTACCGTGACAATCTTGCCGTTATGCAGAATGAGGTCCGCATCCGCCGAGCGGAGCAGCGCGGCGCAGGCGAGAAGAAGAGCCGGAAGCCGGAACATGATTTCATACTAATCGAGCGGCCTCAATTCGGGTGGGAGATCGAGGTCGCTTCAAAGCCCCGTTGCGGCGCTCGAAGGCGATCCGGCGCTGACTCTATTCCCTTCCCCCCGCCCACAGGATCGCGTTGTGCACCAGGCGGCGGTAGCCGGGGTGATGGAAGGTCTCCGCTTCGTGGCCGAGCTGGATGTAGACCGAACGCCATTTGGCGGACGGGCCAAGGTAGACTACCGGCGTGTCATTCTGCGGGTGGACGGTGTCCATGAGGACCGTGATTCGCGGCGAATGCCACATGCCTTTGTAGACTTCGTCGTGGACAGCGATGGGAGGCACACCGCGCATTACCGGGTGGTTGCTCATCCCCTTCGCCGGCCGTGCCACCACGTCGACGCCCTCTTTGTAGACGGATTTCGGGTGGCCGGGCAGGTCGTTGTTAAAGAACTTTCCGCCGATCACTTCCTCGTACCACCAGGGCCACGACGTGTAATCGACGATCGCATGGTGAACGGACACCACGCCCTTTCCGCTTTCGACATACGCCTGCAATGCGGCGCGCTCCTTGTCGCCAATGGTGTCATAGCAATCGTGGAACACGACCACGTCGAACCGGTCCTCCATGCCGGCGCGGAAGGCTTCGGCCTGCGTCGGGGCGTGCGACCAGCGGATGTCGCCGTAGCCTTCGAACAGGCTGTAGAAGTCGGTTGGATAGGGGTGGCCGCCGGTGACCACCAGAACGCGCAGGGCGCCGGCTTTTGGCGTGGGGTAGGCGGAGATTCCCGCGGGCAGAGTCACCGCGCCGGTGGCCGCCCATTCGGCGCCGCGCGCGAAGGCCTCGACGAATCCGGGCTGACCCATGGCTTCCAGGTCGTGGCCCAGCGTCATGTGCACCACGCGTCCGCTTCCGAACGGGACCGTCCAGACCATCGGCTCGTCCTTGCCCGTGCCGCCCTCGGCCGGATCGCTGTGGGCCGCGGCCAGGACGTGTGCGTTCGGGGTCAAATCGATCTTGTGGTACAGCTCGTCGTTGGCCAGGAAGGTGGGCGGAAGGCCGCGGCTGACAGGATGGTCGAGGTCGATCCACTTCACCGGGAAGACGTGGCGCGCGGAGTGGCCGACGTTCTCGACCTTCCACGTCGCCCCCATCATGCGGGCATAGGCCTCCCACGCGGGTCCCACCACCTGGCGTTTGGTCATGTCCTGGCCATAGAAGGGGCCGTAGCTAACGCCGTGAACGGCGATCATGCCCTTGCCGGATTCGAGGAAGGATTCGACGGCACGCTCGGTTTCCCCGCCCCATCGCGGGCCATTGTAGTTCAGGACCAACACGTCGACGCCGGCGAGCGTGGCGGCGGTGACACCGCGCACCTGCTCTTCGACCTTCACGTCGAATCGCCCGGTATCGGTGAGGACGCCGCGCAGGAAAGGGGTCGTGATGCGCCAGTCGTGATAGGGCAGGTCGCTCTCTCCGGTCAGGATCAGCGCGCGGACTTTATCGGCGGCCGGAGAGGCTGCGGCGAAAAACACGGCGAGCGAAATGCTCCACAATCGTTTCATCGGTCCACCTTTGTCGCGCACGCGCCCTTCACAACAGCTTCGTCACCCCGGGCGTGAACACCGGATAGATGCCTTCCGCGTTCCGTTTGACCGGCGGCTCCATATCCTTCGAACAGGTCTCGGGGCGGGGCGGGTAACAGAAATCGGAGGTCGAAACCTGGTCCCATGTGACGGCTTTGCCGGTGTAGCAACTGATCTGGCCCATGATTCCCATGAGGGTGCTGCCGGCCATGTAGCTGCCGCTGTTGATGGGGTTGCCCGAGCGGATGGCCTTGAACAGCTCCACGTGCTCGATCTGGTACGGATTGGCCGCCGGGCTGGAGTTCATGCGCGGCCCGGAGTAGCGCCAGCTGGTCTCCCCGTCGATGCGGGTCGCGGTGACCGAAGCGCGCCCCTTGGTTCCCAGCACGACGCTGGAGTTCTCCTCGTAGCAATCGGGAATGGTGCGGCAGAAGGCGTAGAGGCGCACTCCCGAGGCGAACTCGTAGACCATGCCGTGGTGGTCGAACACGCTCCCGTAGATCTCGCCGTGGAGCGTGGACCGGCCGCCCATGCCGTAGCAGCGGATGGGCGTCTGCTCGCGCATGGTCCACTTGGCGCGGTCGAAATTGTGGATGAGGGTCTGCGGCACGTCGTCGCCGGAGAGCCAGTGAAAGTGGTACTGGTTGCTGGCCTGGTATTCGGCTTCGGTCAGCCCGGGCGTGCGGGGATAGAGGACGTACGGCGCGCGCAGCCAGGTCTCCTGGATGGCGACGATATCGCCGATGGCGCCGTCGTGAATGCGCTGGATGGTCTCGCGGTAGCCGGGCCAGAAGCGGCTCTGAAGTCCGGAGAGGACGCACAGGTTCTTCTGCCTGGCCAACTCGCAGGCCGCCATCACCACCTTGATGCCCGCCGGGTCGATGGCGTGCGGCTTCTCCACGAAGACGTGCTTACCCGCCTGAACGGCCGCCATCAGGTGCATGGGGTGGAATTTGGCCGCATTGGCGATGAGGACGACATCCGCGGATTCGATCACGTGCTTGTAGGCGTCGAAGCCGGCGAAGCAATGGTCGTCGTCCACGGAAACCTGCTCGGGATATTTCGCGTGGAGCTGGGCGCGCTTCTCGCGCAGGCGGTCCATGACGATATCGGCCATGGCCACGAGGCGGACGCCTTTGTCGGCGTCCATGGCTTGGGTGGCGGCCTCGGTGCAGCGCCCGCCGCAGCCGATCATGCCGACGCGGATGGTGTCGCTTCCGGCGGCGTAACCGATGCCGCCGGCCAATCCGGTCAAGACCGCGGCGGGCACGGCTGCCGTGGAGGTCCGGAGAAACTCGCGACGGGAGGTCCCCGGCGTTCCTGGATCATTCATGTTCGCGCTCCTTCGATGGAATCATGCCGCCGGATCTCCGCCAGCAGGCTCCGCACCCAGGCGAGGCTGCGGTCAATCATGGGGCCACCCTGGCCTTCGCACTCCAGGCTCAACACGCCGCCGTAACCGGCGGCGGCAAGGACTTCGAGCGAGCGGCGGATGTTGGCGGCGTTGACCCCATCGCCGATGGCGCAGTGACTCACGGCAATCCCGGTCAATTCGCCGCGCGACGCCGCGGCCAGGCTGGAGCTGACGTCCTTGATGTGCACGTGGTCGATGCGATCCTGGAACCGCTCTAGGAATGCCACCGGATCCTGGCCGGCGATGAAGGTGTTGCCGGTATCCATATTCATGCGGAGGCAGGGAGAGTCCGCGAAGGAGAGCATCTCCTCCATGAACTCGGGTTTGGTGGTGAAGTAGCCGTGCGGCTCGATGTTGATGACGATGCGGTACAGCTCCGCGTATTTCAGGACCTGGCGGTAGATGCCGCGCATGTGCGAGAGGCACTCCCGCTCGGTCATCCCTTGCGGCTTGAAGCGGTCGTCGGTGGTGTCGATGCGCGGGCAGCCGGCCACATGCGCCCACCGCAGGGTGTGCAGGATATATTCCACGCCGAGCGTGGCGCCCTCCGGGCGGGAGAGGGGGAACGCGGCGTCCAGTTGCGAGAATTGGATGCCGAGGCGCTCCATCTTCAAACGCGTCTCCAGCGGGTCCTCCCAAAGGGCGATGTGCGGCTGGTAGCCGAGGCCGTGAATCCACGAGACGCCGTCGATGGTGCCGCATTCGATGAACCGGACATCCCGTTGGCGCGCCCATTCCAGGCACTGGCCGAAGTTCCAATAGGAGCTGTTGAAGGCGTCCGTGTGGAAGCCGATCTCCATGGGACGGGTCCTCCCCGGGCGGGCACCGGTCATGGAACAGGACCCGGGCCGGACCGCGTTTGGCAGCGCTGGTCCGGACGCCCGCTCTACCTGATTGTATACGGCAGCGGCCCGGCAGGGGCACGCGCTACGATGGCAGTTGACGCGCTGCGGCGGATGCGGAGGTTCAGCACGAAAACGCCCCGGTCCGATGTGATTCTGATTACCGGCGGCTCCGGGCGGGTTGCCCGCCGCACGGCCGAGTTGCTGGCGGGGGATGGACAGCGTCTGCGCCTTATGACGCGCAGCCCGGAGCGCGCACCGAAGCTGGCGGAAGCCGAGACGGTGCGCGGTGATTTTGCCGAACCTGCAACACTCGAAGCCGCATTCGCGGGGGTAAGCGCCGCTCTCGTGGTTTCCGGATCGGGGAAGCCGGGCGAGCGCGCACGTCTGCACCGGAACGCGTTTCAAGCTGCCGCGCACGCGGGCGCCAGACACGTCGTTTATCTGTCCCTACAGGGAGCCGCTGCGGACTCGAAGTACCCGTTCTCCCGCGATCATCACCTCAGCGAACAATACCTTTTCGCGACGGGCCTGCCGTGCACGGTGCTCCGGAACGCCTTTTACATCGACATGTTCCTCGAGAAATTCGACGCCGGGGGTGTGGTTCGCGGGCCGGCGCGACAGGGGCGCGGCGCTTTCGTTTCCCGGGAGGATGCTGCGCGGACCGCCGCCGCGGTACTGCGGAAGCAGCCGGGCGGCATTTACGATGTGACCGGAAGCGAAGCGCTGAGCGTTGCCGACGTCGCCACGCGGCTATCCGCCCTCGTGCACCGGCGGCTTCGATATGAGGAGGAGTCCGCAGAAGCCGCACGGGAACGGTTGAGCAGACTGGATCGGTTGGAGTGGCGCGCCGATTTGTCCTCCGGCTGGTTCGAGGCGATCGCGGCAGGCGAACTGGAACGCACGAGCGATACGGTTCTCCGCTTCACCGGAGCGGCGCCGCTGACACTCGAAGATTACTTCCAGGCGTTCCCGGAGCTGCTGCGCCCGCTGGATCTCAACTCCGGATTATCAGCTTCTTTTCCCTTTTTGTGAGACGCGCATGCAACTATAATATGATCACGCGAATACGTTGGCAGCCGGCCGGGCACGCGCGCCTCTGAACAGCTTGGCCCTCGATGGAGGTTGGTCTTGTCGCGACAAACGCGGTGGATTCTCACTCTCTGTATCGCACTGGCGTGGGGCTCTTCCCTCGTCCTGGCGCAGGCCGGGAAGCCGGAGCCGCAGTATTCTCCAATTCCCGGCAACTACTGGCCGGCCGTGGATGGCCTGGGCCGAAAACTGCCGGAATTCTCCGAAGCCGGCCCGCCGCGGCCCGACCGGTTCGTGGGCATCTTTTACTTCCTCTGGCTGGGACAACACGACCGTACGGACGAGGGCCCGTTCGTGGTGGGCAAGATCCTTCAGGAGTTCCCCAACGCCCTGAAGATGCCCACATCTCCGCCGTGGGGCCCGGCATCGAGTCCTCACTTCTGGGGCGAACCGCTCTACGGTTTTTATCTCAACTCCGACCCCTGGGTGCTGCGGCGCCACGCACATCTGCTGGCCGACGCCGGCATCGATACCCTGATCTTCGATACCACCAACAGGGCCACCTACCACGAGGTCTACACGGCTCTTTGCGAGGTGTTCCGCCAGGTCCGCAAGGAAGGAGGGCGCACTCCCCAGATCGTTTTCATGGTCAACACACAGGCCGGCGAGACCGCCCAGGAGATCTATGAAGACCTGTACAAGCCGGGTTTGTACGAGGAACTCTGGTTCCGCTGGAAGGGCAAGCCCCTCATGATCTGCGATCCCGAGAAGGCCGGTCCGGAGGTGCGCGCGTTCTTCACGCTGCGGCGGGCGCACTGGCCGTTCACGCAGGTCAACACGCAGAATGCCTGGCATTGGGAAGCGGCCTACCCGCAGGTATACGGTTTCACGGACGATGCCAAAACGCCGGAGCAGGTCAACGTCTCGGTGGCCCAGAACCTGAACCGGAGCGAAGGCAAAGTTACCAACATGAGCGATGGCGACGCGCGCGGGCGCAGCTTCCACAACGGCGCGCTGGACACCAGTCCGGGCGCGGTGAATTACGGGTACAACTTCCAGGAGCAATGGGGACGCGCGCAAAAGCTGGATCCGCCCTTCGTGATGGTAACCGGGTGGAACGAGTGGATCGCCGGCCGGTTTACCCGGCCCGGGCGCGACGTGGTGTTCGTGGATCAGTTCAACGAGGAGTACAGCCGCGATATCGAGCCCATGAAAGGCGGCCACCTGGATCACTACTACTACGAACTCGTCTCCAACGTGCGCCGCTTCAAGGGCATGCCCGCCCCGCGGAAAGCCAGCGGGCCAAAGGCGATCAACCTCGACCAGGGATTCTTCCAATGGCGCGACGTCGGCCCCGAGTACCGGGATCACACCGGCGAAACCATCCCGCGCGACTTCGACGGCGTGGGCAAGCTGCACTACGCGAACCACACGGGGAGGAACGATTTCGAACTGATGAAGGTGGCCCGCGACGACCAGAACATCTACTTCTATGCCCGCACGCGAGAGCCGATTACATCCTCCAACGGCGGCAATTGGATGATGCTGCTGATCGACGCAGATGGAAATGCCGCGACCGGCTGGGAGGGCTACGACTTCATCGTCAACCGCACGGCGCCGGGCGAGAAGACCGCCTGGCTCGAAAAGAACAATGGCGGCTGGAACTGGAGCAAGACGGCGGAGGCCGGCTATCGCGTGCAAGGAAGAGAGATGCAGATCGCCATCCCACGTTCCGCCCTGGGCCTGCCTGCCGGAAGGGGAACGGCAGTGACCTTCGATTTCAAATGGGCGGACAACCTGGAAAAGCCGGGCGACATCATGGATTTCTATGTGAGTGGCGACGTGGCGCCCGACGGCCGCTTCAACTACCGCTACACGACGAAGTAGGAAACCGCCGGGCTGGAGCGCGATGACACTACGACCTCTCTTACTCTGTATACCGATGCTGGCCTGGCAGGCCGGCGCCCAGAAGATTCCGGATGTAAGTTGCACGCTGGAGGACTACAACATCGACTCGGTCCTGTACTGGCAGTCCACGGTCAAAGTGGGCAAGGTGCAGGTGGCCGTCCTGCGCGACCCGGCCGGAGAACAGGAGGCGCGCTTCGACCTGATGCACGGGGCGTCGCTGCTGTCGCTGCGATACCGGGGGAAGGAGATGCTGTATGGCCAGAGCGCCGGCGCCAGCGTGGCCATGTTCGCGCTTCGGCAGCGCGCCGGCGGGGCGGCTGCCGCGGGGCGCCGCCCGAGACCATATCAGGTGATGTACAGCCCCGACCAGGGAGGATCGAGCTTCGACGTGCCGGCCACGGTCGGCGGCGTAGGATGCAACGGGCAGCAGTCCATGCGGGCCTTCGCCATGATGATCGACCGCGGAGTGGACAATTCGTTCCAGAAGGATGGCCTGCTGGGCGTGTGGAAAGGCAAGGTGAGCGACCACTTCCCGCCCGGGTATGGGACGCCTTTCTCGATCGAAACCAACGCGAGCTGGGTGGCGAACCCCGGTGGGACGCCACGCTACTACCTGAAGCTCGATCAGTCGGTGGTGAACGTCCGCGCAGCGGAAGCCGCGGCATTCGAGTGGGACCTCACCGCCGCGGCGCCGTGGGACTTCGGGCTGGCCGCCAGCTACCCGGAAAACTGCACGGAAGCCACACCCTGCACGAGCGCTACCGCCCGCGCCCTGGTGGCCGGCCGCTACGAGGATGAAGCGCGCACTACCGGTGTGGCTACCGTCGTTCCCACCGCGGCATGGCGGACAGGCAGCGCCTATGTGCGACCGAACGCCGAGTACATCCTGCTGCTTTACGGCGCCGTATGGGTGGCTCCCCGAAGAACGTTCGGAACGGTGATCGAACACCCCATGGCTGGGGGGAGCGCTTTCCAGTTCAGTTGGTACGTCTGCGCCGGCGATTGGGATCAGGCGCGCGCCTTCGGCGAGCGGCAACCGGCGGGAGAGAGCGAGACTCTTCCCCCAGCGCCGCTGGCTCCTCCCGTGGCGATTCCGGATCACGATCTGGTAGCGGTTCCGGCCGCCTGCCAGGTGACGGAGTACCGGATGCAGCCGAATCAACCGGAGCACGCAGTGGTAATCCGGGATCCTGCCGGCGAACAGACCGTGTTGTTCGACACCACCCAAGGCGGCGCCATCGTGTCGCACAAGTATCGCGGGGTCGAGAACGTCTGGGGATACAACGGCGGCGGTCTTTTGCAAATGGCATTCCACAACGGAATGACCAATGGGCCGTGGAGAGGCGACTACAACCCGACGCAGGCCGGCGACGGTTCGGCAATGTCGTTGGTCACGGGTGTCGCGTGCGAGGGCACATCGGCGGTGACCATCCTTACAATGATGCTGGAGTTTAACCACAACAACGCCTTCTATGACAAGGCGCTGCTCTCGGTGTGGGGCGGCCGGGTGAACGACTTTTTGCCGCCAAGCTACTTCTCTCCCTACACTCTGGAAACACGAGCCAGGTGGGTTCCGAACCCCGCCGGCACTCCCAAGTACTATCTCCGGCTCGAGGAGCGGATCGTGCACGTCGCGGATGAGAAGATCGGGCCGTTCTCTTACGACTTCGCATATTACGGAGCGTGGGAACTGGGCGTGCATGCCGGCTCTTCGGAGCGGAACTACCAGGCCCAGGGGTGGTACAAGGACCGGGGCCGCACGACCGGGCTCGCAGTCGCCAGGCCCACATGGCCAATCGAGCGGCAATCGCCGCCCAGGGCCGGCGGGGGCGGCGGCGGCAGTGTGGAGTCCCTGTGGCGCGACCGCAGCGTCCATCTCGGGGCGCGGGATACGCTCGACGGCATCGCATCGAAGGACTTCGTCTGGTACGTGCTGGCAGGGCCCTGGGACAACGCTCTGACGTTCGCCAAGTCGTTGCAGTGACAGTCGGCCGACGCGCAAGGCGAAGGCGGGTGCCCCCAATCAGGACACGTGATATCGTGATCGGTTCACAACGATACCTCGGGAGAGAGGCTATGCTACGTTCGCTTCAGACTTTCATCACTTGCCTGCTGCTGGCGGCCGGGCTTCGGGCGCAGACCATGAAGGCGCCGGACATTACCAAGACGCCGACTCTTTACGTTGTGCCGTACGCGCATCTGGACACGCAATGGCGCTGGGAGTTTCCGCAGTCCATCAGCGAGTACCTGCTGAAGACCATGCGGGTGAACTTCGACTTGATCGAGAAGTACCCGCACTACGTTTTCAATTGGACGGGATCGAACCGCTACCGGCTGATGAAGGAATACTTTCCGAGCGACTACCAGAAGATGAAGCAGTACGTCGCCGCGGGCCGCTGGTTTCCGGCGGGATCTTCGGTGGAAGAGGGCGACGTCAACATGCCTAACGCCGAAGCGCTGATCCGCCAGGTTCTTTACGGCAACACCTATTTCCGGCGGGAGTTCGGCAAGGCCAGCGAAGAGTACATGCTGCCCGACTGCTTCGGGTTTCCCGCCTCGCTGCCGAGCATTCTGGCGCATGCCGGCGTCAAGGGCTTTTCCACACAGAAGCTCTCCGCGTCATGGCAGCCGGCGCCGCGCGTCGGAGGACCGGATTCGCCGGAGCAGACGCCGGAAGGCATTCCGTTCAACGTCGGCGTATGGGAAGGGACCGACGGCAAGACGGTGGTTGCGGCGCTCAATCCGGAGGGCTACGGCAGCAACGTATTCACGGATCTCAGCAAGGAGCCTCCGCCGCCTCCGCCGGTAAACCCGGCGGCGCAAGGCGGGCGCGGGCGCGGCGGACGCGGGCCGCAGGAGCAGGATTGGGTAAAGCGCATCGATCTGGACGGAAAAGTGACCGGCGTGTATGCGGACTATCATTACGTCGGAACCGGCGATATCGGCGGCGCGGTTTCGGAATCCAGCGTGAAGCTGCTGGAAGCGATCGTCACCAAGAGCACGACGGTGCTGCCGGCGCCGGGGCGCGGCGGGCGTGGCCAGACCGATACGCCCCCGCCGACGCCGAATCCGCCGGTGGCGGTGGGCGAAGGCCCGGTGCACGTGATCGTGGCCGCGGCGGACCAGATGTTCCAGGACATCAAGCCGGAGATGACGGCGCGCATGCCGCGATACAAAGGCGACCTGGAGTTGATCAACCACTCCGCGGGGTCGCTCACATCGGAGGCCTATCACAAGCGCTGGAACCGGAAGAACGAAGTGCTGGCCGACGCGGCCGAGAAGGCATCCGTCGCGGCGCAATGGATGGGCGGCCGGAGTTACCCGCAACAGCGCCTGAACGACGCGTGGACGCTGGTGATGGGAGGCCACTTTCACGATACGGCGGCCGGGACCGCCACTCCGCGCTCCTATGAATACGCCTGGAACGACGACGTGATCGCGCTGAACCAGTTCGCCACCGTCCTCACCAGCGCTACCGAGGCGGTCTCTTCGGCGCTGAACACGGAGACCCGCGGCACGGCGGTGGTGGTCTACAACCCGCTCAATATCGCGCGCGAAGACGTGGTGGAAGCGTCGGTAACGATGCCTGCCGGAACCAAGGCCGTGCGGGCGATCGGGCCCGACGGCAAAGAGGCGCGCGGGCAGTTCGAAAACGGCAAGGCGATCTTCGTGGCCAAGGCGCCATCGGTGGGGTACGCGGTGTACGATATCGAACCGGCTACCGCGGCGCCGGCGTCGACGTTGAAGGTCTCGGCGTCGTCGATGGAGAACGCGTGGTATCGCGTGGCGCTCAATTCAGACGGCGACGTTTCCAGTATCTTCGACAAGCCGCTCGGCAAGGAGTTGCTCGCGGCGCCGGTGCGCCTCGCGGTCAGCAAGGATTCGCCGCGGCAGTGGCCGGCATGGAACATGGATTGGGACCAGGTTCACGCCGCGCCGCGCGGGTACGTGAGCGGGCCCGCGCAGATTCGCGTGGCGGAAGACGGTCCGGCGCGCGTGGCGGTGGAAGTGGCGCGCGAGTTTGAAGGCTCGAAGTTCGTATCGACCGTGCGGCTTGCCGCGGGCGACGCGGGGAACCGCGTGGAGTTCGCCAATGCGATCGAATGGAAAGGCCTCGCGTCGAACGTGAAGGCCGTGTTTTCGCTCACCGCGTCGAATCCGAATGCCACTTACAATTGGGACATCGGAACCGTCCAACGGCCCACCGAAGACGAGCGCCAGTTCGAGGTGGCATCGCATCAATGGATCGATCTCACCGATCAAAGCGGCTCGTACGGCGCGACCATCCTGACCGACGTCAAGAACGGGTCCGACAAATACGACGACCACACCATCCGGTTGACGCTGCTCCGTACGCCGGGCGGGACCAGCTACTCCGATCAATTCAACCAGGATTGGGGGCATCATGAAATTCTTTTCGGCATCGCCGGGCACGCCGGCGACTGGCGCGCGGCCGGGACCGATTGGCAGGGACAGCGCTTGAACGATCCGTTGATCGCCTTTGAAGCGCCTAAGCACGCGGGCGCCCTGGGCAAGGAGTTTTCGCTGCTTCAGATCGACAACCCGCGCATCCGCGTGATGGCGCTGAAGAAGGCGGAGCTGAGCGATGAAGTGGTGCTGCGCATGGTGGAACTGGACGGCAAGCCCGCCGCGGGTGTTCACATCAAGTTCGCCGCCCCCATCGCCTCGGCGCGCGCGGTCAACGGGCAGGAGCTTCCAGCCGGAACGGCGACGGTGCGGAACGGGGCCCTGGTGGCCAACTTCACGGCGTACCAGCCGCTGACGTTCGCGCTGAAGCTGGGCGCGGCTCCCGCCAAGGCGGCGGCCATCGTGTCGAAGCCGGTTCCGCTTTCCTACGATCTGGCCGCGGCCAGCAACGACGACACGAAGACCGCCGGAGGGTTCGATTCCAAGGGCAACGCACTGCCCGCCGAGATGCTGCCTTCCACGCTGGAGTTCGACGGCGTCGAGTTTCATCTCGGGCCCGCGGGGACCGGCAAGCCGAACGCGGTGGTTGCCAAGGGGCAAAAAATCGATCTGCCGGCGGGAAGGTTCAACCGCGTCTACATCCTGGCGGCGGCCGCGGACGGAGACCAGAAAGCGCAGTTCCGCGCCGGCGACAAGAGCGCCGAGGTCACGGTGGAAGATTGGAGCGGCTTCATCGGCCAGTGGGACACGCGGTTGTGGAAGCCGCGGCCCGCGACGACGGGCGCCAACCAGACGCCGCTGCGCCAGGATTGGGCCGTCTCGGCCAATCACGCCACCTGGGATCTGGAAAATCGCGGATCGCCGAATTGGTCGCCGCGATATCCGGACGATTTCCTGGGCATGTCGCCGGGATACATCAAGCGCGCCGACCTGGCCTGGTACGTCTCGCACCACCACACGGCGGACGGGCTCAACGAGCCGTACGCATATTCTTACCTGTTCGCTTACGCTATCGATTTGCCGGCCAATGCGCGCAGCCTGACGCTGCCGGACAACGCCCACATTCGCGTGCTGGCGGTGTCCGTGGCGGAGGAGAATCCGCACGTGAGGCCGGCGCAGCCGTTGTACGACGTTTTGGGGAGTAAGTAGAGACAGAGGGGTTCAGAGCAGAGGGAGTCCGGCGTAGTTTTCCGCGAAGGCGGTGGCGGCCGCCCGCGATTCAGTCACCTGGCGGAGTTCCGCCAACTGACGGCGGCGGTCGAAATCATCGTGCTCGCTGGAGCGGTGAAGCATAGAGGTCATCCACGAGGAAAAATGCTGGGCGCGCCAGACGCGGCGGAGGCAGGTTTCCGAGTAGCGGTCGAGGAGGCCGCGATCCGCGGTCTTCGCGTAGTGGGCCAAGGCGCGGGCGAGCACGGCCACATCGGCCACTGCCAGGTTGAGGCCCTTGGCGCCGGTGGGGGGCACGATGTGGGCAGCGTCGCCCGCCAGGAAAAGCCGGCCGTACTGCATGGGTTCCACCACGAAGCTGCGCATGGCCGTCACGCCTTTCTGCAGGATCGGGCCGTGGTTGAGGCGGAAGCCTTCGCGGGTGGCGAAACGGGCTTCCAGTTCCTCCCAGATGCGGGCGTCCGGCCATTCGGCGAGGTCTTCCTCGGGGGCGCATTGCAGGTAGAGGCGAGTGATGGCGCGGGAACGCATGCTCAGCAACGCAAAGCCGCGCTCGCTCCCGGCGTAGATCAATTCGCGAGCCGCGGGCTCCGCTTCGGCCAGGATGCCCAGCCAGCCGAACGGATATACCTTTTCATATGTGCGCAAGGCGGCCGCGGGTATCGACGGGCGGCAGACGCCGTGGAACCCATCGCAGCCGGCAATGAACTCACAGGCGACCTCCTGCAGCTCACCGTCCTTGCGATATCGGATGAGGGGCAAATCCGCATCGAAATCGTGAATGCCGACGTCTTCAGCTTCGTACTCGATCCGGCCGCCGGCGGATATCCGGGCGTCCGCCAGATCCTTCATCACCTCGTTTTGCCCATACACCACGATGCAGCGGCCGGTCAGCGCGTGCATGTCGATTCGGTGGCCGCAACCTTCGAAGCGCAACTCGACGCCGTGATGAACCAGGCCTTCCCGGCGCAGGCGGCCGCCAACGCCTGAAGCGCACAGGAGATCGACGGTTCCTTGTTCCAGCACGCCGGCGCGGACGCGGTCCTCCGTGTAGCGCCGCGAACGGTTCTCGACGACAATGCTTTCGACGCCTTCCAGATGCAACAGATGCGAAAGCAGCAGGCCGGCCGGTCCGGCGCCCACGATGCCGATGCGAGTCTGAAGTCTCACTGACACATCAGATCCGAAAGTCTATTTCGACCTGGAAAACGTGGAGCCATGGATCTCGCGCTTCTGAAAATACGGTTCCAACCGATCCAAGCTTCTCTGCTTGCTGCCGACGATGTGCTGTCGCATAGCCTCGGTGGCGACCTCCGCGTTGCGCCTCGCCAGCGCCGCCAGCAGCTTTTCGTGCCGCTTGGGAGAAGGCCCTTTGCGTTCCTGCTGCCCCACGCACAGCCAGGTGGAAGCCAGGGCATGGGTCTTGTCGATGGCATCCGTCAAGGCCGGGCAGCGGGCGCATTCGGCGATGCGGCGGTGCAGTTTTTCGTGCAGCGCCAGGTAGTGCGCGCGATTGCCGTTGGGGGTGGCGGAAAGCGCGTCCACACGAGCCGCCAGGCGCTGTAACTCGCCGATCTCCTCGTCTGTCGCAGCTTCGGCGAAGAGCCTCGCGGCTTGCGCCTCCAGGGCCTCACGCATCGTGTAGTGGCCCTCCACATCCTGGCGGGAGGGAATCCGCACGCGGGTCCCCGCACGCGGCCGGCTTTCCAGAAGCCCTTCGAACTCGAGGCGCATCAGAGCTTCGGAAACGGGCGGCAGGCTCATGCCGAGCTCGTCCGCCAGTTTTCTGCGCGACAGCGCCTGGCCGATGGCGAATTCTCCGTGGAGAATCCGGGGACGCAGGTTCCCATACGCTTCCGCGGCCAGGCTGACCGCTTGCGGCGGGTTGGTCATGTTCCTACGATTCTAAATCATCGCGACGAACGCGGCCAAAGATTTTTCCTCAAGACTGATGTATCAGACTTGACAGGCGCTCGCGCCTGGCCTCAACATGTCTCTTATACATGAGCGCACAAACGCCCGCCGCCCAACCGATCAACGTCACCGGCCGAGCCTGGGAAGCGATTGCCGGAGCTTACGATCTTCAGGTCCACGTAGCGCCCGACGTGATCGGCCGCCGGATCGACGACCTCGATCTGGCCCGCGAATTCCTGGCCCACGGCCTGCGCGGATTCGCGCTGAAGTCCCATTATGTGCCCACCGCGGAACGCGCCAAGGTAGTGACCAAAGCCGTGCCCGGGATCTCGGCATTCGGCGCGATTACGCTGAATCATGCCGTGGGAGGGCTCAACCCCGTGGCCGTGGAGATTGCGGGCCGTTCGGGGTGTAAGATCGTCTGGATGCCCACGGTGGATGCGGAAAACGAAACTGCCGGCCTGCCCACGGGTGGAAACAAGAAGCTGCCTTTCTGGGCGGAAATCCAGCGTGAACTGGCCGGCATGGGAATCTCACCGCCGCGCATGCGGGTGGCCGATGAGACGGGCCAATTGGTTCCGCAAGCGCGCACGTGCCTCGAACTGACCGGGCGCCACGACATGATTCTGGCTACAGGCCACCTGGGGCGAGCGGAGATCTTCGCCCTGGTGAAAGCGGGTAAAGAGATGGGCCTGCGCAAGGTCCTGGTGACCCATGCCGAGTTCCCGTCCCAGAACCTCTCGGCCGACGAGCAAGCCGAACTGGCGCGGATGGGCGCCTGGATCGAGCACTGTTTCACCACCATGCACACGGGCAAGGCATCGTGGGAGGGCGTGTTTGAAAGCATACGGCGCACGGGCCCGGAACGATGCATTCTTTCAACCGATCTGGGCCAAACCATCAATCCGCCGGTCTCCGAAGGTTTTGCGATGTTCGCGCAGAAATTGCTGGACGCAGGTTTTACGGTTGCGGAGATCAGGCGCATGGCAGTGACGAATCCGTCCGCGTGGGTGGAATAGACAATCCATGGAAGACAAGAAGACAGTTTTAGTGGTGAGCGCTCACGCGGCCGACTTCGTCTGGCGGGCGGCCGGAGCGATTGCGCTCTATGCGGAACGCGGGTACAAGGTGCGGATCGTGTGCCTTTCGTACGGCGAACGCGGGGAGTCGGAGCGGCTCTGGAAGATTCCCGGCATGACGGTAGAGCACGTGAAGGAGGATCGCCACACGGAATCTTCGCGCGCCGCGGAGATCCTCGGAGCGGAAATCCGGTTTTTCGATATGGGAGACTATCCGATCGCGCCGACGGGGGAGAAAATCGTCGAACTGGTCAACGAATTCCGCGAGCACAAGCCGGAGATCGTACTTACCCACAGTTACGAAGACCCATACAACCCGGATCACCCGATGGCCAACGACCTGACCCTGAAAGCCCGTGTATACGCACAGGCCTCCGGCTATCCGGCGAAGGGCAAGGGCAAGCAGGACGATGCGCCACCGGTATTCATGTTTGAACCCCACCAGCCCGAGCAGTGCAATTTCAAACCGCAGGTGCTTCTGGACATCACGGCGGTGTGGGAGAAGAAAGTCAAGGCGATGGAATCCATGGCGGCGCAGGAACACCTGGTGCTGTACTACACCGACCTCGGCAGACGGCGCGGCGTGCAGGCCGTGCGAAACTCGGGACGCCGCAACATCAAGTACGCGGAGGCCTACGAGCGGATCTATCCCCAGGTCACGGACGTGCTCTCATGAAGCCTCTCATCCGGCGTGGCATCGAAAGGCCCGACCCGGCGGTGGCAGCCTTTCTGGGGGAATTAGGCGTGGCCACGGTGCACGAGGCACAGCTCCGCAGCGGTCTCATGCGGCCTTACATGCGGCCGATCTACCCCTCGGCGCGGCTTGCCGGCCCGGCAGTGACTGTCTCCTGCCAGCCTGGCGACAACCTCATGATCCATGCATCCATCGACGTGGTGCGGCCGGGAGACGTTCTGGTGGTGACCACTACCGCGGAATCGACCGACGGCATGTTCGGCGAACTGCTGGCCGAGTCGTGCCGCGCGCACGGGGTGGCAGGCCTGGTTATCGACGCTGGGGTACGCGATGTTTCCGAACTCACGGCGATGAAGTTTCCGGTGTGGTCCAAGGCAATTTCCGCCCAGGGGACGGTGAAAGCCACGGCAGGGTCGGTGAACATACCCGTGGTTTGCGCCGGGGCGATGGTGAACCCGGGGGACGCAATCGTCGCCGATCAGGACGGGGTCGTGGTAGTGCCCCGTGAGCGGGCCGAAGCAGTCGCGAAGCTGGGAGAGCAGCGGCGGGCGAAAGAGGAACGCTCGCGCGCGCGGCTGCGGGCGGGCGAAAAGGGACTGGACATGTACGGGCTGCGTGACAAACTGAAAGAACTCGGCGTAGAGTACACCGACTAAGGAGGGATCATGGGAAAAATCGTTGCGGCGGGAGCGACCGTCCACGCTCCGCAGTTCTTCACCTATCCTCCGACCGAGGATTTCAAACAACTGGACGCCGGCATCGCGGCCATGCGGCAACTCGGCCACCAGACGCTCGACGACACAAACCCGGACGCCTTGATTGTCCTCGGCAGCGACCATCTGGAAACGTTTTTCCTTTCGGCCGTGCCGACGTTCGCCTTGATAGCAGGGGAGCGCATCAAGGCGGCGTTCGCGGGACGCAGCTACGACCTGCCGTGCCATCCCATGGCCGAAGGGTTGCTCGATCACCTGGTGGATTCCGGCTTCGACATGGTTTATTCGCAGGATGCGGAACTGGGCCACGCATTCGCCGCGCCGTTCGAGTGGGTGCGCGAGAAGCGAGACATCCCGGTGGTTCCGGTTTTCGTGAATACCTATCTGCCCCCCTTACCCAGCGCGCGCCGTTGCGAAGCCCTGGGAAAGGCGATTGCAGGCTACATCGAGGCGCGGCCGGAACGCGTGGCCATCATCGCTTCCGGCGGGATGTCGCACTATCCCGGCACGTGGAAGTACCCGAAGCCCGCATACGATTTCGACCACTGGGCAATCGCCCAGATGGAACAGGGAAACCTGGATACCATCCTGGGCCTGAACAATCGCCAACTGGATGAAGTGGGCAACACGGAACTGCTGACGTGGGCCGTTCTGTTCGGAGCGATCGGCGCCCAACGGGGAGAACTTCTGACGTATCAGCCTACCTGGCATCACGGCCACGCGGTCATGCGGTTCCTTCCCGCTCCGCAACGCCCGGCGGAAGTGAAGTCCATAGCGCCCTACCAATTCTCGGACCAGCTCAACGAATTCTACCGGCATCCCGCGCCGTCTTCCTACAACCTGAACAAGCTGCTCTACGACCTGCGCCACGACGGCGATTTGCGGCGCCGCATGATCGAGAACCCGGCGGCTGTAGCCGAGGAGCGCAAGCTGACTCCGCGCGAGGCAGCCGTAATCGACACACTGCTGGACGAAGATATCGACTTACTGCGCAACGAGAAAACTCATCCGATCGTGGAGGCAGGGGCGCATCCGCTCGGCACGCTGATGTCCATCGTGGTGGTGCAGGCGGAAATGCGCCGCATGAGGAGGGAAGCAAAAGCATGAGGCGTTTGGAGAATCGCGTCGCGGTGGTGAGCGGCGCAGCCGGAGGACTGGGCCGGGCGATTGCGATTCGCCTCGCGTCCGAAGGCGCGGCGATCGAGGTTCTGGACCGTAAAGACGCCTCCGAGGTGTGCTCGGAGATCGCGGCGGCCGGCGGCCCGGCGCACGCAACACTGTGCGATGTCACCGACGAGGCACAGATCGCCGCGGCGGTGAAATCAATCGGCGGCAGGCACGGCCAGATCGACATCCTGGTGAACAATGCGGGCATTCTTTCCGGCAGGTCGCCGTGGCACACCATCTCCCGCGAGGAGATGGAGCGCTTTGTGGACATCAATTTCCTGGGCTACTTCCTGGTGACCAAGGCGGTGTATCCGCTCATCAAGAAAAACAGCACGGGGCGAATCATCAACGTGGCGTCCCGTACTTACTTCCTGGCGAATCCAGGCCAGATGGCTTACGTCGCGAGCAAAGGCGCGGTGATGGGCATGACGCGCGTTCTGGCCAAGGAGTGCGGCGACGACGGAGTGACCGTCAACGCGATCATGCCGGGCATGGTGGCGACGCCCGGAACCACGGCCAATTCGCAAGAGGATGCCTTCAACCGCGTGATGATGAATCAGTGCATCAAGAAGCGGGTGACGCCGGAGCACTTCGCGGGCCTGGCTGCCTTCATTGCCAGCGACGACGCCGAAATGATCACCGGCCAGACGATTCTCTGTGACGGCGGAGGGTACCTGCACTGATGTCCGCCGCGGAGTTCGCCGAGCGGAGCGCCAGGCATGGAGGGTTGGATCTTTCTTTGATAACCCCTCACCTTCAATGTTAAACTTCATCTACGTCGTTATGAAATATCGACTGTGAATTGCCGAGCGGCTCGGCGTGACCGGGCCCCGAAAGCCGGGATAAGGCTCGCAACCGTGGTGTTCCCTCACTTCTGCGAGCCGGCTGCCCGCGGATTGTGAGGACTATGAACCCGATCGCAGAACCCTACAAAGAAGCGCTGGAGCACGCTTGTACTTCGACCATCGCAGAATCGGCCGCCGCCGTAGACCGCGATAGCTCGTTTCCTTCCGAATCCATCGAGGCGTTAAAACCGGCCGGGCTGCTCGGGGCCATCAGCTCCGCGGACTCCGGAGGCCTGGGCCTCGGATTGGCCGGAGCGGCGCGTATCGTCCGCCGCGTCGCCGAGGAGTGCGGATCAACGGCCATGGTGCTGACCATGCATTACTGCGGGGCCGCCGTTCTGGAAGCGCATGGGCCGATCGAGGCGCGGCGCAACGCCGCATCCGGCGCTCACCTGAGCACCCTGGCATTCAGCGAAGCCGGTTCGCGCAGCCACTTCTGGGCGCCCGTCAGCACAGCGGAAGCCGTCAACGGGCACGTGGTTTTGAACGCCGCCAAGAGTTGGGTCACCTCGGCATCCCGGGCCACGGCGTATGTGTGGTCTTCCAAGCCCCTAGCCGCGGAGGGCCTGAGCACCATTTGGCTTGTCCCGGCTTCTTCCCGGGGCGTGGAGGTCCAAGGCACCTTCGAGGGGCTGGGGCTGCGAGGGAACGATTCCTCTCCGGTGCGTGCTACCGGCGTGGCCGTCCCGCGCGCAGCGATGCTCGGCGCGGACGGCCAGGGATTCGACATCATGATGAGCATCGTGCTGCCGGTCTTCGCAGTCCTGAACGCAGCATGCTCGAACGGGCTGATGGCCGGAGCGCTGCGCCGCACCACCGCGCACGCCGCGGGCACGCGGCACGCCGACACCGGGACATCCCTCGCGGATCTCCCGACAATTCGCAATTACATTGCCCGCATGAGTGTGAAAGCCGCCATGTCGGACGCGCTGGTGTGGGATACTCTTGCCGCGATCGAAGGCCAGCGCCCCGATGCGACCCTGCGGGTGCTGGAATGCAAGGCGGCCGCCGCCGAGACCGCCAATGAGGTGCTGGACCTGGCCATGCGGGTTTGCGGCGGAGCGGCGTTCCGCAAGGAGGTGGGAGTGGAACGGTTCTTCCGCGATGCGCGGGCGGCGGGCATCATGGCCCCCACCACGGATGTTCTCTATGATTTCATCGGCAAAGCAGTCTGCGGCATGCCGTTGTTCTAACGGAGCAATGCGATGAGCGAGACGCCTCTCCTGCTGGGTGCGGTGGCCTACGACGCGAAGGTAGTGACGATCTGGGACGGTTTCCAGCGCTACCTCGAAGACAGAGGCCTCCCGTTCGATACGATCCTTTACACGAACTACGAGCGCCAGGTGGAAGCGCTCTGTTACGGGCACATCCACGTTGCCTGGAACTCGCCGCTGGCGTGGCTGCAATGCGAGCGCATCGGACGCGCCGTGGGACGCCGCGCGGAAGCTATCTGCATGCGCGACACCGATCGCGATCTTACCTCCGTCGTCATCGCGCGGGACGATGGTCCGGTTCGCACCATCGCCGACCTGAAGGGCCGGCGGGTGGCGGTTGGAGCCAAGGACTCGCCGCAGGCGACGCTGATCCCGCTTTACTTCCTCGCGCAGCAAGGCCTGGAACCGAACCGCGATTTCCAGGTGGTCGAGTTCGATATGCTGCGTGGGAAGCACGGAGATCACATTGGCGGCGAGCGCGACGCGGCCCGCGCGCTGATGCGCGGCGAATGCGATGCCGCCTGTATGATCGACGCCAACCATCTGCTCTTTGTCCAGGAGGGCACGCTTCCCTCGGGCGCCACTCGCGGCATCGCACAGACTCCGCTGTACGACCATTGCAACTTCACGGTCCTGGAGGGCGCACCGGCCGGACTCATCGCGCGTTTCCGGGAATTGATGTTGGAGATGTCCTACGCCGATCCCGCGGTCCGCCGCCTGCTCGATCTGGAGGGGCTGAAGCGGTGGCTGCCGGGCCGAACCGAAGGATATGCGATCCTGTCGAACGCCGTCGAGAAGTTCAGCTTTCTGGAACCTTTTGTAACGGCAACGGCGGCGGGATGCACGTAAATCTCGATCATCTCAGCTTCGACCGCGGCGGCGCGCTGCTCCTCAAGCGAGCGCTTCGCATGGCCTCGCCGGGTGAACCGGTCACGGTTGCCGGGCAGGCGCCCGACCTGGGCGCGCATCTGCGCGCGTGGTGCCGGGCCGAGGGGCACGAATTCCACTGGACCGACAATCAAGATGGGGGGCACGGAGTCATCATCAGCGGGCCTGCCGCCGCCCAGCGATGGTCCGGAGCCGAACGCGCCGGCCGCTCCGATCCGCTGGCGCCCTCCGCCGTCGTGGAGCACCCCCCGCAGCGGTGGGGCCTGGCCGGGCGCGGGGCGCTTGTCGAGTCCGGATCGCCGGAGTTCCACTTCGCGCTGGCGGACAAGGTGGATGTCTGGTCGCCCGATGCGGTTCATATCTACGCGCAGGCCGCTGGAGCGCAGTGGGACCCGGCAACCGCAATCCCGTGGAATGCACCATTCGACTTGCCTCCCGAAGTGGAAGACGCCGTCGTGCAGATCATGACGTACCTGGTGGAGAACGAGACGGCGGCCCTGATCGTGCCGAGCCGATTCATCGCGCAACTGCACCCGCATTTCCGAGAGGTCATGCAAGTGCTGGCCATACAGGCAGCGGATGAGGCTCGGCACATGGAGGTATTCACCCGGCGCGCGTTGCTCAAGGGCCCGCAATTAGGGCTGTCGACGGCCGGAGGCCAGGCCTCTCTGCAAACCCTGGTGGAAGAGCCGGACTTCGCGACCGCGTCGTTCCTGTTGTCCGTGCTCGGGGAGGGGACATTCTTATCGCTGCTCTGGTTCCTGGAACGCTTCGCGCCGGACCCGGTCACGGCGGCGGTATGCCGCCTTGCGGCGCAAGACGAGGCGCGGCACGTCGCATTCGGAATGTCGCATATACGCGAGCACATCAACGCCGAACCTTCCTTGCGCGAGTCGCTGATGAACGCCGTCCGGCAGCGCCACGAAGCGCTCCGCCACACCGCTGGGCTGAACGCCGAAGTTTTCGATGCGCTCGTGCTGATGGCGGCGGGATCGTGGGAACTTACGGATCTGGGGCGGGGCTACAACCAGGTAGCCGCTCTGATTCAGGACATGCACCAGGGCCGCAGGAAGCGCCTCGTCCAGATAGGATTCAGGGACGCGGAGGCCGAAGAGATATCCTCTCTGCATACCCGGAACTTCATGTAGCGGGATAACCGGCGGTGAAGTTTTTCGAGGCGCTGTTCACGCATAGTTAATCGGGTTTTTTTCCAGCCAGCGTGCATCCCGGACCGCATTCACAAGCCGCGTGGCACGGTGCGCGGCAACTCCGGTGAAGCGTCGCGATGCCCACGCCGCTACCGCGCCCAAGCCGACAACGCCGCCGATCAAGCCGCCCATCACCATCGACCTGCGCTTCCCCATCAGGCGGGTGCTCAGCATTCCGACAGCAGCACCGATGGCGGGAGGCGTCCAGACCGCGGTTCTTGACGCCGCGGTGAATACCCGGCCGTGCAGTTCATGCCGGGCAGAAGCGATACCGTCGAATCCGGCGCCGACCAGTTGTCTCAGGTATACAAGATCGGAATGATGCGCGTGGACAGTTCCCATGCAGGATGTCCTCCTGGTTGATAATAATCGATAATACGCTCTTTTGTACTGAATATTTCAGGCACGGCCCGTTAACTGTATCGCTTCTCACCATTGCAGGCGGATCAGCACACGGATCGAGCGGCGCACGGTCGACCACGACTCCGGATTGCCCGCGGCAGCCGTTTGCCCGGGCACACGGCGGAAGGTCAAGGCATCGACGGCCGCGGGCCAGGCAGGGAGAGTTCCGCGATCAGCCGGGTAGCGGGTCACTGCCCATCCGTTGTCATAGCCGATTCAGCGGAAAATCCTTGCGGCCGGCGCGGCGCCTATGATAGGATCCAAGTATGGACACCGCAACCCAGCGACTGTTGTTATCGCCGAGTTGTACCCGCCTGTCCTGTTTGTCATCCCGACTTTATTGGTAGTTCCCGGAGAGCATGGGCAGCAGGCCGCCCATCCGGTTTGCTAAACCGGAGTTTCCCTCTGTGGACACAAGCGTTCGAGTCGCTTGCTCTCCGCCAAAACTTCTTGCGATCTTTGACAACCGAATTCTCTGGGAGTGGCTAAGCGACGAGCGCACCGCGAGGTGAACATCGCAGGTTCGAGTCCTGCCTCCCAGACCATGCCGGGGTGGCGCAATTGGCAGACGCGCAGCATCGAGGGTGCTGTTTTTAGGGGTTCGAAGCCCCTCCCCGGCACCATGGGGCGATGGCGGAATCCGGCAGACGCACCCGGCTCAGAACCGGACGCACTTGTGCATGAGAGTTCAAGTCTCTCTCGCCCCACCAAGTTCCAGGCCCGTAGGAGAATGGCATATCCCGCTCCCTCAAAAGGAGTTGCATTGTGGGTTCGACTCCCACCGGGCCTACCACGGGGGACAGGCTCGATGGGGAGAGCACCGGACTCCAAACCCGGTATTGCCCGGTTCGAATCCGAGGTCCCCTGCCAGTTTGTGGGAGATGCTGAAGCGGTCGAAGCGCCTGTCTGCAAAACAGGTCTTAGCGGGTTCGAGTCCCGCCTCTCACTCCACGCGGAGGGTATGGGCAACCAGGTAGCCCAGCGGTCCCGAAAACCGCCGTACCGAAAGGACATAGGAGTTCGAATCTCCTACCCTCCGCCAACCACTTTCGCAGCTTTGGATTGCTACAACTGCGACTAACTTACTTTGCTCTTGACTTTGACATTGTAAGTGGGTCATAATCGAATTTCGATGAAACAAAGATTCCATTTCGGGACGGAACCACAGGCGGCGATGATAGGCGTCAATACCGATCCGCGCGCCAGGGAGGACTCTACCGTTTAGGAATCAATCATTTACGGATTCAACGCGGCCCGGGTCCTGGAAGGGATTCGGGCCGCTTCTTTTTTTCGGCGGACTAGTTCCGTGCACGGGGCTATACCAGCGTGTGACAGGTATGGTCCATATCTTGTATTTCGCCACAAAGTCATCGGGGTGTAGGCAAGCCTGGTGAGCCGTCTGCCTTGGGCGCAGAAAATCGGGGGTTCAAATCCTCCCGCCCCGACCAAGCTATAAGTGTGTTCCTTGACAAAAGTTTGTTCTTTGACAACAGAAAGTGACAGTAACATATAGAGCGGGGCTGGCCGAGCGCCTTTAGGCATCTGCCTTCCAAGCAGAACAGACGGGTTGGACTCCCGTGCTCCGCTCCAACTTTATTCTTGCTGGGTTCGTCTAGCGGCCAGGACAGTGGCTTGCCATGTCACTAACACGGGTTCGAGTCCCGTACCCCGCACCAAGTCAGCGCCGGAGTAGCTCAAGAGGCAGAGCGCCGCACCCGTAATGCGGAGCGTGGGACTTCGAGTGTCTCCTCCGGCCCCATTTTTAGGATAGCTCAGGCGGCAGAACACCTCACTCGTAACGAGGAGCGTAGGGTTTCAAGTACCCGTCCCAGCCCCATGCGAGAGCAGCTCGAGCGGTGGAGCACGCGACCGATAATCGCGCGGTTGCCGGTTCGATTCCGGCCTCTCGCACCAAGTTTTGTTGCGGGTTAGACTAGCGGTTCAGTCGGAGGTCTCATAAGCCTCACAGATGGGTTCGACTCCCATACCCGCTACCAAGTTCGCGGCGTTTCGGCTCACACCTGGTTCCGCCGAGACGCCAGGATAACCGGACCGGCCAGAGTCCTCTCAATGGAACCGGCCCGGCACCCGGCAGCGTCGCGATTCAGTTTTGGGGGACGGGACTGCACGGGGTGGTCGCCTCGTTTGCACCGAGGATAGTCAGCAGGGTTCAATTCCCTGGTCCTCCACCAGGTTTGGAGTGGTAGCTGAGATGGCCTAGCGGCGGAGTGAAAACCCGCATACGGAGATTCGAGCGCTCCCCACTCCACCAGATGTGGCGTAGGTCGAAGTTTTGGAGACCATCGGCTGTGAACCGATGCCAAGTGGGTGGGACTCCCACACGCCACCCCAGTTTGGGGAGGTAGCTCAATTGGGCGGAGCGGCGGACTTTGACTCCGCAGGTTGCTGGTTCGAAGCCTGGGCGGCCAGCCAACGTTTTCACGCGCCCGTCGTTCAACGGACCAGGATACCCGGCTACGAACCGGGAGACTCGGGGTTCAAATCCCTGCGGGCGTACCATTTTCCGGCCCCTCGTCCAACGGACAGGGCACAGCCCTCCGAAGGCTGGAATCGGCGTTCGAATCGCCGGGGGCCGACCAAGTTCATGGCAGCCCCAAGTTGTTGATACGGGGGTGAGGCAGCAGCGGGATGCGGAGATTCGACCGGCTCCCGCAGCGCGATTTTTCGGAGTGGTGGCCGACCGATGAGGGCGTGGGCAAGAGGATTAAGCCGCTTCCCTTTCAAGGAAGAGATCGAGGGTTCGAATCCCCCCGCCCTTACCAAGTTTCGGGAGATACCCATAGACGGCGATGGACTCGACTCTTAATCGAGACAGGGTCATTCAAGCCGCCCATCTCCCACCAGGTTGTTCCAGGGTAGCCAAGCTGGTAAGGCACTCGTCCGTTACACGAGCCATGCGCAGGTTCGACTCCACTGGTGTCCAAATTAGACACGTTCAGCCAGACTCCACGTGCCAAACAATGGACATAGGCCCCCGTTCCGGCTGATTGGAAAAGCAGGTTGGTGGCTGTCGTCGTCCCGCGGGATGTCAGT
>Ga0116223_10000482_pt1 | contig 48785 bp, 42 predicted proteins | sample Sb_taG_3_FD_90092 | JGI IMG/M metagenome (GOLD analysis project Ga0116223, IMG submission 90092) | Peat soil microbial communities from Weissenstadt, Germany - Sb_50d_a_PC metaG | ecosystem: Environmental > Terrestrial > Soil > Wetlands > Peat | place: Germany: Weissenstadt | collected 2010-09-21 | reverse complement strand
GTTTGACCGCCACCAGTAACTTCATGTTGTGCCGTAATTCACTAGTTGCCTTGCATGGTTCGATTCGTGCAGGCGGTCGCGACGCCTATCAGGCCGCGGCCGGCGCGATTGGCGCAGCCGGAGTGCTCTGCGACTGGGCGAGGGCCTCGCGCACCAGCTCGATCAGTTCGCGGACCACGAATTTGCCCTCGTTGCCCGAAGTCTTGAGCGCATCCTCAAACATCGTCAGGTCCTTCGGGCAGCTGACCACGAACACCTGCAGAGCCTCGATCGCCGCCGCCTCGCGCATGCGGTTCTGTGCAGGTTTATCGGCGCCCACGGGATCGGGAATCCAGATGCGGCCGCCGCCCGCGCCGCAGCAGAAGGAGTTGGAACGGCAGCGCCCCATCTCGATGAGCTCACAGCCGAGCAGCCGCAGAATCTCGCGCGGTGCCTCATAGCCGCGGTTGAAGCGCCCGAGATGACATGGATCGTGGAACGTGACGCGCAGGCCAAGCTTGCGTGCCAGCGCCAGCCGGCCCTGCTGCAGCAGCTCGAGCAGCAGCGTGGTGTAGTGCTGGATGGCGTACCGGCCGCCGAAGTCCGGATACTCGTTGCGGATCGTGTTGTACGAATGCGGATCGGTAGTCACGATGCTGTTGAAGCTCGCCGCCGAGAGAGCACCGACGTTGGCCTCCGCCAGTACCTCGTAGAGACCTTCCTCGCCGACGCGCCGCACATCGTTGCCGGCGTTGGACTCACCGTCGTAGAGAATCCCGAAATCGACCCCGGCATCGCGCAACAGCGTCGCGAACCCGGCCGAAACCTTCTGGTTGCGCGGATCAAACGAGGCGTAGTCACCGACGAACCAGAGCACGTCGACGCGCTCCTTGCGCGCGTCCTTGACCGCAAAGGGCAGCTGTTTGGTCCAGGCGGCGCGCTTGCGCCGCGATTCGCCAAAGGAGTTACCGGTCTTGTGAATGGTCTGCAGCGTCTTGCGTAGCTGCGGATCCATCTGTCCCTCTTCGACCAGCTTGCGCCGCATCTGCACGATGATCGGCACGTGCTCGATCGCCACCGGGCAGACCTCGACGCAGGCCATGCAGCTGCGGCAGGACCAGAGCGTCTCCATGGCAACTTGTCCCGGCCCCTTGCCGTGCACATCGAGCTCAAGCGTAGCGGGCAGTTGCGCCGCTCCGAGCGTGCGGTTGGCGAATTCGCGCAGCGAGAGGATCACATCGCGCGGCGAAAGCGGCGCGCCGACGGCGCGCGCCGGACAGGCCTCATGACAGCGGCCGCACTTGGTACAGGCATCGAGGCTCAGCAGCTGCTTCCATGTGAAGTCGGTGATGAATTGCGCACCGGCATGGGTCTGCTGCGCCGGCACCCGTGGCAGGCGCTGGGCCGCCTGTGGGTCGCGAAACATCAGCGAACCCATGGCCGTGAAGATGTGCTTGACCTTGGTGAAGGGAATCAGCGCGATGAACAGCAGCGCGAGCATGCCGTGGAACCACCACAGATCGCCCCGCCAGTCCCCGCCGCTCGCCGCAGTCATGCCGGCTGCGCGCATCCCCTGTGCCAGCGCCGCGCCCACGGGCGACCACCAGCGCGTGTCCCAGACATCGGGCCTATCGCTAAGCCACACCAGGCGCAGCGCCTCGAGCACGTAGCCGGTCGCGACGATCGTGAGCAGCGTCCAGAGAAAGGCCCAGTCTTCGCGCCGGTAGCCGCTGCGATCGTAATCCGGATCGCCCGGTGCGCGGTCGGGGCGCGCGTAATCGAGCTTCGGCGGCTTGAGCCAGCCGCGCCGATACATCATGTAGAGCAGACCGCCGGCCAGCAGCACACCGGCGACATCCAGCACGAGCGAGAACCACAGATAGAACTCGCCGTGCCAGAAATGCGTGCCAAACAGCGGACCGACGATGTCGTAGTCGACCGTGATCGTGGCGGTGCCCAAGAACAGCAGCACGAAGCCATAGAAGATCAGCCGATGCGCAGCGCCGGCCTGCTTGTCCCGCCGGGCGAGCGTGCGATGCGACAGCACCGTAGCGACCATACTTCGAAAGCGCGGCAGCAGCCCCGGGGAGATACCGGCGGGCGCGCCCCGCCGGTATTTGCGCACCTGCAGATAGACGCCGTAGGCGAACAGCGCGATCGCCGTGTAGCCGATCACATAGAACAGCCGCACGCTTGAGGGCGTGAAGTCCTCGAACAGTACGCGCGTGACGGTGTCGCTCGCCGCCATGTGAGCCGCTGTCAGCCCTGGTACTCGAGGCTCGGATTGCCATTGGGCATGTGCGACACGCCCCAGACCGCTACCTCGCGCTTGTAGGCCTTGGGGATCTGCGGGTTCGACTCCTCGATCTCGCGCGCCAGGCGATGGCCCGAAAAGGTGGCATCGGCAATGAGTCGCGGTGCCTCGGCATCGCCGATTACATAGACGCCCTTGACGCCGTTCGCGACCCACTTGGCCTGCTCGGCCTTGAGCTGTCGATAGAGCGCGTCGTTCGAATGCCGTCCCGTCACGAGAATGAGCGAATCGAACTCGAGCCAGCGATGGGTCTTGTTGGCATCGCGCGGCAGCACGCCGGCGCCGCGGAACGTGCGGCGCGAGCCGTCGCCGTAGATGTCGTAGATCTCGAGTCGGCCGGCCTCGATGCGCGCACAGAATGTGTTGTGGAGCTCCTTGATATGCAGCTCATGCAGCCGGCGCATCATGTTCGGGTACTCGAGCGTGAAGTGCATGTAGTTGGCCAGGTGCACGCCGGTCACGATCGTGACCTCGTGCCCGGCCACTGCCAGCTTTTCGGCAAGACTCGGCGCCATGAAGTAGGTATCGGCATTCAGCAGCACGACGCGCTTGCCGATCCTCTTCTTGCCTTCGAGCACCTGCTCAGGGCTCAGCTGATCGGTGCGCGAGGCATCGGCGCCCGGGATCGGATCGTGCGAGAGGCAGTTGGTGCCATCGGTGTTCCAGCTCGAGCCGGTCGCGATCACGATCCTCTCGGCGCCGTAGGCCAGCGCGGCCGCCGCGGTCAGCGGCTTCTGGCCGAGCATGAGCTGGCACTGCTTGTTCTTCTTGACGAGCTTGCCGATCTGCAATTCGCGGTAGTCGCGGTGATAGCCCCACTCGCCCAGTCCCGGCAGCGTCGCCACGGCGTTCAGGTGACCGCCGATCTTCGCGGCGGTGTCGTAGAGATGCACCGTGTAGCCGCGCTCCATGAGCACGCGCGCGCATTCGCCACCCGACGGGCCGGCGCCCACGACCAGGATCGAATCCTCCGAGGTCTTCTTCGGAAAGCGCTCGGGGTGCCAGCCGCGGCGATATTCCTCCCCGGCGGTCGCATTCTGGGTGCAGATCATCGGCGGACCGCCGATCTCCCAGCGCGAGATGCAGACGTTGCAGCCGATGCAGACGCGGATGTCGTCGTAGCGGCCTTCCTCGATCTTCTTCGGCAGCCATGGATCGGAGATCGAGGGCCGGGCGGCGCCGATGATGTCGGCGAAGCCCTTGGTGACGATCTCGGTCATCTTCTCCGGATCGGTGAAGCGGCCGACACCGAGCACGGGCTTGGTGACGACCTGCTTGATGATCCGGGTCCACGGCACCTGGTGGCCCTGCTGGTAGAAGCGCGACGGTCCGGCGTCCTCACCCCACTCGGCGATGTCTCCGACGTCGATGTCCCAGAGATCGACCAGCGGATCGGCGAGCTTGGCGAACTGCACACCGTCGCGCTCGGCCTCGACGCCCGCGTCGCCGTAAAGCGTGTCAACGGCGAAGCGCGTGGCGATCGCGCAGTCCTTGCCGACCGCTTTGCGCACCTTCTCGAGCGTTTCGATCCAGAAGCGCGCGCGGTTCTCGAGCGAGCCGCCGTACCGGTCGGTGCGCTTGTTGTAGTACTTGGACAGGAACTGCAACGGCAGATAGGAGTGCGCGCCATAGACATAGACGATGTCGAAGCCGGCATCGCGCGAGCGCAGCGCCGCATCGACGTAGTACTGCTGCACCATGGCGATGTCGTCCAGATCCATCTCCTTACAGTAAGTGAGCGTCTCGAACTCCGAGGCGTACTGGCTCGGTCCGCGCGGCGTCGCGCGCGATTCCATGTTCGGCGCGTGCGAGGAGCCGTACCAGAGCTCGACGCCGGCGAGAGAGTTGAACTTATGGATGTGATCGGTCATCGCGCGCAGATTGCGCACGTCGCCGGCGTCCCAGATGCGCGCCGACAGCCGGTGGGTGTCGTCGGATTCAGGGTGGATCGAACAGTATTCCGTGTTGATGCCCGCCCAGCCGCCCTCGGCCTTGAGCGAGCGGTGCGCCGCCTGGAAACCCGGCCGATCCGAGCCGGCGCCGATGCAGTGCGGCACCTGGTAGAACCGGTTGCGCAGGGTTTTGGGCCCGATCGTGATCGGCTGAAAGAGAATGTCGTGTTTGGGATCGCGCGCCATAAACTAAGCCCTCCGTCGTACCGTGTTATTCGTTGGAAATCCGCCGTCAAACGCTCGCGCCACGACCCGGGATCCACGAGGTCCCGGCCAGCGGCACGCCGGCCATCGCGGCCGCTTCGATCGACAGGGCCGCGAGGTCCTCGCGCTCGAGGTGATGCACGTCCTGCTTGCCGCAGGCACGCGCAATCATCGTGAGCTCCATGGTCAGCGTCTGCAGGTAATTGCGCACGCGCCGTGCGCCGACTGACGGCTCGAGCCGCTGCTCGAGCACCGGATCCTGCGTCGTGACGCCGACCGGGCAACGGCCGGTCTGGCAATGATGACAGAAGCCCGGCGCGGTGCCGAGCTTGTGGTAATCGGCGCTCGCCGACAGGTGCTGGCCGTGGCGCACATAGCTGTCGGCGTTGCAGCCGAGCGCCACCAGCACGCCCTGGCCGATCGACACCGCATCGGCGCCGAGTGCGAGCGCCTTGGCCACGTCCGCGCCGGTGCGAATGCCGCCCGAGACGATGAGCTGAACCTGTTCCTTCATGTTGAGGTCCTCGAGCGCCTCGACCGCGAGCCGCACCGCGGCCAACGTTGGAATGCCGACGTGCTCGATGAAGGCCCACTGCGTCGCAGCCGTGCCGCCCTGCATGCCATCGACGACCACGACGTCCGCGCCCGCATGCACCGCCAGCTTGACGTCGTGGAATACACGCGTGGCGCCGATCTTCACGTAGATCGGCGTCTGCCAGTCGGTGATCTCGCGCAGTTCCTTGATCTTGATCGCCAGATCATCCGGACCGGTCCAGTCAGGGTGCCGGCAGGCCGAGCGCTGATCGATGCCTTCGGGCAAGGTGCGCATGGCGGCGACGCGCGCGCTGACCTTCTGCCCGAGCAGCATGCCGCCGCCGCCGGGCTTGGCACCTTGTCCGATCACGACCTCGATGGCGTCGGCCTTGCGAACGTCGTCGGGGTTGAAGCCATAGCGCGAGGGCAGGCATTGATAGACCAGCGTCTTGGAAGACTCGCGCTCCTCGCTCGTCATGCCACCATCGCCGGTCGTGGTCGAGGTCCCGCTCTCGCTCGCAGCGCGCCCGAGCGCCTCCTTGACGTTGGCCGACAGCGCGCCGAAGCTCATGCCGGCGATCGTGATCGGCGTTGCGAGCTTCAAGGGCCGCTTGGCGAAACGCGTGCCGAGCACGGTCGCCGAGGAGCACTTCTCGCGATAGCCCTCGAGCGGATAGCGCGACAGCGAGGCGCCCAGAAACACCAGGTCATCGAAATGCGGCAGCCGGCGCTTGGCGCCGAGGCCGCGGATCTCGTAGAGACCGGTAGCCGCCGCGCGCTGAATATAATGGATGATCTGTCGATCGAAGCTCGCGCTCTCCTCGAGCTGCAGATTCGCACCCGGTACGGCACCCGGTGCGGCAGTGCGCTGCTCGACCTCGTCCGCAGGCATTGTGACCATGTCGATCCTCGGCTTTGCAGGTGTGATCAGTAAGTCTGTCCGGCGTCCGCATTCCAGTGATAGAGCGAGCGCGCCGATGCAACGCGTTTGAACTCGCTGCTCGGATGCAACAGTCCGGCCGCGCCCAACAGCTCCCGGACCGCGGCATGATCGCGCTCACCCATGGCCTCGATGCGCGCATCGGCACCCAGCGATCGGATCTGGCCGCGCACGTACAGAACCGCTTCGTACAGCGAGTCACCGAGGCCATCCCCGGCATCGCCGCAGATCACCATGCGCCCGGCCTGCGCCATGAAGGCCGAAAAGCTGCCGACTTCGCCACCGACGACGATGTCGCCACCCTTGAGCGAGATGCCGCAGCGTAATCCCGCATCGCCGCGAATGATCAGCAGCCCGCCGTGCGCCGAGGCGCCGGCGCCGCCGCTCGCAAAGCCGCTCACCTCGACGCGACCGGACATCATGTTCTCGGCGACCCCGGGGCCGGCATTGCCGTGCACCACCACGGTCGCCGATTGGTTCATGCCCGCCGCGTAGTAGCCGGCGTGGCCGCCGATGTCGACGCGCAGCGGCGCATTGAGTCCGACTGCGAGGCTGTGCGCGCCGTCGGGATTCTTGACCAGCACCTCCTGCACGCCGCCGAGCTCGCCGTGCAGGAATTGATTGAGCTCGCGCACACTCTGATGCGCGAGATCGAACACCACGCGCAGCGCGGCCGCGGCCATCACACTGACCATGAGTAAACCTGCGCCGGCTTGGGCTCGAATACGCTCGCATGCTTCACGCCGGGCAAATGCGCGAGCGAGCGGAACTCCGAGGCGATCGCGACATACTCATCGGTCTCGGCCACGACCGCGGGCTTGCAGGCGAACGGATCGCGCACCAGCGCGAGCTTGTCGCGCGTGCCCATCAGAAAGGTGAAAAAGCCGTCGAAATCGCTGAAGGCGTGCTCGATTGCCTGCTCGAGCGACTCCCCGCAGCTCAAGCGCCAGTGCAGATAGCGGCACGCGCCTTCGGTGTCGCAGTCGCTCTCGAAGCGCTCCCCGAGCTTCTCGAGCTTGCGGCGCAGACTCCCCGGGTTGGCGAGCGAGCCATTGTGCACCAGGCACCAGTCCTCGCCCGCCGTATAAGGATGGGCGTTTTCAGTGGTGACGGCCGATTCGGTCGCCATGCGCGTGTGGCCCACGAGGTGCGTACCGGTGAGATTGCGGAAACCGTAGCGCTCGGCCACTTGCGCGGGCAATCCGATGTCCTTGTACAGATCGATGCTGCGTCCCGCGCTGAGCACCTGCACGGCCGGATATTCGCTCGCGATCCACGCGCGCGCGCGCGTCGGATCGGTCGCCGTCGTGACGATGCAGTGATTGGCATTGATGTCGAATGCGGCGGCGTCGAGCTGCGCGGTCCAGTCGCCTTCGAACTGCCGCCATTCGAACTGCGGCTGCGCGCAGTAAAGGCTGAGCTTGCGGCGGTCGGCGGCGACGGCGTCCGCAAACACCGCCATGCCCGAGGAGTCGGGACCGCGCTCGGTCATGCCGATCAGCATCGGCACCATGAGCTCTCCGAGCCGCGATCGCAGCGCGCTATTCTTGAGCAGCAATCCGACGATTCCGCACATGCTGAGCCTCCTAGAACATTTCCAAGTAGCGCTGCGTTTCCCATTCGCCCACGTGGCGCGAATATTCGATCCACTCCATGCGCTTGAGACGCATGAATTCCGCCGCGAGCTCGAGTCCGATCCCCTGCTGCACGACCTCGTCGTCCGCCAGTGCATCGATCGCCGCCGCCAGCGACTGCGGCAACAAGCCGATGCCGCGCGCCTGGATCTGCTCCGGCGATAGCTCGTACAGGTTGATGTTGAGTGGCTCACCCGGATCGAGCCGCCGTTCGATGCCATCGAGGCCGGCGGCGGCCAGGGCGGCCGTGGCCAGATAGGGATTGGCCGCGCCATCGGGCAGCCGGAACTCGATGCGACCGAACGGCACGCGCACGCACGCGGTGCGATTGTTATCGCCATAGGCAATATACGCGGGCGCCCAGGTCGCGCCCGAGAGCGATCGGCCGACCACCAGGCGCTTGTAGGAGTTGACGGTCGGCGCGCAGATCGCGGTCAGAGCGTGCGCGTGCTCGAGCAGTCCGCCGAGGAACCAGTAGCCGAGCTGACTGAGGCCCATGCCGCGACGGTCACTCTTGTCGTAGAAGGCATTCTTCTGGCCCGCGCTGCCGATCGAGACATGAAAGTGCGCGCCGGTGCCAGTGCGGTTCGAAAACGGCTTGGGCATGAAGGTCGCGATGGCGCCATGCGCTCGCGCGATTTCGCTCGCGGCCATCTTGAAGAAGATCATGTTGTCGGCCGATTTGAGCGCATCGGCATAGGTAAAGTTGATCTCGAACTGACCGTTGGCGTCCTCGTGATCGATCTGATAGACGTCGATGCCGACCGCGCGCAAATGGCGCGAGAGATCGTCGAGGATGGCGCTCACGCGCGCGAGTCCCTTGTAGTCATAGCAAGGCTTGTCCGCGCCGTCGCTCGCATCGAACGGGGTGAGCTGACCGTGCTCGTTCTGGCGCAGCAGCATGAATTCCGGCTCGATGCCGGTGTAGAGCGTGTAACCGCGCTCGGCAAAGCGCTGCAGGGTGCGCTTGAGCGCGACGCGCGAGCAGTAGGGGTAAGGCTCTCCGCGCACGTGGCCGTCGCAGGCAATGCGGGCGAAGCCCGGCATCCAGGGCACCTGCGAGATCGTGGTTGGATCCCCGACGCCCATGAAGTCCGGGCCGTGCGGTCCCATGCCGAGCCCCCAGACCGCGAAGCCCGCAAAGCCCGCGCCGTCGCCGATGACCATGTCGTAATGCTCGACCGGGACAGCCTTGGCCTTGGCCGCACCGTGGATATCGACGAACTGCGCCAGCACGTAGCGCGTCTGATGCTCGCTGAAGAATTGCTTCGCCTGTTCCGGCGTCATGTGTCACTCCCCGTGGCCGATGCACGCTCGGCTCGATTGATGGTGACGCCGCCCTGGTCGCGGCCGACTTCGAGCAGCGTGTTGTAGAAATAGTGGGCGAAACTCGGGTCACTCCAGAGCGTCACGGCCGGCCCATCGGCGACGCGGCGCGGCCAAGCCACGACCCCGACGCCGATCATCGAGGTCAGGACGATGGGGCCACCATCGCTCTGTGCCTGCTCGAACAGCGGTGCGAAGTCGACGCTGCAGGTCTGGCGCAGCAGCACATTGAGCCCCTCGCCACCGAGCTCGAGCACCAGATCCTGGCGGGCGACAGGGTACACGCCGGACGGCGTTCGGCGCTCATGCAATTGCGAGCGCAGTGCAGCGAGGCGCGGAGTCGGTCCAGCCACTGCCTCGATCAGGAACTCCGAGCTCGCGAGCCGCGCCACGAGTACGCCGCCCGCATCGAGCGCGGCGCTGTTGGGCTCGGCAGGCACGCGGTAGCCTTGTGACGCCAGAAAAACTTCGGCCGCCGGGCCCTTGCAGCCGCAGCGCCGCCGCCACGACAGATCCTGGAACCGCAACGCTGCGCTTGGGCTGCTCATGCGCTCTGCGCGAGCCGCTGGCGCTCGCCGCTCGCATCGTAGAACGGCGTGCGGGTAATCTCGGCATCGATCTGCTTGCCTTCATCGATGCGGATCCGCAACTGAGCGCCCGCCGCGAGCTTCGGGCTCACGAGCGCCAGGCCGATGCAACACCCGAGCGTGGGTGAGAAACCGACGCTGGTCACACGGCCGGCAATCTGCCCGTGGTCGAGGATCAGATGACACTCCTTCGGCCGCGCCGTTGCCTGCGCGCCGAGGCGGAAGCCGACCAGTTGCTGGCGGCGCGGCTGGCGCTCGAGGATGCGCAGGCTCCGCTGACCGATGAAAAACGCTTTGTCCATCTTGAGCGCCCAGGGCGCCCCGATCTCCAGCGCGTTGGTCAGCCCATCGGTGTCCTGGCCGACAATCAGATGGCCCTTCTCGAGCCGCAGCATACGTTGGGCCTCGACGCCAAAGGGCCGGATGTCGAATGCCTTGCCCGCCGCGAGCAGCGCGCGCCAGACCCCGAGCGCGTGCTCGGCCTCGAGATGAATCTCGTAGCCGAGCTCGCCGACGAAGCCCACGCGCAGCATGCGGCAGGGTGCACCGGCAATGAGCCCCTCGCGCAGCGCCAGGTACGGAAACGCGGCCTCGGACAGATCCAGCGCGGTGTGCGCTCGCAGCACGGCGCGCGCGGCCGGTCCGGCTAGATTGAAAGCCGCATAGTGGCCCGTGAGGCTCACGAGGCCCACGGACAGCCGCCACCAGGTGGCGAGACGACCGAACTCGCGAAACAGCGTGGCCGAATTACCGGTCGTGGTGGTGAAATAGAACGACTCGGCTGCCAGACGGCCGACGACGCCGTCGTCGATGACCACGCCGGCCTCATCGAGCATGAGGGCGTAACGCGTCATGCCGATCTTCAGATTCGCGAACCGTCCGGTGTAGACGCGCTCGAGGAACTCCGCCGCGTGCGGGCCGTGGATTTCGATCTTGCCGAGCGTGCCGACGTCGATGAGCCCGACGCGGGTGCGAACCGCGGCGACCTCGGCCGCGATTGCCTGCTCGCGCGATTGGCCCGCGACGGCGTAATACTCGGGACGCCGCCAGTTGCCGGCGGGCATCCAGACCGCGCCCAAGGAGCCGTGCTCGGCATCGAGCGGCGTGCGACGCTCGGGCGTGAAGCCGCGGCCCGCGAGGTGCGAGAGCGGCACGGGATGAAACATCGGCCGCGCGGTCGTCGTGCCGAGCTGCTCGATCGGCTCGCCGCGCAGCTTCGAGAGAATCCGCAACGCATTCATTTGCGAATGCTTGCCCTGGCTCGGCCCCATGCCGATGGTCGAGAAGCGCTTGAGCAATTCGCTGCTGTCGAAGCCTTCCTGGCAGGCATTTTCGATATCGCGGATCTGCAGGTCCTCGTCGAAATCGACGAATTCCTTGCCCTTCGGATGCGCAAAGATCGGATAGGGATGGGTCGGGCACTCCTCGCTCGCTGGGGCGCTCTGGCGCGCGCGCGCCGCGCCCGAGCGCAGCTGCCAGGCCGCGCAGGCGCCGGCGTCCCGGCCATCGTCGATGCGCTGCGACAGCTCGTAGACGCCGTTGACCTTGCCGCAGGCATACACGCCCTCGGGCAACCATGCGGGCACGAACTGCTCGAGAGCCAACTGATAGCTCAAGCGCGCATTGGCCTGGTGCAGCAGTGCATTGGCCGGAGCGAAGCCGACGCTCATCCACAGGCCGTCGACGTCGAGCCGGTGGCGCGCGCGTGGCGTGCCGGCGCTGCTGTATTCGAAGCACGCCAAGCGGCCGCTCGATTGCGCGCTAGCCTCGATCGGCTGCACGCCGAAGTGCAGCCGCACGCCGCGACGCGCGAGCTCATCGGCCGCGGCACGCGAGCGCGCTGTGGGCGTCGGCCGCAGATCCAGCACGGCGGCGAGCTCGACGCCGTGCGCGAGCGCATCGAGCGCGGCCGCGTAGCCCTCGCTGTTGGCGGTCAACACCGCCACGCGGCGCGCCGTCAGCACCGCATGCCGATAGAGCAGCCGTTGCGCAGCGCTCGCCAGCAGCACGCCCGGCAGATCGTTGCCACGGAACACCGCCGGCTGCTCGTAGGCGCCCTGCGCGACAATGAGGCTGCGCGCGCGCATCTTGACCATGCAGTCGCGCATCACCAGCGCCACCCAATGATCGGCGTAATAGCCGGCGGCGTAGGTGTAAGTCAGGATGCGGATGCGCGGATGCGCCCCGGCGCGCGCGCTGAGCGCGCGCACCAGCGCGGCACCGTGATCATCGCCGCCGCGGGCGTACAGCCCGCTGCCGCCGACGGCCAGATTCTCATCGATGAGCACCACGGCGGCGCCCTCCTCGGCGGCCGCGACCGCCGCGGCCAGTCCCGAGGGTCCGGCACCGATCACGAGCACATCGCAAAAATCGTAGCGCTTCGCGGTCGTGCGGCGCGGCGCGGCTAAGTCCACGCAGCCGAGCCCGCTCAAATGGCGGAACATGCGCTCCCAGCGCGGAAACCAGCGCTTGCTGTGAAACGCCTTATAGTAGAAGCCCACGGGCAACACCGGTGCGAGCCGATTGAGCACCGCAAGCCGATCGGATGCGAGCCCGCCGCGGGTATTGACCGCCCAAATATCCCAGCCTGGCTCGACCGGCACCACGTCGGCGCGCACGTTCGGCACGCTGCGCCCGGCGGTGCGCACCTGCACCAGGGCATTGACGTCGTGGTTGGCCGCACTCAGCAGGCCGCGCGGCCGGTGGTATTTGAAGGATCGCCCGAAGATCTGCACGCCGTTGGCGGCCAGGGCCGAGCTGATCGTATCGCCATGGAAGCCCTGGCAGCGGCGGCCTTCGAAGCTGAACTCCACCGTGCGCTGGCGGTCGATGAGCTCGCCGTGCATCTGCGGCAGGCGGCTCACGAGCGCCCCTCGGGTGCGAGCCGCGGCGGCGCGGGCCGAGCGTCGGGCGGAAACAGATACGTGCGCTCGATCCTATCGGTGGCGGTATCACGCTCGGCGATGAACCAGACGCCGCTCGGGGTGTGGCACCACCATTCGCGCTTCAGTGCCGGCAGTGAATTGCGGTTGAACACGTAGTCGGCCCAGCGCCGGTCGTCCATGGTCTGCGGATCCGGGGGCTCGCGCCATTCCCCGCCGTAGGCGAATTCGCTGATCGCGCGCGGGCCGTTGATGGGACAGGTCATGAGTTTCATGGACGGGGGCAGCGCTCTTCAATGGCCGACCGAGGCCGCGCCCTTCTCGCCGGTCAGCGAGTAGCGCGCGAAGCGCTCGAAGTCGAAGCCGCGGATCAGCGCATGCGGCTCATCATGCGCCACCGTGTAGCTCATGGTCTTGCCGCAGACCGGTGTGGCCTTGAAGCCCCAGGTGCCCCAGCCGGCATCGAGATAGAACCCCTGCACGGGCGTGAGCCCCATGATGGGCGCGAAATCCGGCGTCATGTCGGCCATGCCGGCCCACTGCCGATTGATCTTGACGTCGGAGAGGAATGGAAAGAGCTCGAGCATGTGCGCCGCGAGCGATTCGGTGAAATCGAGCGTCGAGCGCGTGGAATGCAACTCGTACGGATCGAGCGCTGCGCCCATGACGAGCTCGCCGCGCGCACTCTGGCTCACGTACACATGCAGCGAGGCGGAGACAATGATGGGGTCGAGCCAGGGCTTGAGCGGCTCGGAGACCATCGCCTGCAAAGGGTGCACCGTGATCGGCGAGCGCAGCGCCACCATATCGAGCAGGCGCGGCGTATAGCCGGCAACGGCGCACAGCACCTTGCGCGTGGCGACGCGGCCGCGATTGGTCAGCACGCCGGCCACGCGCGCACCGGCAGCGGTGTGCTCGAGCTCGATGCCGAGCACCTCGGTGTTCTGATGAATCTCGGCGCCGCGCCGGTCGGCGCCGCGGCCATAGCCCCAGGCCACCGCGTCGTGGCGCGCGATCGCGCCGGGAGCGTGGTAGAGCGCACCGAGCACCGGCGCACGGCCGGCGCAGCTCATATCCATGCTCGGGATGGCCTCGTGCACGGCGCGGCTGTCCAGGACTTCACTGTCGACGCCGTAGTGTTTGTTGACCTCCGCGCGCCAACGCATGGTGCGCAGGGCCGCATCCGTGTGCGCCAAGGTGAAGTGCCCGCGCGTCGAGTAGAACAGATTGAGATCGAAATCCTCCGACAGGTTCTGCCACAGCCGCACGCTCTCGTCATAGAATTGCACGCCCTCGGGCGTCAGATAGTTGGAGCGAATGATCGTGGTGTTGCGTCCCGTGTTGCCGCCGCCGAGATAACCCTTGTCGAGCACCGCAATGTTGCGCATGCCATGATCGCGGGTCAGATAGTAGGCTGCGGCCAGGCCGTGGCCGCCGGCGCCGATGATCACGACGTCGTAGCTGGATTTGAGTCGGTCGTGGCGCGTGAACATGCGCGGCTCGGGGTGGCGCCGCGACAGAGCGAATTTGAGCAGACGCGCGGGCATGGTCAGCTTTTGCGTAGCAGCATGATCGGTTGCGGTCCCGGGCTTGCGAATGAAGCGCACCTGCGGGCGCGACCCGAGTCATGCCGTACGCGCGCGCGCGAGTCGCCTTTTATTGTTAGCATACGGTTTACTGCCACGCAAGTCTGTTGCATAGTAAGCACAGTGGGCCCGCTGGAGACACCTGCTAATGGCTAGCCGAGCCCGCACCCCTGCACGCAGCCGCGCGGCCATCGAGTCGGCCTCACGACCGCTGGTCAACCGTTCGGAGGTCGCCGCCCGCATCGGCCACGTGGCGCGCCGCGTGCGTGAAGAGCTCGACCTGACTCTGGCCAATGTCGCCCAGCACGCCGGCATCAGTCCGGGCATGCTCAGCCGCCTCGAAACCGGGCGCGTGAGCCCGAGCCTCGAGACCATCGTCGCTCTGGCCGAAGCCCTGGGCATGCGACCGTCGCTGCTGCTGCAGGAGATCGGTGAGTACGAGGGCGGCGCCCAACACGTGCCCGAGGGCCAGGGACTCGAAGTGGTGCGCCGTGGCACCAAGCGCGGACACACCTATCATCTGCTGGCGGCGCAGCGCGGGCCCGCCAAAGTGTTCGAGCCGTTTCTGGTCACCCTGACCGACAAGAGCGAGGTCTTCCCGGGCTTTCAACACGCCGGCACGGAGTTCATCTACATTCTTGCGGGCGAGATCCGCTATCGACACGGCAAGAGCAGTTACCTGCTCAAGGCTGGGGATTCGCTGACTTTCCGCGGCGATATCGCCCACGGGCCGGAGCGGCTGGTCAAGGTGCCGATACGAATGCTCTCGATTATCATCTATGGCGGCGCGGCAACCGACTGAGCGCAGCGACTCCACAATGGACGATAGCAGCTCCGTGACACGGGCCCAGGGCTCTGCGGCGGCGAACGCGGCGCGCGCGATCCGTGACGCCGACGTCGCGCAGCTCAAGGCGCTCGGCTACAGCTCCAACTTCGATCGCACGATGACCGAGCTGGAGAATTTCTCGCTCGGCTTTACCTATCTCTCCCCCGTCGTCGGCGTATACACACTGTTCGCCTCCGCGCTCGCCGCGGGCGGTCCGCCGATGTTCTGGAACTACCTGCTGGTCGGCATCGGACAGATGCTCGTCTGCCTGGTTTTCGGTGAAGTCGTATCGCAGTTTCCGATCTCGGGCGGCCTGTATCCTTGGACGCGGCGCCTGGTCGGCAAGCGCTGGGCCTGGATGGCCGGCTGGGTCTATGGCTGTGCGCTGTTCGTGACGATCTCGGCGGTCGCGACCGGCGGCGCGCCCTTTCTCGCGCAATTGCTCGGCTTCACGCCGGGGCCGGCGGTCACGACCACGATCGCCATCCTGATGATCGTGCTGTCGACTGCGCTCAACGTCAGCGGCACGCGTCTGCTCGCGCGCGTGGCGATGTTTGGTTTCATCTGCGAGCTCATCGGCGCACTGGTGGTCGGCTGCTACCTGCTGCTGTTCGCGCGCCACCACCCGATCACGGCATTGTTCGATACCTTCGGCCTGGGACACGGCAGCCGCTACCTGCCGGCCTTTCTGGCCTCCTCATTGGCCGCGCTGTTCTGTTACTACGGCTTCGAGGCCTGTGGCGATGTGGCCGAGGAGACGCCGAACGCGAGCCGCATGATCCCGAAGGCCATGCGCATGACCATCTACGTCGGCGGCGGAGCCGCGATGTGGGTTTGCCTGGGGCTGATCCTCGCGGTGCCCGACATGCAGGCGGTGCTCGCCGGCAAGGACACCGATCCGGTCGCCACCGTCCTGCGCAGCGCCATGGGCGACTGGGGCTTTCGCGCCGTCATCGCCGTCGTGCTGGTGTCGTTCGTCTCCTGCCTGATCAGCATACAGGCGGCTGCCAGCCGGCTATTGTTCGCGTACGCGCGCGATCAGATGATTGCCGGCAGCCGGCGCTTGAGCCGCCTGTCGCCGCATACGCGCGTGCCCGTAGGCGCATTGTTTGTCGCGGGCATCGTCCCGGCCAGCATCGCACTCTGCGGACTGTGGCTGCAGAACGCCGTCAACACCATCGTGAGCTTCGCCGCGGCCGGCATCTACATCGCCTTCCAGATGCTCGTGCTCGGTGCACTCATTGCGCGCATCAGGGGTTGGAAGCCCGCCGGTCCCTTCACGCTCGGACGCTGGGGCTGGAGCGTGAATGTGCTGGCGTTGGTCTATGGCGTCAGTGCCATCCTGAACATGGTCTGGCCGCGCAGTCCGAACGATCCGTGGTACAGCAACTACGGCATGATCGTCACGTCGGCGGGCGTGCTCGCCCTGGGCGCGCTCTACATGATCGCCGGCCGGCCCTATGACCGCGGTCATGCGCCGGCCGGCGACGCGCACCTGCTGCACCAGTGACCGACGCGTTGACCGGCCAGCGACTGCCGCTAGGTGCGCGCCGCACGGGCAGCGGCGCGCACCTAGTGGCCGCCATGGCCCCCGCCGCTGTGACCGCCGCCGCTGTGACCGCCGCCGCCGTGGCCACCGCCGCCGTGCGGAATGGACGGTGCCGCATGGCCCCTGCCGGGACTAACGCCCGGACCGGGGCCGTGACCCTCTTCACGACCGTGATCGCGCCCGCCGGGCGGTCCGACCCGGTAGCCCGGCCCCCAGCCGCCGTAGCCATAGCCCCCGGGCTCGTAGTAGTCCCCGACATAGCCGACGCCGACGCCGACATTGCCGTCATAGCCGTCATAGCCCGCCGCGACGCAGGCCGCGAGCACCGCCAGCAGCATCGCCAGCGCGCCGATTTTGCACAGGCGAGGCAGCGCGTTCATGGCGCCACCTGCTGCGTATCCGTGTCCGACCACTCCATGAGTCCCACGGGCGCTCCGGCGGGGTCCGCCACCACCGCGATCAGGCCGCCGTGGCGATCCACGCGCGGCTCGACCAGCACGCGACCACCGAGCGCGACTGCCTTCGCGCTCGCAGCCGCCGCATCCTCGACGCGCACGAAATTGAGCCAATGGGGATGCCGGTGCACGGAATCGCGGGGCAGTGAATGGATGCCGGCGCGTGCGTAGTCGTCGCTCGCGAGAATGACGTGCTTCGAGCCGTCCGGCGTCGCCCCCTCTTCGCTGCTCAGATCAAACACTTCGTAACCGAACAGATCACGATAGAAGCTCGCCTCCTGATCGGGATTATTGACCAGCAGCGAGCTCCAAATCCATTCACCGGGCTGCGCCAGATCGTCGGGCGGATCGCCGCTGCTCGAGGCCAGCACCGCGAATACGGCGCCATCGGGATCGGAAAACACGGCCTGGCGGCCGCGCTGCGGATAGTCTCTTGGCGCGGACAGGAGTTTGCCGCCATGCGCGAGCGCCGCGCTCTGCGCGGCTGCGACGTCGCGCACCGCGAGGAAGGTGAGCCATGCGCTCTGGCGCTTGCCTCGATCCTTCATCGGCCGCTGCAGAATCCCCGCGATGGGTCTGCCATCGAGCGATACCACGGCAAATTTCGGATCGCCCTTGGCCGGCTCAAAGCTCCATTTGAACAGGCCGCCATAGAACTGCTCGGCCTGCTTGAGATCCGGCGTCACGAGATCGACCCAGATGACTTTGCCCGGATGCGTCTCGGCGCTGGCCGGTTGCGTCAGCGGCGGCAGCTCGACGCCCGGCGCCGGAGCCGCCCGGCTCGGTGGCGCAGCGATCGCCAGCAGTAACAGGATAAACAGGGTGCACCGTTGTGCCCCCGCAACGGAACGTGTGTGCTGATTCATTAATTGACCGCTCTGATTGCCCACCGAGAATTATGTATTTGAAGCCGTAGGCTCGCAATGCATAATGCCCCGCTTGCCTGCAAGGCACCGTCGGGCGCGGCGCCACGCGCTGATGCGATCTCGAGAGATCCGCTGTCGGACCATTCCTACAGGCGAGCGTCCCCTGTGCGCATTCACGCCGGTGCGGCCGCGGGCGGCCAGAGCTCGGCAGTCACCAGCTGCGCGATCATGCGCTCTTCGTCGGTCGGTATGACGCGCACTGCAACGCGGCCGGACGAGATCGATATGAGCGGCGCGTGCGCGGCATTGCGTGCGGGGTCGATCTCGATGCCTAAGAACTCCAGTCCCTCGCAGATGCGCGCCCGGACCGGCGCAGCGTGCTCGCCGATGCCGCCTGCGAACACCAGCGTGTCCAGGCCGTTCAGGGCGGCAGCGAAGGCTCCGATCCATTTCCGGACCTGGTAACAGAACAGCGCGATCGCTTCACGGGCGCGCACATCCTGCTCTTCACGCGCCAGCAGATCGCGCATGTCGGAACTGGTCTCGGAGACGCCGAGCAATCCGGATTGGGTGTTGATCATCCTGTTGAAGCCGCGCGCGTCCAGCCCCTCCGTTCGCGCCAGATACCAGACCAGGCCCGGATCGAGATCGCCCGAGCGCGTGCTCATGGGCACGCCCGCCACGGGCGTGAAGCCCATGCTGGTATCGAGCGCCCTGCCGCCGCGCACGGCCGCAAGACTCGCGCCATTGCCCAGATGCGCGAGGATCACACGGCCCTGCGACGCCTGCGCCCCGGCCACTCGCTGCAGCTCCTGCATGAGGTAGGCGTACGAGAGACCATGAAAGCCATAGCGCCGCAGCCCCTGAGCCTCGTAGCGGCGCGGGATCGGCAACAGCTGCGCGACGCGCGGCAGGTCATGGTGAAACGCGGTGTCGAAACAAGCCACCTGCGGCAGCTTGGGAAAGCGCCGATGAAACGCCTCGGCCAGGCGAATTTCCTGCGGCAGATGCTCGGGGTCGAAGGGGCTCAAGCGGCGCAATTGCGCGAGCATCTCGGCGTCGATGCGCGTCGGCGCAGAGTACTTCGGGCCGCCGTGCACCAGGCGATGACCCACCGCGCTCAATGCACTGCGCTCGCTGCGCGCCTCGATCCACGTCATGAGCTCCTCGGCTGCTTTGGCGTGGCCCGGCGCGTTGATCGCACGCGAGAGTGTATCGGCCGGCTCCCGACCCTCGACCCGAAGCGTAGCGTCGGGCAGCCCAATGCGCTCGATCGCGCCCTTGAGGATCCGGCGCATCGCATCGCCTGCCTCGAACCATGCGAACTTGATGCTCGAGGAACCGGCATTGATCGTCAGAATGTGCCGCATCGAAATATTATAGTTTCACGAAGCGCAGCCGCAGCGCGTTGCCGACCACCGAGATGGAACTCAGGCTCATCGCCGCAGCCGCAACGATTGGGTTCAGCAGCAGTCCGAAGGCCGGGTAGAGCACTCCGGCGGCAATGGGAATGCCCAGGACGTTATAGACGAAGGCGAGCGCCAGGTTCTGGCGAATATTGTGCATGGTGGCGCGGCTGAGCACGCGAGCACGCGCGATGCCGGCCAGATCGCCTTTGATCAGCGTCACACCGGCACTCTGCATGGCAACGTCGCTGCCCGTGCCCATCGCCACACCCACGTCGGCCTCCGCCAGCGCTGGAGCATCATTGATGCCATCCCCGGCCATCGCCACCACATGGCCCGCGCGGCGCAGCCGCTGCACGACGCTGTGCTTGTGCTCCGGCAGAACCTCCGCTTCGAATTCCGCGATCCCGAGGCTGGCGGCGACGGCCTGCGCTGTGCTGCGATGGTCGCCCGTGAGCATCACGATGCGCACGTGTTCGGACCGGAGCGTTTCGAGCGCAGCGGGCGTGGTCGATTTGATCGGATCCGCCACCGCCAGAATCCCGGCTGACCGATCATCCACGGTCACGTACATGACCGTGGCGCCTTCGCTGCGGTATTCATCGGCGCGCCGCTCGAGCGCGTCCGTGACCGCGCCTGCGTGCTCTGCGAGGCGGGCATTGCCGATGGACACGAGCTGCCCGCCAACGCGACCGCTGACTCCCTTGCCGGTCATGGACGCGAACTGCGCGACATGCTGCCGCGCAAGGCCACGCTTGCGCGCCGATGCAATGATCGCCGCAGCCAGCGGATGCTCGCTGAATCGCTCGACGCTCGCCGCGAGCGTCAGCAGACCTGCTTCGTCGAAACCCTCTGCGGCGAGCAGGCCGACGAGGCGCGGTTTGCCCTCGGTCAAGGTCCCGGTCTTGTCCACCACCAGCGTATCGACCTTTTCAAAGCGCTCCAAGACTTCGGCGTTCTTGATCAGCACGCCAGCGGCGGCGGCCCTGCCGATCCCCACCATGATCGACATCGGCGTGGCGAGCCCCAGCGCGCAAGGACACGCGATGATGAGCACCGACACGGCTGCGATCAGCGCATAGGAGAAGGCGGGCGCCGGACCGAACAGCAGCCAGAAGATAAAGGTAACGATGGCAACACCGATCACCGTCGGCACGAAAGCGGCCGCGACGACATCGGCCAGCCGTTGGATCGGCGCTCGACTGCGTTGGGCTTGCGCCACCATCTGCACGATGCGTGCGAGCACGGTCTCGCTGCCCACGCGCTCGGCCTGCATGAGCAGCGCGCCAGTGCCGTTGATCGTGCCACCGATGAGCTTCTCGCCGACCAGCTTCTCGACCGGCATCGACTCGCCGGTCACCATCGACTCGTCGATGGCACTCTGGCCCTCGAGCACGATGCCGTCGACGGGCACGCTATCGCCAGGCCGCACACGCAGTCGATCGCCCAAGCGCACCCGCTCGAGCGGCACCTCTTCATCCTGCCCACCGGCGCCAATCCGATGCGCCACCTTCGGTGCGAGATTGAGCAGAGCGCGAATCGCACCGCTGGTCTTTTCGCGTGCCCGCAACTCGAGCACCTGGCCGAGCAGCACCAGCACGGTGATGACGGCGGCCGCCTCATAATAGACGGGGAGGGTGCCGTCGTGCCGCAGCGTCGGCGGAAACAGCCCGGGCAGGAACGTGGCCGCAAGGCTGTAGAGATAGGCGGCGCCCACCCCGACCGCGATCAGGCTGAACATGTTCAGCGATCGATTCAGCAACGACGCCCAGGCGCGCTCGAAGAAAGGCCAACCGGCCCAAAGCACAACCGGCGTGCCGAGCGCAAATTCAATCCACCCTGAGGCGTGCGCCGACAGATACCGATGCAGTCCGACGGGCGGGAAGTGCGCGCTCATTTCGAGCATGAACGTCGGTGCGGCGAGCACGGCGCCCACCCACAGGCGGCGCGTCATATCGCGCAGCTCCGGATTGTGGGCAGCGGCAGCGGCATTCACCGACTCGAGCGCCATGCCGCAGATCGGGCAGCTCCCCGACTGCTCGCGACGGATCTGCGGATGCATGGGGCAGGTGTAGAGGACTGCGCTCATGGCGGTATGGGCGCGTGTCGGCACTGCGGCGCTCGGCGCCACCGCGGGAACGTTCGTTGGCTCACTCGACGGGGATGCGAGAAACCTCGTCCGGCATCGCTCGCTGCAGAAATAGACCGGCGCGCCGTCGTAATCCACGCGGTATCGAGCGGTGGCGGGATCCACGCTCATACCACACACCGGATCGCGCGCCGCGCGCTGGCCGTGCTCAGTCACGCGGCTACCTCCGCGCGCAGCGCGCTGCGGTCGCGTAGCCGCAGGTCCTGCCGCAGCCAGAGCACTGTTGCCGCACCCATGATGAACGCCATTGAAGAGACAAACCGCCTGCGCGGCAACTGCCAGCTCGCAAAGCGCTGCATCTTCAGTGACATAGGGCCGCGCAATGCCGAACTCAATCGGCCCGGATGAAGCCGGTTGGCCGAGCGCGTAAACTGCCCCCGACGGCCACGCGTCACGCAATGACGGCCAGCATCGCCAAGCAGCCTCTGGAGCGCGCATTCCCATGAACACAGCGGTCCCCGTCATCAACGACGCAGCTCGCACCGACACCGTCGGGCATCTGATCGCAGGCAAGGTCATGCTCGAGGCGGCGCGCACGCAGGCGGTCTACAACCCGGCGACCGGCAAAGCCACCAAACGCGTGGCGCTCGCCTCGCGCGCGACGGTCGAAGCGGCCATTGCGGCCGCGCAGGCCGCCTTTCCTGACTGGCGCAACACGCCGCCGATCAAGCGCGCCCGCGTGATGTTCCGCTTCAAACAAGTGCTGGAGTCCAATGCCGCGGCGCTCGGCGCCCTGATCACCGACGAGCACGGCAAGGTGCTCAGCGATGCCATAGGAGAGCTGCAGCGCGGCATCGAGAACGTCGAATATGCCTGCGCCGTTCCGGAGCTGCTCAAAGGCGAATATTCCAAGAACGTTGCAGCGACCATCGACTCATGGAGCGAATTCCAGCCGCTCGGAGTGACTGCCGGCATCACGCCGTTCAACTTTCCGTGCATGGTGCCGCTGTGGATGTGGCCGCTGGCCGTGGTCTGCGGCAACACCTTCGTGCTCAAGCCCTCCGAGCGCGACCCGAGCTGCGCTCTGCGCGTGGCCGAGCTCGCGCTCGAGGCCGGATTGCCGCCCGGCGTACTCAATGTCGTCAACGGCGACAAGGAGGCCGTGGACGTGCTGCTGTCGGACGCGCGCGTGCAGGCGGTCAGCTTCGTCGGCTCGACACCCGTGGCCGCCTACATCTATGCGACCGGTTGCGCACACGGCAAGCGCGTGCAGGCGCTCGGCGGCGCCAAGAACCACGCGGTCGTGATGCCCGATGCCGACCTCGACAACGCCGTCAGCGCCCTCATGGGCGCGGCCTATGGATCGTGCGGGGAGCGCTGCATGGCCATTCCGGTCGTCGTCGCCGTCGGCGATGCGACGGCCGATGCCGTGGTGATGCGACTCAAAGCCGAGCTGGCGAAGATGAAAGTCGGCCCGGGCACGCAGGAGGGCTGCGACATGGGCCCGCTCGTGACCGCCGAGCACCTCGCCAAGGTCAAGGGCTATGTGGACCTGGGCGTGCGGGAAGGGGCGCAACTCGTGGTCGATGGCCGCGGCCTGCGCATCCCCGGGCACGAAGCCGGGTATTTCCTCGGCGGGTGCCTGTTCGATCGTGTGACACCCGCCATGAAAATCTATCGCGACGAGATCTTCGGCCCAGTGCTGTCGATCGTGCGCGTCTCCAGCCTCAAGGCGGCGATGGAACTCATCGATGCGCACGAATACGGCAACGGCACGTGCATCTTCACGCGCGATGGCGAGGCGGCGCGGCACTTCTGCGACCAGATCAATATCGGTATGGTCGGCGTCAACGTGCCGCTGCCGGTGCCCGTGGCCTATCACAGCTTCGGCGGCTGGAAGCGCTCGCTGTTCGGCGATCTGGGTGCCTATGGACCCGATGGCGTGCGCTTCTATACGCGCCGCAAGACCATCACCCAGCGCTGGCCGTCGGCCGGGGTGCGCGAGGGCACGGTATTCAGCTTTCCGAGCAATCGATAGGCCGGCGACTGGGCATCTAAATCCGCGGCCTTGAGTCTAGTCATTGCCGTGCTCGTCCCGGGAGGCGGCATCGTTCCGGCGCGGCATCAGCAGCTTGGCAATGAGCGCGGTCCAACCGGTCTGGTGCGAGGCGCCGACGCCCCGACCGCTGTCGCCATCGAAGTACTCGTAGAAGGGGATGCAGTCGCGGAAATGCGGCGCGCTGTGCAGCCGCGGCTGCTGGCCCCACACCGGGCGGTGGCCGGCAGCGTCGCGCAGAAAGATGCTCGCGAGCCGGTGCGAGAGCTCTTCGGCCACCTGCTCGAGCGTCCGCAAGCGGCCCGAGCCGGTCGGACACTCGATCTTGAAGCTCTCGCCGTAGTAGTGATGAAACTTCTGCAACGACTCGATGATCAGGAAGTTCACCGGAAACCAGATCGGGCCGCGCCAGTTGGAATTGCCGCCGAACAGATTCGACTCGGACTCGGCTGGCGCATAGCGCACCGACAGATCCAGGCCATCGACTCGAAACACATACGGCTGATCGCGATGAAAGCGCGACAGGGCGCGTACGCCGTAGTCGGACAGGAACTCGGATTCATCGAGCATCCGCTTTAACAGCCGTTTCATGCGGTGACCGCGCAGCAGCGAGAGCAACCGCCGATGACCCCGACCCGGTTCCTGCCAGTGCGAGACCAGGCTCGCGAGATCGGGACGGTAGTCCAGAAACCATTCGAGTCGGCGCCGGAACTCGGGCAGCCGATCGAGCAGTTCCGGCTCCAGGACTTCGACCGCGAACAGCGGGATCAGCCCCACCATCGAGCGCACTTTGAGGCGCTGCTTGGAGTCGTCCGGCAGATGCAGCACGTCGTAAAAGAACTGATCCTCCTCGTCCCAGAGACCGATGCCGTCGCTGCACAGCGTGCTCATCGCCCGAGCGATCTGCAGGAAGTGCTCGAAGAACTTGGTGGCGATGTCCTCGTAGACGTGATTGTGCTGTGCCAGCTCGAGCGCGATACGCATGAGATTCAAGGCGTACATCGCCATCCAGCTGGTGCCGTCCGACTGATCGATGTGACCGCCGGTCGGCAGCGTCGCGCTACGATCGAACACGCCGATGTTGTCCAATCCTAAGAATCCGCCCTGAAAGACGTTGCGCCCCTCGGTGTCCTTGCGGTTCACCCACCAGGTGAAATTCAGCATGAGCTTGTGAAAGACGCGCTCGAGAAACTCCAGGTCACCGCGGCCGCCGCTGCGCTTGCGATCGATCTGATACACGCGCCAGGCGGCCCAGGCGTGCACCGGCGGATTGACGTCGCCGAATGCCCACTCGTAGGCCGGCATCTGACCGTTCGGATGCATGTACCACTCGCGCGTCAGCAGCACGAGCTGCTGCTTGGCGAAGTCCGCGTCGATCAATGCCAGTGGAATGCAATGAAACGCCAGGTCCCAAGCGGCGTACCACGGATATTCCCATTTGTCCGGCATCGAGAGGATGTCGGCGTTATTGAGATGCTGCCAGTCGGCATTGCGTCCGCGCTCGCGCCCGGCGGGCGGCCGCGGATGTGCCGGATCGCCCTCGAGCCACTGCGGCATGTCCAGCTGGTAGAACTGCTTACTCCAGATCAAGCCGGCAAAGGCCTGGCGCTGCACAGCGCGCGCATCCGTGCCGGCGATGTCGCGCTGCAATTCGCCGTAGAATTCATCGGCCTCTCGACGGCGCGTTGCCATGATCGAATCGAAGTCCGCGAACGGCTCGGGGTTCGAGTGCTGCGAGAGGCGCACGCGCAGCTGCATCTGCCCATGAGCCGGCAGCGTCGTGCGATGCCACAGCGCCGCCTTGGTGCCGATGCGCCCCGGATTGACCGCTTGCACGCGGGCCTCGACGATGCGCTCATGAAATCCGTCTTTGAAATAACCCTCGGCCTCAAGGTTCCAAAGCCGGCGGGCGTTGGTCTCGTTCTCGGTAAAGAGCAGCTCCGGGCATGAGTCGCAGTAGGCGTAGCGGCTCGGCAGCTCGCGGTGATCGATACCCACCACGCCACCTTCGAGCGCGCGCAGCGCGGGCCTATAGGCCCCGGTGCGCCATGACCAGGTGTTGCGCAAGGTCAGCTGCGGCACCAGGTGCAGCGGCGCCGCCTCGGGGCCGCGGTTGCACGCCGTCACCAGCCAGAGGATTTCACCCGGTGCGGCCTGGGCGTATTCGACGAATACGTCGAAGTAACGCTCCTGGTCGAACGCGCCGGTATCGAGCAGTTCGTACTCGCTCGCTCCGATGCCGCGCCGCGCGTTTTCCTGCGTGAGCTCGGCATAGGGATAGGCGCACTGCGGGTACTTGTAGAGCATCTTCAAATAGGAATGACTCGGCGTCGCATCCAGATAGAAATACTGCTCCTTGACGTCTTCGCCGTGATTGCCCTGGCCGTTGGTCAGGCCGAAGAGACGCTCTTTCAATATGGCGTCGCGCTCGTTCCAGAGCGCGAGCGACAGGCACAGGCGCTGCTCGACGTCCGATACACCGGCGATGCCGTCCTCGCCCCAGCGGTAGGCGCGGCTGCGCGCGTGGTCGTGCGGAAAATATTCCCAGGCATTGCCGTGCGCGCTGTAATCCTCGCGCACCGTGCCCCACTGCCGCTCGCTCAAATAAGGGCCCCAATCCTTCCAGCCGAAGGCAGCGGCCGGCGTCTTGGCGCCGCCCGCGAGGGTTCGCAAGCGATCGTGTTTGAGCCGCTCGCCTTCTGCGCTCATGAGCCTTACGCCGAAGCGGTTTTGAGCCGCTCGAGACGCGTCCAGGCGCGCAGGATCTCGCCAACGCTCCAGGCCTGGGCAAAGCAGCCTCGAGCCGTGTGCGGCGCATCGCCGTCGAAAATCTCGCTGATCGAGCCGATACAGGCGTCACGCAGATGCTGCGCGATCGGTTGCAGAAACGACTGCGCCAGCGCGGCATCGCCATAGACACGATGATGCGCCAGCGCAAACGGTCCGAGCAGCCAGCTCCAGACCGTGCCCTGATGATAGGCGCCGTCGCGTTGCCGGACATCGCCTTCGTAGCGGCCGACATAGGCACTTGAGCGCGCGCTTAAGGTGCGCAGGCCGTAGCTCGTCAGCAATTCGCGGGCGCAGGTATCGACGACACAGCGCATCTGTTCGACAGGCAAAGGGCTGTAGGGCAGCGAGACGGCAAAGATCTGATTCGGGCGCAGGCTCGCGTCGCAGCCCGTGCCGTCATCGACGTCGATGACATCGTAGAGACAACCGCGCTCATCATTCCAGAAGCGCTCGAAATGAGCGCTCGCAGTCGTCAGCAGATCTTCGCAGCGCTGCGCTGCCGCCTCATTGCCTGCCTGCACAGCCAGACGCGCGGTGACGTCCAGGGCGTTGAGCCACAAGGCGTTGACCTCGACGCATTTGCCCATTCGGGGCGTGACCACCCAATCGCCGACTTTGGCATCCATCCAGGTCAGTTGCACGCCGGGCTCGCCCGCGCGCAGCAGACCGTCGCCGGGATCGACCGCAATGCCAAAACGTGTGCCCGCGACATGCGCTTCAATGATACCGAGCAGCGTCTGCAGTAGCCGGCGCGGCAGGCGACGCGCGGGTTCGCGCTCGCGCGTGCGTTCGCCGGACAGCCATTGCGCGAATGCATGAAACAGCCAGAGCGTGGCGTCGACCGTGTTGTACTCCGGCGGCTCGTCGCCGTCGGGAAAGCGATTGGGCAGCATGCCGCGGTCGGCACAGCGCGCAAAAGTCTCGAGCACCTCGAACGCGATGTCGTGGCGGCCCAGTACGCTCGTGAGCCCGGGCAGCGCAATCATCGCGTCGCGTCCCCAATCGGTGAACCAGGGGTAGCCGGCGATGATGCTGATGCCGCGCTGGTGCCGCACTTCGCGCTGGACGATGAACTGATCGGCGGCCAACGCCAGTTGTCGCACCCACCACGGTGCCGTGGCGGGCACGGCGGCCATCATTCGCTCGGCCTTCTGCGCGAGCGAGTCGAGCACTTGCGATCCGGGCGCGCTGTATCCGCTCTCGATGGTGGCGACGAAAAACCTGCGCTCACCGGGGCTCAGCCGCATTACAAACCGTCCCGGCGTGAACAGGTCTTCGTGGGCATCGAGTCCGCGCTCGCTCTCGAGCTGATGGAAGAAGTTCCAGTACCAGTCGCTGCCGGGCTCGAAATCACCCTGATCGATCGACAACACGAGCTCGCGCCCGGCGCCCGCGGCGCGCACGACGCAATCGGCCTGGCCGGTTTCGACGTCGAACGGATAGGGGCCGCGCCGCTCGGCATGATAGTCACGATAGGTGCACAGCGGCTGCAGCGTGACTTCCAGCTCGCCCGATGCGCGCAGCAGATGCAAACCCAGATAGCTCGTATGAGTCAATGGGGCCATGAAGATCTGCTGCTCCAGCAGGGCATCGGCGATCGCATAGCGCCAGGTCGGCACGCCGCCCCGCAGTTCAAAAGACTCGATATGCACGTAGCCCCTGGGATGAATGACCCCGTCACTAAATTCGTTGGCACCGAGCTCAACGTTACGTCCCTGGTAACGGACAGCGAGGTCGGCCTTCGCGAGCAGCAGCGTGCGCTGCACCGGCGGCTGCAGGCTCGCGACCAGCAGACCGTGGTAGCGACGCGTGTTGGCGCCGGCCACGGTGCCGGCAGCGAAGCCACCGAGGCCGTTGGTAACCAGCCACTCGCGGCGGCTGGCAATGTTCCAGTCGCCGGTGAGGTCCCGGCCCAGCAGCAGAGCATCGACGTCGGCGTTCGGCACGATGAGCCCGGTGCGAGGTCTGTAGCGTTGTTAGTTTCCGCGCGCAGAGCATCGTGCGGCCGTCGCCGGTCGGGCGCAAGGGTCTCGCGCAACAGCCAGGAGTTTTATGAGTACCGGCCGCACTGCATTCGTCACAGCGCAGCCATGCAGCTGTTGCAATGCGCAACCGGCCTCAGCGTGATCCCGCGGCGGCTGGGGCACTCGACGCCCGCGACCTCACAAGCATACGAGGGTCTATCGCTCGATGCACGAGCGCGGCCGTGTGATGCGGTGTGACACGGCCGGTCATTGTGAGCTGCGCGGCTGGGTTAGACTCAATAAATGTCATTACTACGGTTTCTGGTCGCCGTCGGCTGCGTATTGTTGTCGCTCTCGGGTTGGATGCTGCAGCAAGGACCCCGGGATGCGCTGATCGACCTGTGCCCCTGGATCGAGGCACTGGCAGACACCTGCCCGACGTGGCTGTCGGGGATCCCTCTTCCAGAAACCTTGCCCTGGGCGCTGTACGCGATCGCGGGATTGGGCCTGTTGTTCGTGGTCTGGCCGCTGTTCTCGGGCTCGCTGGCGCAGGCACCGGAGGACACCTTGGCGCAATTCATCCAGCGCGGCCGGGATTTGCACGCGCGCTGCCGCAAGGAGGGTGATCAGGCGGTCCTGCCAGATATCCACGCCTGGACCGACGAGGTCTCGCAATTTCTGCGCCGGCTCGGGCATCGGTATGTGATTGCATTCAGTGATTTCGGCAGCGTCCAGCTGTTTGCGAGTCAATACGATACGGCAGCGACCTTGGCGATACGCCAGCGTATCCAGCGTTTGAGTGAATTCCTGCAACGCTTTCGCGAGGGTGAAGGTCAGTCAGCCTGAGTGCGATGCGATCATGGCCGCTCGTGGTACTTGCGGCTGCTGCCCCGCACCTGATCGGCCGGATAGCGGCGCGCGTTGAGCTCGATCTTTGCCTTCGCGGCGCGCAGCAGATCGATGCCTAATTGGTCGGCCAGGCGCACCAGATAGATCAAGACGTCGGCGAGCTCGGCGCCGACTGCGCCGAGCGTGTCCTCGGGCAGCTCGCGCGAGGCTTGCTCCGTGAGCCACTGAAAATGCTCCAGTAGCTCGCCGGCCTCAACGTTGAGCGCCATCGCGAGATTCTTCGGCGAATGAAACTGATCCCAGTCGCGCTCGGCCGCAAAGTCGCGCAACGCATCGCGTAGTTGCGTCATCGAATCGAACGTGTTCTCGCTCATGCCTCACTCGCTCCCGTGCTCGATAGGGGCGAGTATGCCGCAGGTCGCGTCTCCGCCGATGCCATCTTCTGCGCCCGGCCGCGGCGACCGATCAGCGCCTACGCCGTGTCGAGCCAGGCCCACGAGGCAGCATCGCCGCCGCCACGGCAGCTCGGACTCATCACTCATCGACGGCACGTAGGCGCTGGTTTGCTCCGCCACGCGTGGGCTCCGTGCGCGCAATTTCGATGTTCCCGATCCTCGCATTCCAGCGATAATGCCTTGAGTTGCAGCGGGAGATGAGATCCCAAGTGAAGAGCGTCTAATGCGCCTGCTCGTGGTCGGCGCCGGCTCGACCGGCGGATATTTCGGCGCGCGCCTCGCCCAGGCCGGCCGGGATGTGACATTCCTGGTGCGCCCTGCCCGTGCCGCGGCACTACGTGCCCGCGGCCTGCAGATCATCAGTCCGCACGGCAATGCGACGCTCAAGCCGAAGCTCGCGACGGCTGGCGAGATCACCGGACCTTTCGATACCGTACTGCTCACCGTGAAATCCTACTCACTCACGGCCGCGCTCGAGGACTTCGCGCCAGCCATCGGCGAGGGGACCATGATTCTGCCGGTATTGAACGGCATGAAGCATCTCGACACCTTGATCCAGCGCTTCGGTGCCGCGGCGGTCCTCGGCTGCATCTGCCTGGTCGTGACGACCATCGACCCCGAGGGCCGCATCGTGCAGCTCATCCCGCAGCAGGAGCTCGCCTACGGCGAGCTCGACGGCCGATCCTCCGAGCGCACAGCCCGACTCGATGCCTTCATGCAGGGTGCAGGCTTTACCGCGCGCCTGTCGGCGCACATTGAGCGCGAGATGTGGGAGAAGTGGATCCTGCTGGCCTCGCTCGGTGGCATTACCTGCCTCATGCGCGGCAGCATCGGCGAGGTCGAGGCAGCAGCGGGTGGCCGCGAGTTCGCGCTCGAGTTTTTGGCAGAGGTGCTCAGCGTCGTGCGGGCGGTCGGCAAGCCGCCCAGCGAGGCATTTCTTGAGGCTGCGCGAGCCCTGCTCACGGCGACGGGATCGAGCCTGACCTCCTCGATGTATCGGGATCTGCAGCAGGGCAGCCCGATAGAGGCCGATCAGATCATTGGCGATCTTTGGCAGCGCGCGCAGCGTGCCCAGATCGCAACGCCGCTGTTGCGCGCAGCGTCTGCGCATCTGTCGATCTATCAGAGCCGGGCCCGTGCCACATGAACGCTGAGCCGCCCCTGCATCTGGTCGATCCAGAATTGCGCACTCTGCTCGATGCCTTCCCGCCGCTGGCGTTATCGCTCGAGTCGCTGCCGCAGATCAGAGCCGATTCGGCGGAATTGTGGCAGCGCATGCGCGCAGCTTCGGACGCGGCGCCGTCCGATGGCGTGCAGGTGGCCGAGAGGCTCGTGCCCGGGCCGCCGGCATTGATCACGCTGGGTCAGCTGGATTTGTTCCTCGAAGAGGACGTCGACTTCGCGATGCGGCTCATGCAGGGGGTGTCCCCACTGAGCTGCGTGTTTATCCGCGGGCTTTTCATGGCTTCGGCCTCGCCTGCGAGGCCGAGGTCAGCCAGGCGAAGGGCATTCGCTCTTCACTCGTAGCAGGGACCGACCTCGCGCACCTCAATGCTGGCCCACTCGGCGGCCGGACACTGCTCGGCCAGGGCAAGTGCCTGCTCTCGGGTCGCGCAGTCCAGCAGAAAGAACCCGCCGATGAACTCCTTGGACTCGGTGAACGGTCCGTCGATCACATTGGGTTTGCCGGCGCGCATATTGAGACGAACCGATTCGCTTTTGAGCGCATTGCTCGCGAGCAGCACACCGCGCGCTTGCAGATCTCGCGTGTAGCCGAGCATGCGCTCGAAGAGGGCGTGCCCGTCTGCGCTCGAGCGGGTCTGCCGCTGGCCCTGCGGCTCAACAATCAACAGCATGTATGCCATGAAGCCCTCCGGATCCGCAGGCGCTCGCGCGCTCGAGCAACAGCCGCCGCTCGCGCGCATTGTGCGTCAGAGCGGCCGCGCGCTCGAACGCCGCGCGCGCCTCCTCGTACCGGCCGAGCTTCGCGAGCAGATCCCCGCGCACGCTCGGCAGCAGGTGATACATCTCGAGCGAGCCTTCGGCGAGCAGCTGATCGGCGAGCTCGAGGCCTGCCGCAGGTCCGTACGCCATGGCTATGGCCACCGCCCGGTTCAGCTCGATCACCGGCGAGGGCGTGAGGCGCGCCAACTCATCGTACAGCGTCGTGATCAGTGGCCAGTCGGTATCCTCAACCGTGACGGCGCGCGCGTGACAGGCCGCGATGGCCGCTTGCAGCAGGTAGGGTCCGCGCCCTTTGCCAAGGGCCTCGGCACGCGAGAGCGACAGCAGTCCGCGGCCAATGAGAAGGCGATCCCAGAGCGCGCGGTTTTGCTCCATGAGCAGGACGGGCTCACCACGAGGCCCGAAGCGCGAGCGCATACGTGAGGCCTGGATTTCCATGAGCGCCACCAGCCCATGCACTTCCGGTTCCGCGCTCGCCAGCTCGGCGAGGATATGCCCGATGCGCAGCGCCTCCTCGCAAAGCGCCGGCCGCATCCACTCCTCCCCTGCGGTCGCCGAATAGCCCTCGTTGAACAGCAGGTAGATGACTTCGAGCACGGAGGACAGGCGTGCGGCGAGCTGCTCGCCCCGCGGGATCTCGAAGGGCACCTGCGCGTCGCGCAATGCTCGTTTGGCGCGTACGATGCGCTGCGCAATCGTGGGCTCGGGCACCAGGAAGGCGCGCGCGATTTCCGCAGTGGTCAGTCCCCCGAGCAAGCGCAGCGTGAGCGCCGTGCGCGCCTCGGCCGACAGCAGCGGATGACAGGCGATGAAAATCAGGCGCAGCAGATCATCCCCGATTTCGTGCTCGACGCCCGATTGCCGCTGGCCGTGCTCGGTCTGCTGATCCATCTCAAGCTCGTGGCCCAGCGCCTCGTGCTTGCGCGCGAGCATGCGCTGCCGCCGCAGGTGATCGATGGCGCGATGCTTGGCGCTCGCCATGAGCCACGCAGCGGGATTGTCTGGAATCCCGCTGCGCGGCCACTGCTCGAGCGCCGCCACGAGCGCGTCCTGGGCCAATTCCTCGGCGACACCCACATCCCGCACGAGCCGCGCAAGGCCGGCGATGAGTCGCGCCGACTCGATCCGCCACAGAGCGTCGATGGTGCGATGCGTCTGCGTGGCCGTCATGGCCACGAATGACACCATCGACCGGCACGTTGCGCAACCCAAGATTGCTCAGGCGCTCTTGGCGGCCGCTCTGCCCACGTCCTGCAGCGGCTTTTCGCAGTTGATCATCCACGGAATTCCGAAACGGTCCGTGCACATCCCGAAGCGGTGGGCCCAGAACGTTTCCTGAACTGGCATGGTGATGGCGCCGCCCTGCGCCAGCGCCTTGAAGATCCGTTCCGCTTCAGCGGGCTTATCGACCGCCGCCATGACGTTGAATCCCTGCGGCGTCTGGTAGCGATCGCAGGGCGTATCGCACCCGAGGAGAAACTGTCCCCCGAAGTCGATGCGCGCATGAACGATCTTGTCACGCGATTCCGGCGGCGTTTGTGCCGCCATCGGCGACTCACCATACGTCATGGCGAAAACGATCCTGCCGCCGAAAGTCTCGGCATAAAACTTGAACGCTTCGCTGCAGCTGCCCTTGAAATGCAGATGTGGGCTGGTTTGCATGATTTGACTCCTTTCAATGTGTCCGCTCGCCCTCAGTGCTTGCTCGCCGTGCGCTCGCGCTGTCGCGCTTCCCGTGCGCGAAGCTCAGGGGTCAGGCTGGCGCCGAAGTCCTCCGCCTCGAATACGCGGCGGATCTCGATCTCTTCGTTGCCCTGCTTGAAGGGGGAGCGGCGAATCCACTCGACCGCTTCCTCGAGCGATTTCACCTGCCACAACCAGAAGCCCGCGATAAGTTCCTTGGTCTCGGCGAACGGCCCATCGATCACTGTGCTCTTACCGCCGCCGAAGCGCACGCGCACGCCCTTGGCGCTCGAGTGCAGGCCCTCCGCAGCCAGCATGACGCCGGCCTTGAGCAGCTGTTCGTTGAAATTGCTCATGTCGGCCAGCGTCTGCTGGCTGGGCAGCTGGCCCGATTCCGACTCGTTGTTTGCCTTCACGATCACCATAACGCGCATGGCTTGTCCTCCTGCACCGATTGGATGGCGCGCTCGAGTGCCCGGACTTGACGGGGCACTCCTGGCGCTGTGTGTGTACGGCGAACCAGGTGGCCGGAAATCGACACGCGCGGAGAAATTTTTTGAACCCGGGGCTAAAGCCCACTCCACGGCCCGCGCAGGCAACGTGCGGGACGACGCCAGGTCATTAAGAACTCAAGTATTTTTCCGAAACCAGGGCACGAACCGGCTGGTCGTGCGCTGGTACTGGCGATACGCCTCGCCCCGGCTCTCGAGTGAGTGCTTCTCGGTGAGCGGTATCCCCGTCACCTTGAGCAGCAGGTACAGCATCAGCAGCGGGCAGATCAGCGTCACGGAGCCGTGCGGCAGATCCACCGCGGCCATGAAGAAGCCCCACCACACCAATGACTCGAAGAAATAGTTTGGATGACGTGAGTAGCGCCATAATCCGACATCGACCACCGCGGCTTTGTTGGCGGGATCACGCTTGAACCGCTGCGCCTGCCAATCTGCAAGTGCCTCGCCTGCAGTTGCACACAGGGCAAGCGTCAGACCGAAGATCTCCAAACCCGTCAATCCCGGGTGCGTGTCGACCGAGGCCAGCAGGAACGGTAGCGAGAACACCACGGCGATCAGCGCCTGCAGCTCGAAGAACAACAGGAACCGTCCGCGGCCCGGCCATTGCTCACGCAGTGTGCGATAGCGCTTGTCCTCCTGCGGATGAGCGCGCAGCACACGAATCAGGATGTAAAGACCCAGCCGCAAGCTCCAGGCGACGCCCAGCACGGCAAAGGCGAGCTTCCGCAACGGCTGGCCAGCACCGAGCAAGGCGTCCATGGCAGCGAGCATGCCGATGCTCAGCGACCACATGACATCGAGAAAACCGTAGTTCTTGAGCCGGACGCTGAGGATCCAGAGCAACGCAAAGGCGAGCGCTGCGACGCCTAACCCGACCGCGAGCAGCTGCATCACCGGCATGCGATTGGCGAATTCAGCTGGCTGCCATTCGGTGCAGTCATCGGCAGTAGGTTAATTCGCAATGAACTCGATGGTCGCACGGTGGCCATGAGCGCGAGCAAGTTTTACGTCGCAAGTGAGCAACGGAGCATCCAGTGCCTCGGCCAGCGCAATGTACGCGCCGTCATAGGCGCTCAGCGAATCGCGCAGTTGCCAAATCCGCGGCACTAGCGACTGATGAGCGTGGCGCTCAATGAGCAATTGAGCAAAATCTTCCAGTGCCTGCTCGGCTCGCACGGCTGAGATTTCCGCCCGCTGCCCTAGGCGCCGCAACGCCTGCGTCACTTCAATGTCGAGCAGATCAGGCGCGTGCAGCCGTTTTGATCCCTCAAGCGCGCGCTGCATCAAGCGATCCGCTCGATTGGTTAGCAGCAGTATCTCGAGCAGCGCAGAGGCATCAATAACGATCAACGACTGTCGCGCTCCGTGCGGACGATATCGGTCGGCGCGATCTTGCCGCGATAAGGGTCTCGATTTCGCAAGCGCTCGCGCATTTCATCGGGCGTCGGTTGCTCGGCAATCTTGCGCACCTCGCGAATCAGATAGTCGGACAGCGACAAGCCAGATAGCGCTGCGCGGGCCTTTAGTTGACGGTGCAGGGCGTCTGGTACATGGCGCAATTGAATCATCTTCGACATGGAAATATGATGTTTGCATGTGGCTCACATGTCAAGCGTACAATGCTGGTTTTTGGGAATTTTCATGGGCGCACGGCGCTTTTCCTTCACCGTGACGCGCTTGACTGCCATTACTACCCCGGCAACAGGTTGCGGGACGGTACCGATAGGGTATTGTTGCCCTTGGAGGATCAGCGCTTCATGAAAGTCAGAAAATCATTGCTGATATATCGAAGGATCCTGGATGGCATCGTTGCCAGCTTGGTCTTCATCATGGTGCTCACTTTGTTGGGAAGCGTCGCCGGCCTGATCTTTGACTTGGTCGGAGCCTTCAATGCCGTGCGCGCAGGCGTCCCCACCCACACCCTTTCCCATGGACTGATTGACAGCGTGGCGCGGGACTTGGTGATCGATGTCTTGTCCGTCTTCGTCCTGATTGAGCTGTTCCGCACCTTCACGGATTATCTGGAATTTCATCGCATCCGTCTGCGGGTATTGGCGGAAGTGGGCATTGCCTTCGTGCTGCGGGAAATTTTCATTGGCCTGTACAACCACAGCATCGAGTGGAACGAAATCTTGGCACTCACCGCCCTGCTTTCGGTACTGGTGGCTGCGCGAATTACTGCCGAAGTTTTCCAGCCCAGGCACGTGGAACCCAGTCCCAGTCAGGGCAGCGCAGGCGGCCCGCCACCTTAGGCTATGGCTTGTGTAAATCAGCCGGCCGCCATCTGCGAGCGCAGCGCATTCGCGATCGCCTGCATCGCAGTGCCCGGTTCACGTGTGTAGCGATAGAGCTTGAGCACGGCGCTGCAAGTACTGCACACAGCGATCGACACTCGCCAGTTCGCGAAAATCCGCGTCTGGAACGTCGATGCCCAGCTCCTTCTTCAAGGCGATAGCGAAATGCAGTGTATCCATGGAGTCGAAGTCAACCTGGTCGCGAAGCGCGAGGCTCGTTACCAGTTGTGAGGCGTCAATATCGGGTGCAACCCCGATGAGAATTCTGATGACACGCTCTTTTAGGGACTCATTCACAATTCACCCGGTGTGGCCAGCAACGTCGCGATGCGCGCTAGGAAGCGCGCGCCGCGGCGGCCGTCGGTAACGCGATGATCGGCAGCAAGCGTGAGCGTCAAGATCGGTCGTATGGTGACTTGTCCGTCGCTGACCCACGGGCGATCGGTGAGCCGACCGGCGCCGACGATCGCCACCTGGTCGGGATAAATGATCGGGTAGACAGCGTCTACGCCTTCGTCGCCGAGGCTCGTGAGGGTAATGACCGGCAGACCGAGCTCGGAGCTGCGCAGATGTCCACCGCGGGCCCGTGCGACCAAGTCCATGAGCTCGTGCATCAGCACGATCAGGTCCTTGCTCGCGGCGCTCAGAAGCGCTGGTGCCATGAGACCGCCACCACGCTGCGCGACCGCGAAGCCGACGTGCATGTCTGTCGCGGCTTCGAATTGCCCATTGCGATAGAAGCCAGAAAATCCCGGAATTTCGGCCGCAGCACGCGCTACGGCCTTGATGATCAATACCGAATATAACAAGCGGTCTTCGACGGGCCGCGACGCGTTGAACTGCTCCAGCCACGCGCGCGCCGGCGCGAAATCGATCATCTGTGTGAGATAGTAGTGTGGAATCTCGCGTTTGGCGCGCGTCATAGCGGCGGCGATGGCGCGCCGCATGGTAGCCTGAGTGCGCTCGGCGCCGGCCAGCGGTGCGATTGGTGAGGCCGGCAGCGCGATGAGGGCTGGCGGTCTTGCCTTGCTAGCGGCCGCGGCAATTTCGACATCAGCAATGCTGACCGGCCCACCCGCGCCAGTGCTGCTCAGCTCCTCAATCGATAGGCCCAATTCTTCCGCGCGCCGCCGGGCCGCAGGCGAGATCTTGACGCGGCCTCCCCCGGGTACCGGGGCAGCCGCAGGCGCGGCCGCGGTTGCCGATGCCGGCTGCGGTGCCTCGCCCGAGAACAATGCCAGCGCCGTGCCGACCGGTACGTGTGTACCCGTCTCCACCAGCAGCCGTTCCACGCGCCCTTCGTGAAAGGATTCGACGTCGATGATGCCTTTTTCAGTCTCTACCAGTGCGACCACCTGCCCGCGTTTGACCGGGTCCCCGGGCGCGATGCGCCATTCCACCAGCGTCCCTTCGGTCATATCGGCGCCGAGGGCCGGCATGCGGAATTCGATCGTCATGACGCGCGCGCGCCGACGCTGGCCGGAGCGGGCTGAGCACCCTCGGGGTTGCGACCGCAAAGCCGGAGCACGGCTGCCACGATCCGTGCCGCATTCGGCAGCGCCGCTTCCTCCAGATGTTTCGGGTAAGGAATGGGTACCTCAGCCGTGCAGACGCGTGCCACCGGGGCGTCGAGCTCGTAGAAGGCCTGTTCCATGATGCGTGCTGCAATCTCCGCCGACAGGCCGCCACTGCGCCAACCTTCATCGACGATCACGGCACGGCGACAGTGGGTCACCGATGCCATGATGGCGGCATCGTCGAGCGGGCGCAGGGTCCTCAGGTCGAGCACTTCCGCTTCGATGCCCTCCTCAACCAACTGATGAGCCGCATCGAGACAGCGCTGGAGACTGGCGCCGTAAGTCAGCAGGCACACATCGCGACCGCTGCGACGTACGGCGGCGTGGTCAAGGTCGACGGGCGGCGCGGGCGCAGCCAGCGCCGCCTCGAAGTTGTACAGGCCGACATGCTCGAAAATCAGCACCGGATCCGGACAGACCAGTGCGGGGGCGAGCATGCCGCGCGCATCCTCCACCGTGGCGGGCGTCACGATGCGCAAGCCCGGAATGTGTGCGTACCAGCCTTCCAGGCTGTGCGAGTGCTGGGCGGCAAGCTGCCGGCCCGCACCGGTCGCCATGCGAATGACCAGCGGAACATTGAACTGACCGCCTGACATGTGACTGAGGGTCGCGGCGTTGTTGAGAATCTGGTCGAGTGCCAACAGGCTGAAATTAACGGTCATGATCTCAACGATAGGCCGCATGCCGCCGAGTGCCGCGCCGATGCCGGCACCTACGAACGCCGACTCGGACAGCGGCGTGTCGCGGATGCGCTCCTCACCGAATTCGGCGAGCAGGCCCTTGCTGACCGCATAGCAGCCGCCGTACCGACCCACGTCCTCCCCCATCAGGAAGACGCGTGGATCGCCCTGCAACGCCTCGCGCAGGCCCTCCCGCACCGCTTGGCGATAGCTCATGCGCACCGCCGTGCCCGGAGCGCTCATTGCGCGGCGCCCTCAAAATATACGTGCCGCGTCAGCTCCTCGATCGGCTCCCATTCCGAGCGCTCGGCGAACTCCACTGCCGTTTCGACCTCGCGATCGGCTTCTTTTTCGAGGCGCTGATAGTCCTCTTCGGACATCAGGCCGGCCGCCTTGAAGCGGGTAGTGAAGGTTATGAGAGGCCCTTGCTTGCGCCATTGCTCGACTTGGGCACGGTCGCGGTAGAGCTGTGCATCGAACATCGAGTGGGCCCGGAACCGGTAGGTGATCAGTTCTAGGAATTCGGGGCCTTGGCCGGCGCGGATCGCTGCGGCAGCCTGCGACACCGCTGACTGAACGGCCAGGACGTCCATGCCGTCGACCCTGCTCGAGCGCATCCGATAGCTGGCGGCCTTGAGGTGCAGGTCCGTCTCGGATTCCGAGCGTTCGAGCGCCGTGCCCATGGCGTATTGATTGTTTTCGCACAGGAACAGCAACGGCAATTGCCATAGCGCCGCCAGGTTCATCGACTCATGAAACTCCCCTTCGGCCACCGCGCCTTCACCGAAGAAGCAGGCGGTGACCCCGGTGTGCCGCTGCATTTTGTCCGCCAGGGCCAGCCCGACGGCCAGCGGCAGTCCTGCGGCGACGATGGCATTGCCGCCGTAGAAGCGCGCCGTTTTGCTGAAGATGTGCATTGAGCCGCCGCGGCCGCCACTGCTTCCGGTCCGTTTGCCGTACAGTTCAGCCATCACTAAGTGCATCGGCACGCCACGGGCCAGCGCGTGGCCATGCTCGCGGTAGGTCGCCACAATGGCGTCTTGCAGTGTGAGCGCCTGCATGGCGCCTACTGCAATCGCTTCCTCGCCGTTGTACAGGTGCAGAAACCCGCGAATTTTTTCATTTTGATACAACTCAGCGCAACGGTCCTCGAATTGCCGGATGCGCAGCATCTGCTTGAGCAGGTGCAGCACTTGCGGGCGCGTCGGTGCCGGCGCTGGCGCGGCAGCGCGGGGCGCGTCTGGCTGGTTCGCCGGGGGCGAGGTGTCGCTGGCGCTCATGCACGGGTTTCCAAAGTCGATAAGTCGCCTTCGGGCAGGCCGAGCTCGCGCGCGCGCAGCAGCCGGCGCATGATCTTGCCGCTGCGCGTGCGCGGCAGCGTTTCGACGACTACGATCTCGCGTGGCGCGACCGCAGCGCCAAGGCTCTTGCGGGCGTGCGAGAGCAAAGCGCGCGACAGCGCCTCGTCATTGGTCACTCCGGGTTTGAGCTCCACAAAGGCCTTGACCGCCTGGTAGATCAACGGGTCAGGTACGCCGATCACCGCGGCCTGTGCCACTGCCGGGTGCAGCATCAGTGCGCTTTCCACCTCGAACGGGCTGATCAGGTGTCCGGCGGATTTAATGACATCGTCCGCGCGTCCGATGAACCAGTAATAGCCGTCGGCATCGCGGCGTGCCAGGTCGCCGGTGAGATACCAGCCGTTCTCAAAGCAGGCGGCGTAGCGTTCCGGATCGTTCAGATAGCCGCGGAACATCGAAGGCCAGCCGGGCCTGAGCGCCAACTCGCCGACCTGCTCGGGTGCTTCGAGGGCCGCGACGGAGCCGTCCTCGCGCCGCTCGACCACGCCCGCCTCGACGCCCGGCAAGGGTCGCCCCATGGAACCGGGACGGATGTCCATACAGGCGTAGTTGGCCACCATGATCGCGCCGGTTTCGGTCTGCCACCAGTTGTCGTGAAAGGGCAATCCGAGATTCTCTGCACCCCAAATGACCGCCTCCGGATTGAGTGGCTCGCCTACGCTGCCCAGAAATCGCAGCGCCTTGAAGTCATGTCCTGCCAAGGGCTCGTGCCCGGCCTTCATGAGCATGCGGATTGCGGTTGGCGCCGTGTACCAGACGCTGACGCGCTCGCGCTCCAGGATGGTGTACCAGCGCTGCACATCAAATTCTTCGCTATCGACGATCGCTGGGACACCGCAGGCGAGCGGCCCAATGATGCCGTACGCGGTGCCGGTCACCCAGCCAGGATCAGCCGTGCACCAGTAGACGTCCTCGGGATGCAGATCCAGCGCAATTTTGGCGCTCAGGTATTGGGCGACTATGGCAGCGTGCACATGCACTACGCCTTTGGGTTTGCCGGTCGTGCCGCTGGTGAAGTGCAGCAGGGCGGGATCTTCGCAGCCAGTCGCGCTGGCCGTGGCGTGCTCGCTTTGTTGATCGATCAATGCATGAAAATCGGTGGTTCCCGCGGGAAGCTCTGATGCCGCAGGTATGCGCACAAGTAACACGTGGCCCAGTTCGGGAAGCTCGGCGCGGAGCCGAGCGCTCTTACGTCGGTACAGCAGATCAGTGGTCACGAGTACGCGTACCGCACCCAAAGCCAGGCGCGCTTTGGCCGGCTCCGGGCCAAAGGCGGAGAACAGCGGGCAGTAGCTGCAGCCGGATTTCAGGGCGCCGAGCGCAGTCACATACAGTTCCGGCAGCCGACCCATGAAGCTCGCGATCACAGCGCCCCGAGGAACTTCCAGCGCGCCAAGAGCGTTGACGAAGCGGTTGACGAGCGCACCGAGCTCTCGGTATGTGAGCGATGTCGCGTGCAGTTCCTGGTCGAGAACCCGTAGCGCCACTCGATTCGCGTTTGTGCCGCGTGCGTGACGATCCAGCGCGATCTCCGCGATGTTCAGCGGCCCACCGGGGCTCGCCCCGAGTTCATTCCATACATTCTCCCAGCTAAACGAGCGCCGCCACTCCGAGTAGCTCGTCATATTGGGCGCCGGTTGCTGGCCGCTGCCCACAGCTTTATAGACTAAGGGGCTCATGGCTCGGCGTTAAGACTAAGCGCAAACCCCGGCTCGAGAGGATACGTACTTTCCCGTGAGCCTGCGCTGATGCTGACTTCGGGATGCGCACTATTGTCGCGGCGCTAAAACGGCCGCTTCGAGCGGCGGCCGCGGTGGTCAGCGCATCAGGGAATTCTCAGCAAAGCCCGCACGGATATCCGCCGGAAGCAATTTGAGCAGCAGGTGCAGGCAGAGCGGCAGCAGAACGAAGTCGTCCACGAAGCCGACGAGCGGAATCGTCATATTGAGCGGCTCGATCGCGTAGAGGCAAAGGATCACCGTTGCAGGCAGCAGCCACACGGGGCGCTGCCGATGTCGGAGCGCGAACCAAAGTAACCGCAGGTCCCGCCGAGCGAGTTGCCAGAGTCTGAAAAAACGCAGCATGACTCATTATAGCGCCGCGCCGGGCTGGAAGTGGCAATAGCAACTGCGGGCATCGCGTTTACAGCGGCGCTAGACTCAGGGGCGATGAGCCGTCCACCGACATCAAGCCTTGCAGATCCGCGCCTGGTCGGCTGGTCGGGGATCGAGCTCATCAACCAGCCTCTGCTCAACAAGGGCACCGCGTTCACTGAAGCCGAGCGCGACGCCTTTCATCTGCACGGCCTGCTGCCGCCGCACGTCGGCACGCTCGAGAAGCAGGTGGAACGCCGGCTCAAGGCGCTGCGCGGCTTCGCCAGCGACTTCCAGCGCTATGCCTTTCTGCGCGACCTGCAGGACATCAACGAGACCTTGTTCTATGCGCTGCTGGTTGAGCACATCGACGAGCTGCTGCCGCTCGTCTATACGCCGACGGTCGGCGAGGGCTGCCAGCGCTTCAGCGAGATCTGGCGCAGGCCGCGCGGCCTGTTTCTGAGTTATCCGAACCGGCACCGCATGCGCGATATCCTTGCCAACCCCCGCTTCGACAAGGTCCGCGTCATCGTCGTCAGCGATGGCGAGCGAGTCCTCGGACTCGGCGATCAGGGTGCCGGCGGCATGGGCATTCCCATCGGCAAACTATCGCTTTACAGCGCCTGCGCAGGCATTCACCCCGAGCAGACGCTGCCCATTCTGCTCGATGTCGGCACCGACAACGACGAGCGACTCAACGATCCGCTCTACATCGGTTGGCATCACGAGCGCGTGCGCGGCGCAGACTATGATGCCTTCATCGACGAGTTCGTCAGCGCCGTGGCCGAGCGCTGGCCGCAGGTGCTGCTGCAATGGGAGGATTTCGCCCAAGCCAATGCCGCGCACCTGCTGCAGCGCTACCGCGACCATCTCTGCACCTTCAACGACGATATCCAGGGAACGGCCGCGGTCGCCGCGGGCGCCCTGCTCGCCGCGGTCCACGCCACGGGCGTACGGCTCAGTGAGCAGCGCATTGTGATCGCGGGCGCCGGCTCGGCCGGCTGCGGCATCGCCTCGTTGCTGCTGCGCGCGATGAGGGAGGCTGGCTTGAGCCAGTCGCAAGCACACCGCCGTCTCTATGCCGTCGACCGTTTTGGCCTGCTGCTCGATGGCATGAGCCTCACCGAGGCACAATGCCCTTTCGTGCAAACCCGCGATGTGATTGCCGACTGGACGTTGCCGAATCCGCGCGAAGTCGGTCTGCTGGATGTGATTGTCAACGCCCGGCCGACGGCACTCATCGGCGTATGCGGCCAACCGGGCGCTTTCAACGAGGCGGCCATCCGCTCGATGGCGGCGCAGGTCGAGCGGCCGATCATTTTTGCGCTGTCCAATCCGACGTCGCGCTGCGAGGCGACTGCCGAGCAATTGATCACGTGGACGCAGGGTCGTGGCGTGATTGGTACCGGCAGCCCCTTTCCTTCGATTCAGTGGCAGGGACAGCCGGTGGCGATCGCGCAGACCAACAATTCCTACATCTTTCCGGGCATTGGCCTCGGTGTGCTCGCCTCGGGCGCAAGGCGCATCAACGATGCCATGTTCATGGCCGCCGCGCGGGCGTTGGCCGCGCTGTCGCCGGCGGCGAGCAATCGCAACGCACGACTGCTGCCTAGCGTACACGAGCTCCGGGCGGTCTCGATCGCGGTCGCCGCCGCGGTCGCTCGACAGGCACAGGACGATGGCCTCGCCGCACCCTGCGACGACGCGAGTCTGGCGCAACGCATCCAGGCAAGCATCTGGCAACCGGTGTATCGGTCGTACCTCGCGCACGCGTAGTCCATCAGACCCAAGATCAGAGGTAACGCGCGAAGTCGAGCAACCAGGTCGCGGCGATCGGCAGACTGCCGAAGTCGGTGCGCCGCGCGCCCGCATAGCCGATGAGCAGGCCGCCGACGGTCCAATGATCGGAGAGGTAATAATCGGCACCGAGCTGCAGCAGGCTTGAGCCATCATGCACATCGACATCGACGAAGCCGCTCAGCTCGAGCTTTGGTATCAAGGCGTCGGTCCAGTCGGCGCGCAGGAACAGCGAGTGCCGGTTGATCGGTTGCTGCTGGTCCGCGGCGTAGTCGCGGATGTACCACAGCTCGCCCGTCACCGGCGATGCGGCCGTGGTGCCTCGGCCGATCGTGAACCAGCGGCTCCAGTCCGTGGCGGTGAAGCCGGCCTGGTTGAAGTGATATTCAAAGTTGACGGTGACTTCGGCCGCGCCGGTATACGAGGCGCCGAGCGCGAGCTCGCTCTGGAAGCTGCGGTGCGGGTTCTCCGGCAGAACCGCGGGCGCTGATGCGGGCAGAGTGCCGGTCTCGCGACCATACAACAGCGCCTGCTCGATCAGATCCGGGCGAGTACCACCGGACCACTCGAGATACGCGATGCTGCGCTGGCCGATGCTCTGCGTGAGATTGGCGCCCACCCTGCTCTGGCTGCCCTCCCGATAGTAAAGCAGCTCGGGACTCACGTTCGCGGAGAAGTTGGCCGTGCCTTTGAGCAGCAAGCGATTGGCAGCGTTGGTTCGATCGAGCGACGGATCGAAGCTCGGCAAGTTCAGGTCGGTATAGATCGCGCTCGGCGAGTACAGCCGCGGCGCGACGGCCGCTGTGAGCGAGCCACGGTCAAAGACCTCCTGTCCGCGCAGCATCAGCGTGCCGAGACGATCCTCGCGCAGCACCGTTGGATCGGCGGACAGCGGCTCGACCACCGCGCGCGTCTTGAAGAAGTCGGTCGGATTGTAGCCGAGGGCGACGCCGCTCTTGAGATTGATGCGGCCCAGATCGAGATAGCTGCGCGCGAGCGGCTGCCAGCTCGCATAGATCTCGCGCAGGTCATTGATTACAGTCTCGTGATTCGGAAAGTCGATGTCGTTTTCGGCACGCAGATTGAGCCGTCCGCTGTAGCTCACGTCGACGCCCTCGCCGATGTCCCATTGCTTGCGCGCATCGAAGAACACGCGCTCCTGCCAATCAAACGGCGGTGGTGGTGGCAGAGGCACCCACCCAGCGCCGCGCAGCGACTCAACGGTCAGGGCGTTCTCGAGATAGAGCCGCTGCGTGGCGCTCGTCGCCGGGGGCGCCGGCGAGGACGCCGTCGTCGGCGAGCTCGGCGCTGCTCGTAGCCCCTGTGGAATCAGTTCGATGTCGCTGTTCTGCTCGGAAGCGCCAGGCGCCGTCGGAGTCGAAGGGGGAGCGGGAGCGGGCTCGTCAGGGGGTGCGCCGGACGCTGCTTCGGCCCGGCTGCACCCCGGCGCGCCTGTCAGGGCCAGTAGCGCGCTCAGCGCGGCCGTTGCACTGCCGCTGCACGGCTTCATTGGATGCGCAGGCGCTGGAGGTAGTCGCGTTGGAACCAGGCGTCCGGAATGTCCTGATATCGATAGTCGCCGAAGATCGCCGTGGTCACGAGCGAGGTGTCCACGGCGTCGATGATCACCGCCTCGGTGGGCCGCACGCCGCCGAGCTGCTCGCTGAATCCGCGGTAGTAGAGAATCTTCAGCAGCCGCCCGCTGTCGGAATAGAACTTGCCCTTGATCGGGTAGAAGCTGCCCTGCTCGACCCAGTACTCGACACGATTGTAGACGGCCCGATCGTTCGCGGCCTTCAAATCAAGATGCCAGCAGTCGCGCGGCTTGCTGGCCGCGTCCTGAATTTGTTCGGTACCGATCAGGCTCGGCGCATAATCGGCCGCGAGGTTCACGGTGAGGACGTCGCCAATGGCAGCCTGTCCGAGCAGACGCTGCTGCGCGGAGATGCGGATGCTGAGATTCGAGGCCGGATCGAAGAACCAGAGCGACTGGCCATCGAGCAGCACTCTCTTGCCCGCATCGCGCGCGGGTTCCACATATTGAATGAGGTTGCGATACTGCCGCGTATCAGTGTCCTCCTTCGCGAACACCACGATCATGTCGTGATTGCGCTCCCGACCGGCCACATACTCTGTGAGTCTGACGGTCACACGGAAAGGACGGCCAGGATTGCGCACCTGGTCGGTACCGGCGACGATCTGCGGGACCGGTGGGGTCTGCTGCGACGTCTGGGCTGGTGCCGCCGGCGGCACGGCTACGCTCAGCGATGCCGCGAGGCTCATCCATAAGCAGCCACGTCGCCTCGTTGCCCTCATGCCGGCCTCATACGTGCCGCAATGCATCCACTACCGCCAGGCGCGCGGCACGATTGGCGGGAATGAGCGCGGCGATCGCGGCCACCAGCACGAGCCCGAGCCACGCCTCGACGATCAGCCACGGCCGGCCGAGCACCACCAGTCGCAGCGGGATCGGAGCGGTATTTCCCGGCGGCACCCAAGTGAAGCCGAAGTGGTTAGTCAGATCGCCGATGAGGATGGCGAGTATGGCGCCAATCGTGGCGCCGATCGCGCCAATCAATACGCCCTCAACGATGAATTGGAGCCGGATCCGCACTCGCCGCACGCCCATCGCTCGAATCGTCCCGATCTCGTTGGTGCGCTCCATGACGTTCATCGTCATGGTATTGACGACCGCGAACAGCACGATCATCCCCATGACCAGAGAGATGAACAGGAAGATGCCACTGAAGAGGCGGATCACCTGCCCGTAGTAGGGCGTCAGCTCGGCAAAGTCCCGCACTTCCAGATCGAGATGGTGCTGCTGGAAGAGTGCATTGAGGCGCGCTCGCGCGGCGGCGAGCTGCTCGGTGCGGTGCAGTTGCACCATGATGGCGGTGACCTCTTGCTCGTTACGCCCGTAAACAAGCTGCTGCGCCAGGGCCAAGTGCATGATGATGTATGCATCATCAAGCTCCTTGGCGCCGATGGCGAGCGCACCGCTGACGTTGAGACTTACGACATTCGGCGCGCCGCCCACCGTGGCCGCGAGCAAATCGATCTGTGGCATGAGCGTCGAATGCGCCGCGGCGGCACTGGCCGCGTCGCCGAGCTCGCGCCGAGCCAGCGCAGTAATGTCCGAATTGACCGCCGCCGCACTGCCCGCCGCCGGCACGGCCGGTGAGCCAGCGGGCGCCGGCGGGCAGTTGGTCAGGCCGAGGGCGCTGCATAGCCCGAGTATGCGCGCCAGCCCGGTGCCGATCAGTCCGCGGTTTGGATCGGCATCGGACAGCCGGGCATCGGGCGGATAGACATCCGCGGTGCCGTACTCGTCCCAACGGCGCATGCGGTCGCGGTCCGAGGGCATGAGTCCGACGCCGATGAATGTGCGGGAAGCGGCGGTATCCGCCGAGTAATTGGCTGCAATGCCGACCAGTGCCTGCGTCGGGCTGATAACAGCGATCAGCGGCTGCAGCGCTGGGTCCTCGGTGATCAGGCGCATCACACCGAGATAATCGTCGATGCCATACGCCGCTGCGTTGCCCGCGCCATAGAGGAAGTAGCCCGAGCGAAACACGGTCAAGTGGCCGTCGCGCTGCACGTAGCCGGTCTCCAAGCCCGTGAAGATGAAGTTCGTATAGCCGGCGAACAGCAGCATGGCGAGCGCGCCGGCGCCGATGGCCGAGGCAGTCATGAGTGAGCGGCGGCGATTGCGGACAATGTTGCGCCAGGCGATCTTGAAGAGCAGGTTCATGTGTACATCCGCGTCAGACTGGCGCCACGGTGCGGTGCTCGGTCAACTCGCCGTCGCGGATGGCGAAGATTTCATCCGCATGTGCCATGACCTGCGGATCGTGCGTGGCGAAGATGAAGCTCGTACGGGACTCGGCTTGCACACGGCGCATCAGCTCGATGATCGAGGCGCCGGTCGCACTGTCGAGATTCGCGGTCGGCTCGTCCGCGAGCACGATCTGCGGCTCCTTCACCAGCGCACGCGCAATGGCGATTCGCTGCTTCTGTCCGCCCGAGAGCTCGTTAGGCCGCTGGCGCGCCTGAGCGGCCAGGCCGACCGCCTCGAGCATTGCGAGCGTGCGCCGGCGCCGCTCGACGAGCGGCATTCCGACCAGCAGCAGCGGGTACTCCACGTTCTCGTAGGCGGAAAGCACCGGCACCAGGCTGAAGTTCTGGAAGATGAAGCCGACATTGCGCGCTCTGAAGTCGGTCAGGGCATTGTCGGTGAGCGTGGCCACGTTCTCTCCGCACACTTCGATCGCACCGCGGTTGGGCCGGTCGATGCAGCCGATGAGGTTCAGCAGCGTGGTCTTGCCGCTGCCCGAGGCACCGATGACCACCGAGAAGCGATCGGCCGGGATCTCGAGCGTGATGGCCCTGAGCGCTTGCACCGCGATCGCACCGGATTGATAAGTCTTATCGACCGCATCCAGGCGCACGACCACCGAGGTCGGTGCGAATCCCGTCACGACTCTTGCTCGCTTGTCACAGTAAGGCCAGTAGGCGGCGGTTGCTATTGCGGTGCCCGGACACCGTTGGTACCCTACGGTACCATATTCCATGGTATGGTACCAGACAGTACCGTCGCACTACGTAGTTCATGCACAGCAACCGGCACACAGCGACGCAGGCGCAGAAAATCCCGGAGAACTCGAGCGGCGGCGCGCTGAGCGCACGCGAGCGAATTCTGTGCGCAGCGATGGAGGCGTTCATCGAGCGCGGCTACGCCGAGACCAGTACGCTCGCGATCGCGACGCGCGCCAAGGTCTCCAAGCGCGAGCTGTATGCGCTGTTCGGCAACAAGGAGGCCATCCTCGCCGCCGGGATCGCCCACCGCGCACAGCGCATGCGGCTGCCGCCCGAGCTGCCACCGGCCCGTGACCGGCAGACGCTCGCCACACTGCTGGCGCGCTTCGGGGCCATTCAGCTGCGCGAGGTGTGCACGCCGGCCGTGCTGGCGGTCTATCGCCTGGCGATTGCCGAGGCCGCGCGCTCACCGGAGGTGCCACGCACGCTCGACGCCGCCGGCCGGCGCACTAGCCGCGCCGCGCTCGAGCACCTGCTGTCGCAGGCGCAGCAGGGCGGGCTATTGCCGCCGGGCGCTGTCAGCAAGATGGCTAGCCGCTTCCTAGCGCTGCTCTGGGGCGATTTGATGATCAGCCAGCTGCTACGCGTCAGAGAGGCGCCGAGCACGCAGGAGATCGGGCAACGCGCAGCCGCCGCCGCGGATATCTTACTGCAGCTCTATCGAGTTGCGGCGGCGCGCACCGGTGTCGGAAACACCGCACGGCGAGCCAACCGCCCCGCGCAGCAGCGTCACCGTCCCGTCTAGGGCACCGTCCCTCGCCCGATGGCGCACTGGCGGTTGCAGAGCAGATTCGCGCCGCTTTTAGCCGGGCGCGCATGCGGCGCATTGGAAGCGATCCCTGCATCGAGCAGGTCACCTTATCCGCCGGGGTTGCCGTCGCTAATCCTGCCGAAGGCATGGAGCAGCACGGCGGACAGATCCAGTTCAGCGCACAATTCGGAACCTTAACCGTCGGCATGCCTGTAGCAAACACTTGCAAAGGG